>Ga0209237_1002102_pt1 | contig 11916 bp, 9 predicted proteins | sample GraSoi013_1_40cm_2_FD_185820 | JGI IMG/M metagenome (GOLD analysis project Ga0209237, IMG submission 185820) | Grasslands soil microbial communities from the Angelo Coastal Reserve, California, USA - Sample 10_02_2013_1_40cm (SPAdes) (version 2) | ecosystem: Environmental > Terrestrial > Soil >...
ACGTCGACCGCGCATCCTACAACATGGACCCCGCGAAAGTCGTCGGGGCGATGACCCGGAAGACGGCCGCGATCCTCCCCGTCCATCTGTACGGCCAGACCGCGGAGATGGATCCGATCTTGGAGGCAGCGGCCGAGCGCGGGGTCCCCGTCATCGAGGACGCGGCCCAAGCGGCCGGCGCCGAATACCACGGCAAGAAGGCCGGCAAGCTCGGCGTGACGGCGTGCTTCTCCTTCTACCCGACGAAGAACATGACGACGGGCGAAGGCGGCATGATCGTCACGGACGACGCCGACGTCGCCGCGAAGTCCCGCCTCCTCCGGTCCCACGGCGAAGCGTCGAAGTATCAGCACGTCGCGCTCGGCTACAACTACCGGATGACGGAGATCGCGGCCGCGATCGGCCTCGTGCAACTCCGGAAGCTGGACGGCTGGGTGAAGCAGCGACGCGCGAACGCCCGCGCCCTCACGAAGGGGCTCGATGGGATCGAGGGGCTCCTCCCGCCGTCCGAGGGCAACTGGATGGTCCACGCCTACTACCAGTACGTCGTGCGCCGCGAGGACGTGTTCCCGCGGTCCCGCGACGAGATCGTCCAGGATTTGACAGAAGACGGAATCGGTTGCCGGCCTTCGTACCCGATGCCGCTGTACAAGCAGAAGGCGCTCCGCGATCTGAAGCTCCGGGGTCGGTGTCCCGTCGCCGAGGACGTGATCCCGGGCCTCTTCGAGCTGCCCGTCCACCCGGGCGTTGGCCCGGCCGAGATCGAGCGGATCGTCGCCGCCGTCGAGGACGTCGCGCGGCGCGACTGAGGCGGTCCCGGGGCAAAGAGAGAAAACGCCCGGCCGGTTACGACCGGCGAACGGGGCGCTCCATGGATCTTGACGCGTTCGCTGCCGCGCTCCGCGACGGGCTCGAGAAGGAGCGGGCCCTCCGATGGGACGAGGCCGCCACCCTCTACGCCGACCTCGCTCAGAAGGCTCCGGACCCTGCGTCCCGCGCGCTCGCCCTCCTGCGTCACGGGAACGCCCTCCTGCAGCTTCGTCGATGGGACGACGCCCGCACCGCGTTCGACGCGGGGCTGCACGAGGCCAAGGCCTCCGGCGACGCCGACGTCGTGTCCCAGGCGCTCCTCGCGGCGGGGGTCTTCGCGGCGAGCCGCGACGATCCGAAGCGGGCGGAAGCGTTCCTCCTCGACGCGCTCGAGCGGTTCCACCGGAAGGACGACCGGGCGTCCTTGCAGGGCCGCGGCTGGGCGTTCCTGAACCTCGCGGCGCTGTACGGCAAGACAGGACGCCTCGACCTCGCGTTCGTCACATTCACGAAGGCGCAGGATGTCCTCGGCGCCGCGGAAGACTGGGCGGGCGTCGCAGCCGCCTGGGAGTCGCAGGCCCAGCTCCGGCGAGCGATCCACGACGACGACCGTTGGCGGGAGGACCTCGCGGAGGCCGTCCTCTTCTACGACCGCGAGGGAATGAAGGCGAAGGCGGACCGGCTGAGAGCCCTGCTCGGCAAGAAACTCGTTTGACGACCTCGGGTCGCGATTCACGCGACGAGGTTGCGGCGCCACATGTGGTAGCGGGCGATCATGGGGCTTCCGCGACAACGTAATGGGTTGAACGGGGAATTCCCAATAGTTGCGTTGATTAATATTGACTAATCTGTCCATGTGGCCGGCAAGTCAGAAATGGTTCTGGAAAATGGGACCCCGACCTTTGAAGTAGGTCGGATGGTTGTGTCGGCCGATCGCATGGCTCTAACCATCGAGCTGCAGCAGCTCTGGAAATCGTACGACGGAAAGCCGGCCCTCCAGGGCCTCTTCTTCGATGCCCGCCCGGGCGAAATCGTGGGCTTAATCGGCCCGAACGGCGCCGGCAAGACGACAACCTTGAAGATCCTCGTTGGTCTCTTGCGGCCCGATTACGGCCTCGTCCGTGTGAAAGGCAACGACGTCCTCGCAGACCCAATCAGCTACAAGGCGGACGTCGGCTACATGCCGGAAGCTCCGACGCTCCCGGAGTACCTCACCCCGAACGAGTTCCTCGGGTACGTCGGACGGATCCGCAACCTACCGCGGGACCGCATCGCCGACCGCACGCGGGAGCTCCTGGCGATCCTCGACCTCGCACCGAAGGCGGACGAGACGATCGCCTCGTTATCGAAGGGCATGAAGGCGAAGGTCGCCTTCGCCGCGGCAATCCTGCACGAGCCCTCGATCCTCGTCCTCGACGAGCCCCTGATCGGCATCGATCCCGCCGGACAGCACCTGCTGAAGGAGCGCCTGGCGGCGGTGGCCCGCGCGGGCGCCACGGTCCTCGTGTCGACCCACCAGCTCGACACCGCGGAGCGCCTGTGCGGCCGCGTGGCGATCGTGAATCACGGACGAAACGTCGCGACGGGCGACCTCGCGGCCCTCCGGGCCCAGGCTCACACGGGCGCCGAGGGGAGCCTCGAGGACGTCTTTCTCCGGCTCACCCAGGAGGCCGTCGCACCCGCGATTGAACCGCCCCGCCCGCGCGGCTGGTTCCGGAGAGGATAGACCGTGGGTCGGACCCTCACCCTCTTCGTCTACAAGTTGCAATTCTTCTTCGGACCCGCGTTCCGGGGACGCTTCGGGCCGCTGGCCTACCTCGCACTGATCCTCATCTTCCTGCCGTCGGGATTCGGATTCGGGTTCGGCCTCGGGATGACGGTGAAGGCGGCGGATACGCCGAACGGGATCGGAATCCTCGCCGCCCCGCTCGCGGGGCTCCTGTCGGTCGGGCTCCTGTACTCCCTCGGCGCGGGCGTCACAGCCCACGCATCCGAGTTCGACTTCTTCCTGACCGCGGACATTCGCCCGCGGCAGTACCTGGTCGCCGATCTCCTCTTCCAGCTGATCAGTTTGCTCGGCGCCGGCGGGCTCGCCGCGGGCGTTGCGGCGGTCGCGATGACCGCCGCGATGGGGCAACCCATCTACGCGGCCGTTCCGCTCTTCGGCCTGCTCGTGGTGTACGAGTTCTTCGTCTTGATGACGGCTCAAGTCCTCGTCATCCTCCGGGTCCGGTACCCAAAGGCCCCGGTCCGGCTCGTTACGATCGCCCTCCTAATCCTGTCCTTACTCCCGTCCGCGGGGCTCGCCAATCCGGCCTTCCCGATCCGGTTCGCGGGCCTCCCGATTCCGGCAACGGCGTTCGCGGCCCTGGGCCTCGCGGTCCTCCGGGGGGCGGCGTGGCCTGTCGTCGATGTCCTCCTCGCAATCGTGTGGGCCGGCGGTATCGCCCTCGCGTGGTACGTGCTCAGCGATACCTACATCGTCCACGGACTCCGGCCCACGATGTCCGCGGGCTTCGGCCAAGTCGACATGGGTTCCCGCATGGAGATGCAGCGGCACTTGACCGCGCGCCTCGGCGGGGTCACGACCCGCGTCCGATTCCGGCCGGAGCGGGGCGGGGACACGAGCGTCATGACGCGGCTCCATCTCGTGCGAATCTGGCGGGACGGGAGCTTCGTGTACATCGCCATCCTTGCAATCGTCGTGATCCTCTCCTCTGGCTTTGGAGCCGGGGGCGCGAGCGCCACCGGGGCCGTTCCCGTCACACAGATCTTGACCCTGTTGATGGGAATCCTCGCGATGAACTGGGCGTTCTACGAGCGGGAGAACCTTTGGATTGTCCTGACGACGGCGAAACCACCGGGTGCGTATTTCCGCGGCCTCATGCTCAGCTTTGCCGCGGTCAGCCTCGTGGCGACCGGCGGATTCATCGCCTTCCTCAGCGCGACCCGATCCGTCCGGCTCCCGATTGAAAATCTCGCTCTCCCGATCGCCGCGCCAATCGCCTCGGCGTTCGTCGCCACGGCTCTGCTGACGCGAATCAAAGTGAAGCCGTCCGCGTTCTCGTTCGCGGTGCTCGGGATCTTCTTCGTCGTGTCCCTCGGCGGCTTCATGGGAGGCCTTGCGGCCCAAGCCGCCGTCGTCGCGGCGCGTTCGGTCGGGGTGTTCGCGGCGGAGGCGCAGGCGACCGTCCTGGTCGGGTTCCTCCTCGCGCTCACGTCGTTCGGACTTTGGATCGTGACGCGACTCGCCGCCTCGTTCCGCCTCTGAGGTCTCCGGCGAAATCCGTCAAAACCTTCATCTATCGCCGCTTCCTCGGCGCACGGGATAGGGAGAGAAGCTCGATGGCCTCGGAATCGATCACCGCTCCCCGATCGGCGTCGGCGCCGAAGCCGGAGCAGGTCGAGAACCGTATCGTCGTCGCGCGTCGCCTGGTGAAAACCTACGACAGCGGCGAGTTGGAAGTCCATGCGCTCCGCGGACTGGACCTGGACATCAAGAAAGGGGAGATGGTCGCGATCATGGGCCCTTCGGGATGCGGCAAGACGACGCTGCTGAATTGCCTCTCCGGAATCGACGAGTTTAGTTCCGGCGAAGTATGGATCGCAGGGCAGCGCCTGTCGACACTCAGCGACAACGCGAAGACCGACTTCCGCGCGATGAAGATGGGATTCATCTTCCAGAACTACAACCTCCTTCCTGTGCTGCGGAGCGTCGAAAACGTCGAGCTCCCGCTCCTCGTCCGTGGCGATGACCCGAAGGGAGCACGCCGCAGGGCCCGCGAGGCCCTCGCCGCAGTGGGCCTCGATAACGAAGCGACGAAGAAGCCCGCGGAGCTTTCCGGCGGTCAACAGCAACGGGTCGCCATCGCCCGCGCCCTCGTCAATGAGCCGGACATCGTGTTCGCGGACGAGCCGACGGGGAACCTGGACTCGGAAACCTCGCACGAGGTCGTGGAACTCATGAAACGGTTGCACCAGGAGAAAGGGCTCACGTTCATCGTCGTCACCCACGACAGCGCCGTCGGAAATCAGATGCAACGCGTCATCCTGATGCGGAACGGGACGATCCTCAAATCGTTCCGGCCGACGGCCGCCTGAGGTGGCCCCGATGGCGGACGTCCCAAACCTGCTCATCGTCGTGGGCGTCGTGTGTCTCGTGGTCCTCGCATGGGCGGGCCGGAAACGCTTCCCGCTTCGAATCGGCGCGGGGAATTTCTTCCGCCGGAAGACCCAGGTTGCGATCGTCGTCGCTGGACTCCTCATCGGGACCGCGATCATCAGCTCGTCGTTCATCATCCAGACCACATTTGACTACACGGTCCGCAGCGCGGTGTTCCGGGCACTCGACGCGGTCGACGAAGTCGTGTTTGTCGCGTCACCCGATGGGTCACGGGTCCCGTTTCCCGAACAAGTCTGGACGAACCTTCAGTCGAACCTCACGAACATTCCCGATGTCGTCGGACTCGCGCCACGATTCCAGCTCGGCGGTGCCGTGGTTGACCCGTCGACGCGCCTCTTCGATCCCACCACGACCCTGATCGGATTCGACCCGGTGGACGATCTTGGCCGGTTCGTTCGCGCGAACGGCTCGGCGTGGGACGGCTCCGGCCTCGGGGCGTCGGAGGCGATCATCAACGGGAAGTTGGCGACCGCCATCGAGGCGAAGGCGGGGGACACCCTCATCCTGAACATCGGCGGCCCCCGCGGTTTCGTGCGGTTCAACGTGACCGTGCAGGAGATCGTCCAGGATGCAGGGCGCGGCGCGTGGAACGACGGGGAGAATCTCTTTCTCCCGTTGTCCAGCTTTCAGGCTGCCCTAGGAGAGAGTGGCCAGATTAACACGATCACGGTCGCCAACCTGGGCGGTGTGACCCAAGGCTACCTCCGGTCGGACGACGTGGTCCGGGAGATGGCACCGCACCTCCCCTCGACTCCCGCCTTCACGATTGCGAAAGCAAAAGCGGATTCCATCGACGGGGCCAGCCGGAACATCGACCAGTTGAGCCAGGTGTTTGTCCTCCTCGGCTTCTTCACGGTCATTGCGGGAATCCTCCTGATCATCAACATCTTCGTCATGCTCGCGGAGGAGCGGAAAGGCGAGATGGGCGTCGCCCGAGCGCTCGGGATGCGCCGGACGAATTTGTTCCAGAGCTTCGTGTCGGAAGGCCTCCTCTACGCGCTGCTCGCATCCCTGGTCGGCACCTTCGTGGGACTCCTCGTGGCAGCCGTGATCCTCTGGGGATTCTCGCAGGTCTTCGGCGCCGGCTCGTTCGGTGGCACCGGGTTCATCCTCTCGTGGACGAACGCGGATCTGATCAACGGGTTCGCCATCGGGTTCCTCATCACCATGGCGACCATCGCGATTGCTTCCTGGCGGGTGTCCAAGCTGAACATCGTGCGCGCGATCCGGGACATCCCGGAGCCGGTCCAGCGCCGCTCGACGCGACGCCAGGTGGCCTTGGGCGCAGCCATCGCGGTCCTCGGAGGCTTGGGCCTTGCGTTCGCGCTCCTCCGTCAGAGCTTACTCCTCCAAGACCTCGGACCCACCGGTCTCGCGTTCGGACTTGCGGTCCTCACGATGCGGGTCGTCCCACCCCGGGCCGTCTTCACCGCTGCAGGACTCTTCATCGTCGGTTGGGTCTTGAGCCCGTGGAAGTTCTTCGGCTTGGCGAACGCTGACATCACGCTCTTCATCGCCGCCGGCCTCCTGCTCGTGTTCGGCGGCCTGCTCGTCGTCCTGTTCAACAGTGACTCCATCCTTGCCCTCGCGACGCGACTCGTCCGACGTCGCACGTGGCGACCTGTCGTCCGCACGGCGATCGCGTATCCGATGAACAAGAAGTTCCGCACGGGCGCGACTCTCGCGAGCATCGCGCTCGTCATGTTCACGATTGCCACGATGTCGGGGATTCAAGCCGAAGTGAGTTCGTCGATCGCGAAGACGAGCGAGCGGGAGAGCGGCGGCTTCAACCTGATCGGCGCCTCCGGAATCCCCATTTCGAATTGGAGCGCCGCCTTCGCAGCCTACCAGAACGACACGAAATCCACGAATATCTCGGAGACAACGCGGTGGCTCTCCCAAGGGCGGATCCAGGTGGCTGCGAACGCGAACTTCGCCGGCCGCTTGTACAACACGACGTTCCTCGGTGTTCCTTCTGACTGGACCCCGGAATTTGAGTTCCAGGCACTCGATGCGTCGTATCCGAACGCGGCCGCGGCGTGGGCGGCGATTCAAGCGGACCCGGGACTCGCCATCGTCGATGGGTCCGTGATCCCGAACAACTTCGGGCCAAACTTCGGGACGTTCTCGGCGTCGGTCGGGGACACGTTCTCCTACGGCAACGCCTCAGCCCCGCGGAGCGTCCGGATCATCGGGATCCTCTACGAGCAGTTCGTCCAGGGGTTCTGGGTCTCCGCCGACTTCCTAAAGCAGCGGTTTTCGATCGAAGGGGCGAGCACGTTCTACTTCACCGTCCGATCCGGGGTGGACGTGACGAAGGCAGGACACGACATCGAGCGCTACTTTGTCGCCTACCAACTCATCACCGTCAACATCCAGGAGGTCATCAACCAGATTCTCGAGGCGACGATGGGCGTGTTCAACCTCTTGGAGGCGTACTTGGCCCTCGGCTTGATCGTCGGCATCGCGGGCCTCGGGGTCATCACGATGCGCAATGTCGTCGAGCGACGACAGGAGACCGGGGCTCTGCGCGCCCTCGGCTTCCGTAAATCGATGGTCTTGCGGTCGTTCCTCATTGAACTCTCGTTCATCGCGCTGACGGGAATCGCTCTGGGCGTCGCCCTGGGCGTCGCGCTGTCGTACGATCTGTATCTACGTTTCTTTGCGAACCAGGCTGCATTCGTGATCCCATGGGAAAGGCTGCTCCTCCTTGGTGGCATTGCGTTCCTCGGCGCTGTCCTCGCGACTGCGAGCCCCGCGATCCGAGCGTCGCGGATGCCTCCGGCGGAGGCCCTGCGGAGCTTTGAGTAACGCAGGTCCCCACGCACATCGCTGACGACGGTCACGACACGGCTTGGTTTTGGCGCCGTTCGAGCGCAAGCACGCGGTAGTGCTCCGGCTTGTAGTCGAACTTGAGCTGGCACTCCTCGCTGCAGAAGTAGTACGGGGTGCCCTTGTACCAGATCATCCAGTACGCGTTGTGCGGGTTCACAGGCTTCTCGCACACCGGATCGACCGCCATGGGCCCTCGTTCCGAGGCCGCTGAAGACGCGTATTCGATATGAATGCTTCGTACCCGCGAAGTTGGGTTCCGGCGGATCGCAAACGGTCCGAGTCGAAGAACCACCGCCGCGCGTTTATATCCCGAGGTCTCCTTCGCAGCCCCCGTGGCCGCGTTGATGCGGGTCGGCGTCATCGGGGTCGGGGCGATGGGGCAGAACCACGCCCGCGTGTATTCCGAAATCGCGGACCTCGTGGGGATTGCGGATCCCGACGTGAAGGCTGGCGGCCCCGTGTCGAACCGGTTCAACGTTTCGTACTACACGGATCCGACGCACCTGCTGCGGGAAGAACTCGATGCGGTGAGCGTGTGCGTCCCGACGCAGCTCCACGCGAAAGTCGCGCTTGAGGCAATCCAGGCCGGGGTACCTCTCCTTGTCGAGAAACCGCTCGCGACGACGGTCGCGGAGGCGAATCGCATCGTCGATGCGGCGAAACGGGCGGGGCTCACCCTCGCCGTGGGACACATCGAGCGGCACAACCCCGCGACCGCGGTCGTCAAGCGGCAAGTCGAAGAAGGCCAATACGGCGACTTGGTGACCGCGACGACCCGGCGTGTGAGTTCCTTTCCGGGCCGGGTCCGGGATGTTGGAGTCGTGATGGACTTGGGGGTGCACGACATCGATATCCTCCGGTACATCATCGGTTCGCCGGTGGAGAGTGTCTTCGCCCTCGGCGGTCGCAAGATCCATGAGCAGTTCGAGGACCACGCGAACGTCCTGCTCCGTTTCCGGAACGGCGTCAACGGCTTTGTCGAGGTCAACTGGCTGACCCCGATGAAGGTCCGAAAGCTCGCCCTCACGTGCCTGAAGAATTTCGTTGAGGTGGACTACATCGAGCAGTCCGTGACGGTGAGCTCGAGCACCCTCGGGCCACTGGACCCGTTCAACCTGTACCAGATTCCGCTCGAGCACCATACGCAGAAGATCCACGTGAGGAAGGAAGAGCCGTTGAAGCGGGAATTGCAAGACTTCCTCGAAGCGGTCCAGCACAAGCGGCCGCCGCTCGTCACCGGCGAAGATGCGGCGGAGACCCTGCGCGTGGCCATCGCCGCGACGGAGTCCCATCGCACGGGGAAACTCGTCCAGCTGCTGTGAGTCGGATCAGAACTGACCTTTTCCGATGCCTCGGTACACGAAGCCCATCTTCACGATGTCCGGGCCGGCGTACACGTTCCGGCCGTCCACGATCGCGTGGTGGCGCATGCCGCGGCGGAGCGTCTTCAAGTCGAGGGTCCGGTACGCATCGTGGGCCGTCACGATCGCGACGCAGTCCGCGCCCCGCAAGGCAGCCTTCACGTCTCGCAGGACCGCATAGCCCCGCTCGGACCGCGCGAACGGGTCGTGGATCGCGACGTCCGCGCCGCGCCGCCGGAGTTCCTGGATCATCGGTTTCGCGGGCGTGTTCCGGGTGTCGTCCGTGTTCTCGCGATACGCGAAGCCGAGGACTGCGACGCGGGCCCCCTTGATTTTCCGACCGGCGGCCGCAAGCGCCTCCTCGACGAGGCGCGCCATCCGGCGCGGCATGAAGTCGTTGACCTCGCGGGCCGTCGGGATCAACTCCGGCTTCGTCTGGACGGCCGGGGAGACGAGGAGCCACGGGTCTTTCGGGATACAGTGGCCACCGACGCCGGCGCCGGGAATCAGCATCATGCGATAGGGGCACGTGTTCACAAGTTCGCGCACGCGGTACGCGTCCACCCCGAGCTCCTCGCTGATCAACGCGACCTCGTTCGCGAAGGCGATCTGGACGTCCCAATACGCATTCTCCGCGGTCTTCACCACCTCGGCGGTTGTCCAGTCCGTCGGGTGGATCTCCGCTTTCACGAACCGCGCGTAGAAGGCGAGGCCCTTGCGCAGCGCGGGGCGGTCGTTCGCGCCGAGGACGCGCGGCAGTTCCGTCAGGTGATGGAGGAGCTTGCCCGCGGTGAGCCGCTCCGGACAGTGGACGAGGTGGAGATCCCGGCCGACCGTCCGTCGGGAGGCCCGCTCGAGGGCGGGTCGCACGAACCCGTCCATCGTTCCCGGGGCAAGAGTCGACTCAATCGAAACGAGGGCGCCGGACTTCAGGTGAGGTCCGACCTCGGCGATGGCGACCTTCAGGGCCTTGTACGACGGGTCATGGGTCGCGGGATCGATCGGCGTCTCGACGCACACGGCGACGACGTCCGCACTCGATGCCGTCTTGGGATCCATGCTCGCCCGAAGACGGCCTTTCGCCACCTGTTCCCGGACGAGATCGTCCAACCCCGGCTCGTGCCCTCGAAGCGGACTTCGGCCCGCGTTGACCGACTCCACCTTCTCTGGGTCGATGTCGATCCCCACGACGTTCGCGCCGGTCGCGGCGACCGCGGCGGCAAGGGGCAGGCCCACATAGCCCAGCCCGACGACCGCGACTCTCACGGAGCGTTCGGAAGGGACCGCCGCGCATAAAGGTTTCAATGCGATGTGCGAGTTGGAGAACGAACGCGCCGCCGAGCGAGAGCGCGCAAGGCTTTTGTAGCGGCAGGGGCCATGGGGACCCACTCGCGTCTCGGAGGCGCTGACGTCGCCTCGTTTGTTGCGGGAGGGAGACCATGGTCAACATTGCGAAGCAAGTTGTGCGCACGTCCTTGAACCTCACGGATCAGGACGTCCTCGGGATCGATTGCTGGAGCCACGTGACGGGGCTCGCGTCTGAGATCGCGGCGGAGGCGTACAAAGTCGGGGCCGACGCGCAGATTTCGTATCTGAACGACCGCCTCTGGCGTTCGTGGTTCGAGATGGATGAGAAATACATCGCGCGGAAGTCACCGATCTCCGCGGCGCTCGCCGAGACGATCACGGCGTACGTGAGCCTCTGGGGCCCCGAGGACCCGAGTGTCTTCGACCGATCGAAGCCGGAACGGATGGCGAAAGCCGACCCGTGGATCAAGGAGATCAATGACCGACAAAGGGAACGGAAGGTCCGCAGCCTATTCTTGGGCCTCGCGCAGGTCACGCCGCAGCGAGCCCGCAAGTACGGGGTGAACTTCGCGAAGTGGAAGCGCATCGTCAACGCCTCGCTCGGTGCCAACCTGAAGCCCATCGCGGCCCATGGTCGGCTCGTCTCCAAGAAACTCGGCGGTGCCTCCGATGTCCAGATTTCGGGGGAGGGCACGGACCTCAGCCTGAGCCTGCGGGGCCGCGAGGCGATCCTCGAGGACGGAATCGTCGATGCGAACGACATCGCGCGCGGGCACCTGCAATCGTCGTTGCCCTCGGGCTTCGTCGACATCGCCCCGCTCGAGACCGCCGGGGATGGGGAGGTCACGTTCCCGAGCACGCCGCTCTGGGGGAAGATGATCCGCAACCTGCGGTTCACGTTCTCCGGAGGCCGCCTCGTGGATTACAGGGCCGACAAGAACGTCGAGGCGTTCGCCAACTACTTCAAAGCCTCATCGGGAGAGAAGGACCGCATCGGCTCCCTGACCATCGGGCTCAATCCGAGAGCCTCATACCTCGGCGGTTTCGTCGACCATTTCGTTGCCGGCGCCGTGACGATCGGGCTCGGAGGCAATCAGGACATCGGCGGGGCCAACCGGAGCTCCTTCGACTTCGGCGCGACGTTGCAGAAGGCGTCGGTGACGGCGGACGGAATGAGTGTCGTCGAGGCGGGCAAGCTTTCGAAGTGAGGCACCGCCAACCTCTTTCGCTCATCCGGCCGCGGCCCGGGGAGACCGTACAAATATCATTATATGCGGAGCGCCCGCTCTCACAGTCCGTGAAGATCGCGAGCGTCGTCGGGGCGCGCCCGCAGTTCATTAAAGCCGCCCCGGTTAGCCGCGAGATCCGCCAGCACAACGAGGAAATCCTCGTCCACACGGGCCAGCACTACGACGAGAA
>Ga0209237_1002103_pt1 | contig 11914 bp, 11 predicted proteins | sample GraSoi013_1_40cm_2_FD_185820 | JGI IMG/M metagenome (GOLD analysis project Ga0209237, IMG submission 185820) | Grasslands soil microbial communities from the Angelo Coastal Reserve, California, USA - Sample 10_02_2013_1_40cm (SPAdes) (version 2) | ecosystem: Environmental > Terrestrial > Soil >...
CAAATCACAAAGGACGATCGAATACGTCCTCGACGATTCACAAGATCTTCACATGACTGTGAAGGACCTGCGCTGCATGCTCCGGTTTCATGGCGACTTCGTCCGCGAACTGACGTTGTTCGAGGTCGCGCGAGACGGTCTCGCACGGGCGCGGCAGCGCAGCAAAGGTCTGCTCCGGCTTCGGAGGTTCCAACTCGCGCGAGGCCGCGCGCTTCGGCAGGGCCGAGGATAGCGTCGCGTTCCGAGTAGAATGACCGGCCATGCGGAGCCACGCACGTGTTCTCGGTCTTCTATTCCTGGCGGCGCCGGTTGTGCTGCTGGCGCAGCACGGTCTTCCGACTCCCGATTCGGTCTTTGGCTTCCGTCCCGGCGCGGATTTCAAGCTCGCGACCTACGACCAGGCTGTCGACTACTTCAAAAAGGTTGCGGCGGCGACGAAATTCGTGAAGGTGCTCGAAGCCGGCAAGACGAGTCAGGGCCGGACAGAGTATTTCGCGCTCGTCTCGAGTCCGGACAACCTGTCGAAGATCGATCGCTACCGTGAGATCGCCCGGCGACTCGCGCATCCCCAAGGACTCAGCGAGAGCGACGCGCGTCAGCTCGCGCGTAACGGCAAAGCATTCGTCCACATCGACGGCGGATTGCATTCGACTGAAGTCGCCGGCGGCCAGCACGTCCCGCAACTCCTCTACGACCTCGTGAGCCGCGCAAACGACGCCGACGTCAAACCGATCCTCGACAACGTCGTGCTGATGCTGTGGCCGACGATCAATCCCGACGGTCAGCAGATGGTCGCCGAGTGGTACATGCAGAACGTCGGCACGCCGTACGAGCTGTCAGGACTGCCGCGCCTGTATCAAGAGTACGTCGGCCACGACAACAACCGCGACGCCTACATGCTCAACATGGTCGAGTCGCGCGTGCTCGAGCACACGTGGCGGCAGTGGGAGCCGCAGATCATCTACGTCCACCATCAGTCCGGTCCGTTTCCGACGCGCATCTGGCTGCCACCGTTCTCCGAGCCAGTCGGCACCGACGCGCCGTATCTCATCTCGCGCGAAGTGAACATGATCGGCATGGCGATCGCCAAGGGACTCGAAGAGCGCGGACAAGTGGGCGCGACGCACATGGGGACGGCGTTCGACGCGTGGTATCCCGGCTACGTCGACTACGCGCCGAACTTCAAGAACATCGCCGCGTTCTGGACCGAGACGGCGCTCTTTCAGTACGCGACGCCTCACGAGTACACGATCAGCGACTTTCCGCAGAACATGCGCGACCTGCGTCCGCAGAGTTTGTATTCCAGTCCGTGGCCGCCGGGATGGTGGCGGCTGCGCGATGCCGTCGACTACATGGAAACCGCATCGCTCGCCGTGCTCGAGTACGCCGCGAAGTACAAGGAGTCACTGCTCTTCGATCGCTACAAGGCGGGCCGCGATCAGATCGCGCTCGGTGCGAAGAAAGCGCCGTATGCGTACGTCATTCCTCAACAGCAGCGCGATCCGGTCGCCGCGGTGGAACTGCTGCGACGGCTCGCGTTCGGCGGCGTGCGTGTGTCGCAGATCACGTCCGCCGTCACGATCGCGAACGACACGTTCCCGGCCGGTACCTGGATCGTGCCCACGGATCAGGAATTCGCCGCGATGGCGCGCGAAGTCCTGGACGTCCAGAAGTACCCGGACCTGCGACAGTATCCCGGCGGTCCGCCCGAGCGGCCGTACGACGCCGCCGGCTGGTCGCTGCCGTTGCAGATGGGCGTCCGCGTCATCTCCGTTGCGGCGCCACTCGGCGAGGAGGTGCGCGGCACGTTGAAGCTCGTCGGCTCGATGCCGGAAATGAAGGTCAGACCGACCGCGTACGAGCCCGCTATTGATAATGATGCGGCCCCCTTCGACAGCGCGCCCGGCCTGGGGTTCAACTCCGACCCGGGCGCGGCCGCGATCGTGCCGCCGCCCGGCCGCATCACAGGATCCGGTCCAATCCTGCTCCTCGATCCGGCGCAGAACAACGCGTTCCGCGCAATGAACCGCGCGTGGCGACAATATCAACAGGGGGCGACCGTGCAGATGGTGGGCGCGCGCTACGCGATCGCCGGGCTGACTGAGAACGCGCAGAACGATCTCGTGACTTCGCTGGCGCTTCAAGCCGAGCGAACCGCGTCGGTATCGGTGGCGTCCGGGTCCAGCCGGACCTTGAAGAAACCGCGCATCGGCCTGTTCGAGCCGTGGAGCACCAGCATGGACGCCGGCTGGACGCGCTGGACGCTCGAGCAGTACGGCTTCTCGCCGGTCTCGATCCGCCCCGAGGACTTCAAATCACCGCTCGGCGACAAGATCGACGTGCTGATCCTCGCCGACGATGTGCGAATCCCCATCGCGGGCGCGCCCGCCGGAGGACGTGGTGCCGGCGCCAGTGAACGAAGTCGCGCGGTACGGCCCGAGTACGCGTATCAACTGACCGCCGACGATGTGCAGCGCTTCGAGCAGTTCGTCCGCGGCGGCGGCACCGTGGTGTGTCTGAGCAACTCGAGCAACTTTGCCATCCAGCAGCTGAAGCTCCCGATCAAAAACGTCGTCTCGGGCCTCAGGCCCGAAGAATTTTTCCTGCGTGGTTCGATCGTCGAGGTCACAACCGATTCGAATCATCCGATCATGGCTGGCATGCCGGAGAAAGCGCCGGTGTTTGTCGACAGCAGCCCCGTGTTCGAAACGCAGGAGGCATTCAAAGGCACGGTCCTCGCGCGCTACCAGGACGCGGGATCGCCACTCCTCTCCGGGTACCTGATCGGCGAGACGTATCTGAACGGCAAAGCCGCCGCGCTCGATGTCCCGTTCGGCGGGGGCCACGTCGTGCTGCTTGGCTTCCGGCCCCAGTGGCGCGGTCAGCCGTTCGGCACGTTCCGCGTCCTGTTCAACGCGGCGCTTTCGAACGGCTCGCGGCCGTCGACAACGGATCGCATCGCCGATGCGGACGGCTTGAAGCTGCACATCAAAATCCAGAACGACGAGCCCCGACTCGTCATCGACGCGGCACGCCGCGTCGTCTCTGCCACGTCTTCCACGCGTTGAGCGATCAGTTCTTCGTCACCTGTCCGTACTGTGGCGAGGAGGTGGAAATCTATCTCGAGCCCGACGTCCGCGGCACGCTGGTCCAGGACTGCGAGGTCTGCTGCAATCCGTGGCGCATTCGCGTGTACGGAACCGGCGAGGACCGCGAGGTCGACGTCTCGCGCGCCGACGGATCGGAATGAGTCAGCAGACCAAAAGCCGCGCTACCGAACTCTCCACCACGGAGGACACTGAGGACACGGAGTGTCTCGTTCGCCGGTCGCGCAGGCCTTTGGGCAGCAAAACCTCCTGTCCTCCGTGTCCCCCGTGGTGGTGAGGTCATTTTGCAACCACTGGCATTATCATGCCGCCATGACTGAACGCCGCTCATTTCTCTCTCGTCTCGGCGCCGCGGCCGTATTCGGTCTCGGTGCATCGTCGGTACAAGCGCAGACGTCCTCGGGCTTTCGGCCTGCGCGCGAAAAGCTCGACGACTGGCTCGACGGGCTCCCGGGCAAACACCGGATGTTCTTCGACGCCACGTCGCCGCTCGGCGCCCAGGAGGCCGCCATGTTCGCGAACAACTTCTTCACCGCGAACAAGAACGGCTACGGTCTGGGAGACGCCGACCTCGCGGTCGTGATCGGCTTCCGCCATAACGCGATCGCGTTTGCGTTCGACGACGCCATCTGGGCGAAGTACGGCGCGGCGCTGTCGGAGAACGCCAAGTTCGTCGATCCAAGGACGCTCCAGGCGCCGACGGCGAATCTCCGCCGCGAGGCCTACGAGGCGCTCGCCAAACGCGGCGTCCACTTCGCCATCTGCGACATGTCGGCGCACCGGATCGCGGGCGTGATCGCGCGCAAGGCCGACAAGACGATGGAGGACGTGTACAAGGAACTGGTTCCACACGCCGTCGGCGGCTCGGTTGCGCACTTCGTCCCCGCCGGCATCGTCGCGGTGAACCGATGCCAGGAGCGCGGCTACTCCATCGCGTACGTCGGATGAATTCATTGCGGATTGAGGATTGCGGATTGCGGATTTATTGGTGATTGAGAATTGTTGGGATTGCGGATTGATTGTCGCTTGCGGATTGATTGTCGCTTGCGGATTGATTGTCGCTTGCGGATTGATTGTCGGTTCAATCGATCAATAAATCCGCAATCCGCAATCCTCAATCCGCAATGACGACTTGCAGTATCATCCGCCGCGTGATGCGCACACTCTTCTCGACGCTGGTTCTGCTCACTCTCGTCTCGGCACCGCTGATGATCATCCCGGACGCACAGACCAAACCGCGGGCGCGTGACCTCGGCGTCCCCTTCGACGGCACACCCGGACCGCTGAATGCGATTACCGACGTCGCGGGCGTCGAGGTCGGGATGACGACGCTGATTTCGGGACAAGGGGCGCTGAAGGTCGGCACCGGTCCCGTGCGCACGGGCGTCACCGCGATCCTGCCGCGCGGCAAGACGTCGAGAGATCAAGTCTTCGCCGGCTGGTTCTCGCTGAACGGCAACGGCGAGATGACCGGCACGACGTGGATTGAAGAAGCCGGATTCCTCGAAGGCCCGGTCTTCATCACGAACACGCACAGCGTCGGCGTCGTGCGTGACGCGGCGATCAAATGGTCGAGGGATCATGGCCGCACCGCGCAGGAGTGGTCGCTGCCGGTCGTCGCCGAAACGTGGGACGGCTTTCTCAACGACATCAACGGCTTCCACGTGAAGCCGGAGCACGTCTTCGCGGCGCTCGACGCCGCGGGATCGGGCCGCGTCGCCGAAGGCAACGTCGGCGGCGGCACCGGCATGGTCTGCTACGGCTTCAAGTGCGGCAGCGGGACCTCCTCGCGCAAGATCGACGCGCGCTTCGGTGGCTACACTGTCGGCATCTTCGTGCAGGCGAATCACGGCACGCGCAGTCTCCTGCGCGTCGCCGGCGCACCGGTCGGCCAGGAGATTCCGCAGTCCCCGTCCGCTCGCAACGAGAATCCCGCCAGCGCGCTCGACGCCATCGGCGAAGCCGGATCCATCATCATCGTCGTCGCGACCGACGCGCCGCTGCTGCCGCACCAACTCAAGCGCATCGCGCGGCGGGCGACGCTCGGACTGGCGCGGACGGGCAGCGTGTCGAGTAACGGGTCGGGCGACATCTTCATCGCCTTCTCGACGGCGAATGCCGGCGCGGCCGACGCGCGCGAGGCGGCGCAGGTGTCGATGCTCTCGAACGCGCGGATCGGCGCCGTCTTCGAAGCGACCGTGCAGGCGACCGAAGAAGCGATCGTCAACGCGCTCGTCGCCGGCGAGACGATGACCGGCGTCGACAATCATCGCGTCGAGTCGATTTCTCACGACGCGCTGCAGCAAGTGCTGCGAAAGTACAACCGCCTCACACGTTGATCAGACAACCGCAGAGCGCGCAGAGAACGCAAAGAAAACCAGGCTCTGCGCCCTCAGCGTGCTCCGCGGTTGCTTCTGGATCCTATGCCTGACTACGACATCTTCGAGCTCGGCGACATCGTCCTGCAATCCGGGCTGACGCTGCGGCAGGCGCGGCTCGCCTACAAGACCTACGGCGAGCCGAACGCCGCGCGCGACAACGTCGTGCTGATGCCGACCTTCTACGCCAGTCATCACACCGACACCGAAGTGATGATGGCGGAAGGACGCGCGCTCGATCCGAGGACGTACTTCGTCGTCGTGCCGAACATGTTCGGCAACGGGCTGTCCTCGTCGCCGAGCAACACGCCGCCGCCGTTCGACCGCGCCGCGTTTCCGCCGGTCACGCTGTACGACAACGTCGTCCAGCAGTATCGCCTTGTCACCGAGCGGCTCGGCATCACGCGCATCAGGCTGGTCGTCGGCTTTTCGATGGGCGCGCAGCAAGCCTTTCAGTGGGGCGCGCTCTATCCGGACATGGTCGATGCCATCGCCCCGATTTGCGGATCGGCGCGGACCTCGGTGCACAACTTCGTGTTTCTCGAAGGCGTGAAGGCGGCGCTCATGGCCGACGCCGCGTTCGCCGACGGCTGGTACGACACGCCGCCGGTGAAAGGCCTCATCGCGTTCAGCCGCGTCTATGCCGGCTGGGCCTACTCGCAGGATTTCTACCGCGCGCACGAGTACCGCAAGATGGGCCTCGCGTCGGTCGCGGACGTGCTGCGCTTCTCGGAAGCACGCTACCGGTCACGCGACGCGAACGATCTCCTCGCGATGCTGTGGACGTGGCAGCACGCCGACATCAGCGCGAACCCGCAGTTCAACGGCGATTTCGCGGCGGCGCTGCAGGCGATCTCGCCTCGCGCGATCGTCATGCCGAGCGCGACCGATCTCTACTTCCGCGCCCGCGACAACGAGCTCGAAGTTGAACAGATGCCCAACGCGCAGTTGCGGCCGATTCCGAGCAGCTGGGGTCATGCCGCCGGCCGCGGCGCCAATCCGGTCGACAACGAGTTCGTCGACGCGGCCCTGGCTGAGCTGCTGGAACCAGCCGGCGCGGGACGGTAGACTCGATCCATGTCCATCATTCGACGGCTCTTCATCCTGCCGGCGGTCATCGCCGCCGGCACGGTTTCGTTTGCGCAATCGTCATCCACCACCACCGCCGCCACGCCGCTCGTCGAGCGTGTGGCGGACACGGGGTTCATTCAGCTTCAGGCCGACAGCTTCCGTCAGCTCGACGCGCGCCAGCAGGCGCTGGCCTACTGGCTCACGCAGGCGTCGATCGCCATCGATCCGATCATCTACGACCAGCTCTCGCAGTACGGTCTGCGCGAGAAGCGCCTCCTCGAAGAAATCGTCGCGCGGCCCGCCGGTATTCCGCCACAGACCTTCGCGAAGCTTCGAGAGTTCGCGCTGCTCTTCTGGGCGAACCGCGGCAACCACAACGAGAACACCGGTCAGAAATTTCTTCCGTCGTTCTCGGCTGACGAGCTGCGACAGGCCGCATTGGCGGCTCAGAAGAGCGGCGGCTTCGCGACGAAGTACGGCGACATGCCGGCGCTGCCGAAGCCTGAGGACGTCGAGCGCGAGCTCCGCGATCTTGGTCCGTCATTCTTCGATCCGAACGTCGAGCCGATCACGACCGCGAAGACGCCGCCGGCTGGCAAAGACATCATTCAAGCGAGCTCGAACACCTTCTATCGCGGCGTCACGCTGGAGGATCTCAAGAACTCTCGCGAGAAGTACCCGCTGAATTCGCGGGTTGTGAAGGGGTCGGATGGCGTCCTGCGCGAAGAGGTATACCGCGCCGGCACGCCGGACGGTCACGTGCCCCCGGGTCTCTACGCCGTCTACTTGAACAAAGCGATTGGGTATCTCGACAAGGCTCGCGCCGTCGCCGACACCGCGCAGGGCAAAGTCATCAGCGATCTCATTCGCTTCTATCAGACCGGCGAGCCGAGCGAGTGGCTGAACTTCGGCGCCGACTGGGTGCGCAACGACGCGACCGTTGATTTCGCGAACGGCTTCATCGAGGTCTATCGCGACGCGCGCGGCGCGAAAGGCAGCTCGCAGAGCTTCGTCACGGTCACCGATCGTCCCGTCACCACCGCGATGACCAAGCTCGCGCAGAACGCCGCGTACTTCGAGCAGAAGGCGCCATGGGACGCAAAGTACAAAAAAGCCGCGTTCCAGCCGCCCGTCGTCAAGGCCGTGGAGGTGCTGATCGAGACGGGCGACTTCCACGTCACGACCATTGGCGACAATCTGCCGAACGAGAACGAAATCCGCGAGAAGTACGGATCGAAGAACTTCCTGCTGCTCGGGAGCAGCCACGCGCTGTCGGCGGCGAGCGCGGACGCCATGAACCGCGAGTTCGTGGCGTCGGCTGAAGAACAGGAGCGCGCACGCAAGTACGGCGAAGCGGCCGAGGATCTACTCGTGGCGATGCACGAGGTCATCGGTCACGGGTCCGGACAACTGAGCGAGAAGGCGAAGGCGGGCGCGCAGCCGTTCCTGAAGGAGTACTACTCGACGCTCGAAGAGGCGCGCGCCGACCTGATGGCGCTCTTCAACGTCTGGGATCCGAAACTGAAGGAACTTGGTCTGACGACCGATCAGGAGAACGTCGCGCGCGCGATGTACGACAGCTCGGCGCGAGCGGCGCTCACGCAGCTGCGCCGCATTCCGAAGGGCGACACGATCGAGGAGGATCATCAGCGCGCGCGTGCGCTCATCGCGAACTTCGTCAAGGACAGGACCGGCGCGATCGAGCAGTTCGATCGCGACGGCACAACGTTCGTCCGCGTCGCCGACTATCAGAAGATGCGCCACGGCGTCGGCCAGCTGCTCGCCGAGCTGATGCGGATCAAAGCCGAGGGCGACTACGATGCGGTCAAGGCGCTCATCGACAAGTACGGCGTCCACTTCGATCCGAAGCTCCGCGATCAGGTGGTCGCGCGCTACAAGCAGTTGAACCTGCCCGTCTACTGGGCGGGGATCAATCCCGAGTTGACCGCGCAGCTCGATGCGAAGGGCGCCGTGACAAGCGTCCGCATGACGTACCCGCGCGACGCGGAGCGTCAGTATCTGAGCTACGGGAGCATGTACCAGAGCAAATGAAGTAACGGCGTAGCTCGCCGGTCGTCGGCGCTAGAATTCTCAAGAAGGTGCGCTATGGCGGGTGCAACAACTGTCATTCACAGCGATCCCGATATCCTCGGCGGTACTCCCGTATTCCAAGGCACTCGCGTGCCCTTTCGTAATCTCATCGACTACCTGGAGGGAGGTTACAGTCTCGAAGAATTCCTAGACGCCTTTCCCTCAGTCACCCGCGAGCCGGGATCGTAGAAGTAGACGCGCCTCCGGTGGGGGTGTGCGTTCGGTGGTGATGGGAGCGTCGCCCGCCATCACGAGGCGGTCGACATTCGCACGAAGCAATGGCCAGCCGGAGTGATCGGCGCGGACATCGACGTTCGCGTCACTGACCACCTGTCAGCGGCGCCGCAGTTTCGCTTCCACACCTTCCCGTATCCGGCCGTCTCGATCGTGCGTCCGGGTGTCGCGGTCCGCTGGCGTTTCTAGGCGTCTCGGGCTGATCGTGGCTACTGCGTGACGTCGAACGAATCAAGCCAGATCCACGAACCTTTGGAGCTCTCGTTGCGCGTTCCGGTGACCTCGATCGAGAGCGAATGGGTCCCGAACTCGAGGCCGTTGAAGCTGTAAGGAACGCCGCGACCTGCCGGCGACAGGTACGTATCGACGGTCGCTTTCTCGTCGCCATCCAGGTAAACGCGCGCGACCCCCGACCACTCGTCACGGTAGGCGTTCCACGCGATGCCGGTGCCGTTGAACCTGAGCGTCACGCGAGCGCCGGCGTCGGTCGCCATGATCGCGCGGCCGCCGCTGTGGGTCGGGTTGATGTTCGGGTACCAGTGGCCCGTATACAGCAGAGCGGGGTCATCCTCTTCCACTCGGCCGGTGTTGGCGGTGATTCCGCCGCGAATAGGTGAGCCGTTTTCGATGTCGAACGCGTCGATCCAGACCCACGACCCTTCGGTGCCGGGACCGCGCTCGTGAGTCACTTCGATCGACAGGGTGTGTGGACCGGCGGACAGCCCTCGCGCCGTAAAGAGCGTGTCCTGGTAGTGGGCGGTCTCGCTGTAGCTGTCGACCACCGTCATCGAACCGTCGAGCGAGACCGTAGCCAGGCCGGACCAGCCGTCCTTGACTCCGATCCAGCTGATGCCGGTTCCTGTGAAGCTCAACGTCGCGCGGGCGCCGCGGGAATTCGTCAGCGCGGCCTGGCCGCCGCTGTGGCCGGCAGCGCTGTTCGAGTACCAACTGCCGCTGTAGTTAATGCTGGGGTCGTTCTGCTCGACGCGAGTGTCGTGCGCATCGGACACAATTGCCGCGAACAGGAACGGCGAGAGAAGAAGGATTCCACGAAGATGGCTCGTTCGCATCGCATTCGGAGGTTCAGCAACCCCTGAGCCAAATGCCGTTGCGGAACGAGTTCAGGCGTTACCGATGGTCAGCCATTTGTCAGCCGAACAGTTCGTGAGACACTTGCGTCTCAGAGGTGCATCGTGAAGAAACTGGTGATCGTTGCGCTCAGCATCGGCTTGTTCACCAGCCAGGGCACCGCAGCGCAGTCGACGCGAGAGTCCCTCCAGGGTGTCTGGCGGATTGTGGAAGCCACGATCACAGGCCCTGGAGCCCGCACGATCCCATTTGCCGGGCGACCCAATCTGACGATCATCACCGCCAGGCACTACAGCCGGGTCGAGGTCCAGGCCGACGGACCACGACCGCCTCTGGCGGATGTGGCAAAAGCAAGCGCCGACGAATTACGAGCGGCGTGGGGACCACTCGTGGCCGAAGCCGGGACATATGAGGTGACACCTGGCAGTCTCATCACGATGCGACCGATCGCTTCGAAAAACCCTGCGGTGATGGGTCCGGGGGTGTTCATCACCTACGCATACAGACTGGACGGCGACACGCTGTCGTTGACCCAACAGCGAAACCAGAACGGCCCGTTCGCCGCTCCGTTCACGCTCAAGTTGATGCGCGTCGAATAACCCGCCTGGCCGCGACGCGCGACGCGTCGTCTCATTTGCGATTGGCATTCACGATAGCCGCAAAGCGTGACGCGCGCTCGTCCCTGCTGAGCGACAGCGCCCATTTCCAGGCGGTCTCGTAATCGTACAGTCCCCTTCGTTCGCTTTCGACCTCGACCTGCCGGTCAGCGAAGTCCTTGCCCCAAAGGCCCGCCCACACGTCGTAGAGGAACAGAAAGAGCACCCGATGTTCATCCACGTCCTGCGGTCTGATGGTCAGCCGAGCGATCAGTCGGTGGCCATGTTCGTGGACCAGCGTCGCTTTCTTCACGTCGGTTGGATAGCTCGCTCGCAGGTACATCGGACGATCGCCGTTACCCGAGTGGCTCGGCCCCTCGAAGACCACGGCGTTGACGTGGTTTTCCATGTACGTCAGCCCGGTACCGCGCTCCATCGACTCGATGATCGTCGATCCCTCGTCCACCCACAGGCGGCGGTATGCTTCCGCGGCCCCGGCAAACGTCTGGTCTTGCGGCGTGAAGGTCATGCTGACCCTTCCCGCTGCGAATACAGGAACGCCAGATGGCGGCGCGGGGCTGCTGCGGCAGTCGGCGAAAATGCCGCAGATCGCGATGCACGCGAGCGCGCCTGAACGTGTCATCGTCTGTTTGTCCGTTAGACGACGGACGCGTCCATCTGGTCGAAGACCGTTGCTAGGTGGGAGATTGCTCTAACGCCGGCCGCTGAAGAGCACGACTTCCACCATCGGCTGAGCGCGCGTGATCGCCAGATGCCGGCCGTCGCGCGACCACGCGAAGTCGCCGATCGTCGTCCCCCTGAAGTGCGTGAGCTGCGTCGTCGTCTTGTCGTCGAAGTTGTAGCCGAGAAGGTTCGTCCGATTTGGATTCGCGTAGGCAGCGAGCGAAGCCGTGGATTGCGGGGGTCGGGGCAGCGTACGGGATTCGGAACCGCTACCGACGCGTGAGCGTCGGTGCGCTTCCCGAGAGACCGTTGGGAACGAACGACCGAGCGAGAGCGAGGGAGTTTCGTCCCTAATGGGATTCTCGGCTTCGTGTTGACGGATCGTGGCCGCGATTCGGCGGACATCGAAGTCGTGCGCCTTGCCGATGTCCTCGCGGACTCGGTGCAGCTCTTCAATGATGGCGTCGCGCCGTTTCATGTTGAACTCCCTGATGGCAGCTCCTCGGGTGTGCAGATGATCGGCGGCGTCAGCCCCGCGGAGCGACAAATCGCCTCGATCGTGCCACGCATGGTCGCGTTTGCGATGTGCTTGCAGTTCCACGTCAACAGATACTCGATCTGGTGAGCGGCAGCGATACCGATGTGAAAGGCATCAACGGTCGCT
>Ga0209237_1002105_pt1 | contig 11907 bp, 10 predicted proteins | sample GraSoi013_1_40cm_2_FD_185820 | JGI IMG/M metagenome (GOLD analysis project Ga0209237, IMG submission 185820) | Grasslands soil microbial communities from the Angelo Coastal Reserve, California, USA - Sample 10_02_2013_1_40cm (SPAdes) (version 2) | ecosystem: Environmental > Terrestrial > Soil >...
ATCATAGATTCAAAAGATAACACACTATCATTTCCACCCATCATAAATTCAAATCTCACTGAAGTGACTGCTAAAAGCAGAAACCTTCTGATAGAAGTTACTGCTACTGACAAAAATGCAGCAGAAGATGCACTTGCATTGGTTGCCTATACCTTACAAAGTGTCGGCTTCCAATTATTCTCAGTTCGAATATCAGGAGCAAGAAACTCAGCACCTTCGTTAGATGCTAGAAGTATGTTAATAGATCCGACCCTTGTAAACTCGACACTGGGGCTTGATATTGACCCATCAGTCATGATAAAGTCGCTAAGAAAGAGTAGACTTGACGCCAAAATAAAAGGAAAGAAAATCCTTTGCACCATTCCAAGATATAGAACAGATATCTTTGGTCCAATAGATATGGTCGAGGAAATAGCACTAGGTTATGGCATTCAAAACCTTGAACCAACCATACCGGAATCAGCTTCTACAGGACAAAAAAATAGTCTTACAGTTCTATTAAACGCAGTCAGATCAACAATGATAGGACTCGGTTACTCAGAAGTATTGAATTTCGAGCTAGTTGGCAAGCATACGCAATACGATTTAGCAAATAGAAATGTGTCTAATATGATCTCTGTAATCAATTCTAAGAGTCAAGAACACCACATTTTACGTGACGCACTTATCCCTGGATTAATAGACATTTTATCGAGGAACATCCATGAACCATATCCTCAGAAGATTTTCGAAATTGGGACGGTGTTCTATAAAGATCACCCTATTAAAGAAACAATTCATCTCGGCTGTGTAAGTGCTTACAGTGATGTCAGCTTTACTGAGATCAAATCTATTCTCCAATCGCTTCTTAAAACAGGATTTAATTTAGTCTGTAAAACAGCTGCTGATACAAATCCAATGTTTGCTGACGGTAGAACTGCAAGTGTACTTATAGATAATGATAAGATTGGTCTAGTAGGAGAAATCGCCCCTCTGGTAATTGATAACTTTAAGCTTAGAACGCCTGTAGCAGGATTTGAAATAACACTCACTGGATTAATATTTGACTAAAATCTACTTCTATACGCCCCAAATGCACGCAGACGGACTGGAATGATGAAAAATGATTTTTGGTCCACCCAGCCGTGCGACATGGGCACCCCGGTATAAGAACAAGATGAGGATTAGGCTAATACCACCAATGATTCTCTGTGGGTCAGAACCGGGGAACATTTCATTTAATTTTTGAAAAATATCGATAACCGCAAGAATTTTTGTTTTTTTGTACACAAATCCAATTATTTTCAAGTAGATTCTATTCTAGAATTAGAGTGGGTGACAGATCTATTGATATATTTGCATTGTATACGTATAACATGGCAACCGCATATGTGTTAATAAATTGCGAGCTTGGCTCAGAAGAAGCAATAATATCACAACTCAAAGCAATTAATGGAGTTAAAGAAGTTCACGGAACCTTCGGGGCCTACGATATTCTAGCAAAAATTGAATCTCCAACAGTAGAAGCACTCAGGGAGATAATAACGTGGAAGATTCGAAAGATAGAGAAGATTCGTTCCACTCTAACCCTAATGGGTATAGAAGGTCAGAACTAGTTCTCTCTAGAAAAACATTCACCTATATTTTCAAGATAGGAATGGAGAGAATCTCATTCTCCATTTTTAATACCAATGCAAAAACCTTTTAATTGTCTTGCAATTTTTGCACATGTGCTTCTCCACTTCATATTTCTTGTAAAGGAAGAAGAATTGGAAAAAAGAAAATGGGAATTTAATTATGTGACAAATATGGCACAATTCTATAAGACATGGATTGAAAAGACTTTTTCGCGAGAGGTTGTTGTGCAGGTTGACGAGATGGTACAAAGATCTGGTAATCGCTTTAATTTAGTTGATGTTCCAACAATACTTGAAGATCACAAGAGCAGAGGAGAAAACATCTTTCACTTTTATCTTACTTACTTTAGACCTCTTTGGACTGACTGTACATGCGAAGGATATTTTGCTGAAAATTTTGGTATGATTTGGTGGGAAAAAAGTAAGCAGAACGATGACATCAATTTCCTCATGGAAAGAAATTGCTCTAAGGTCTCTCATGAACTTGCACATGAATTTTTGAGACAATTAGGATACAAGAGCTACAAAGAGATTGTGCATGAGATCTGGGACAGGCATATTTTCGCATCTTTACCTTTTGAGCACTATGATTCCCACCACAAAAAGTCCGAAAAAGACCCTCTTTTTGCAACGATTGACACCTCTAGTCTACAGTTATAACAGAACAGCCATACTTTAGAAGATTTTTTAGATTAAATCAAATGCCAAGTTCTAGCTGAAAGACCAAACTCTTGTAAGTATTGCAAAAAAGAGAATTATGAAATGGTTCTAAAAGACTATAAGTGAGTATTTTAGAATTTTTTCATGCCAGAATTCATTTGCCCAGACTGTGGGAAAAAATTATTTCACGAAAACGAGACTACACTAAGTGCAGAAAAACAAGTACACACGAAATTCTGTCCAGCTAAAAAGAAGCATTAGCACTTTGTGACAGAATATATCCTATTTTCAAAACTTGCAGTCTTAAAATCTATCTTATTTTGGGGATCTTTCTTGCGAGACTTGCTTAGTTTCTCTAAAGTAACAAGAGCTTCTCCATCAAATCCAACCGAAGAGCCAAAAATTCCTTCTGTGAGCTGATTTCCATGATCGCCTTTCTTGATGTCATCAACCATTTCATAGAATTTGACGGCTTCTCGTTTTGATATGGGGCCACCACTTGATTTGTTATAACCTACAGCAATGTACATGCCATTATTCTTTACAGCGATAGGAATCTTGTGTACCTTGCCAGACGAGCCGGGAATCCTCTCATTTAGTAAAATCTCACACTTGTGAAACATGCTTGAAATATATGCAAAAAAGCGATAATTGGCAAAAACACCATCAGAATCTTCATGACAATCAACAAAAACCTTGTGAAGAAGTTCTAGCGCAGCATCATTCATACTTTGCAGCCGTTCTTCTATCCTGCCTTTTTTGACTAGATCGGATTTACAATCCAGTGCAATCCTCTCCAAGATAAAAGGAGGCAGATTGTAGTTTTTCAGTGTTGAGACGTATGTTCCAGTCTTGGACGTGCCAAAAGTGGGAAAGTTGCTTCGGCTCAATTCGAGCGTCCTCTGTATCTTATGATATGATTGTAATTAGCCCCCATCTTGCTCTAACGTTACTTTGTCGCTTTTTCCTTATAACTGTTCGCTAAATCGTAGATCTAAATAATGGTGGGGCCGACCGGAGTTGAACCGGCGACACACGGGTCACTACAGCTCCAAACTGTACATCATCCTTTACGTCAGTGAAGCTTGTTGAACCACTGGAGCCCTTAGCGGTGATCATGTGATCTATCCTGTCGCCATGCCTGGCTAGGCTACGACCCCACATAATGAACATAAATACACTTGAATTTTAATTTACTTAGCTTCTGAAGATTTATTGATAACATTCTGATTTTATCAGTTATTGTTAGTTCTTTGTAATAATGATACCGTCAACAACACAAGGCACATCAAACCCTATTACCGATTATTCTTGATACAACTATTCTATAATAAGCAGTGAGTTATTTGGTTCGTCTAATAGTTTTGCTGTTGGGAGCAATTCCGGTCTTGGCAGCAATATTTATTGTTGTTCCACAGCTGCTGTTAATCCAGGCGATATTATGTCAATAGAGTATAGCAAACAACATCTGAAGAAAATATCATTTGGTCTAACACAGAGTATTGGTGCAGAAAGGACTGAAGTATTAATAATCGATAATAACGGTCAAGCTACGTACAGTCTGACCAAAAATGGATATTCAGAACCAGACAAAAAATACCAACTTTCAAAAGATGAACTAAAAAGACTTACTGCATTAATAAAAGAGACAGGATTTATCGAAATTCCTCAAACAACTTTTCAAGTTAAAAGCGATCTTAACGAGTATGATAAATTTGGGTTACAGGTTGTACTTAATGGCAAATCAGTAAACTTGCAGTGGCCGGAACAGAATGCTACTGTAGACTTCATTCCTCCTATAATAAATCAGGTACAAAACAGATTAGACGTAATAATACCAGAAATAATAAAATAAATAGCCTAAGAAGCGATCATAATTCATGATTCCTCTTTCTGGCGATTTAGGCGAGACTAAAGGAGTAGTAAAGGAGAAGATAGGGACGTTCAGCACTACTCGTGGAACATCTGCTCTGAAACGCGGTTTTGCACACATGCTAAAAAATGGTGTTGTGATGGACGTTACTACTGTCGAACAAGCTCAGATAGCGGAGGATGCAGGTGCGGTAGCTGTGATGGTATTAGATAAGCTGCCAGCTGATGTAAGAAAAGCTGGTGGCGTTGCACGAACTGCAAGTGTTAGAATTATTCAAGAAATTATGGATTCTGTAACAATCCCAGTCATGGCAAAATGTAGAATAGGGCATGTCTACGAAGCGATGGTTTTGCAAGAAACAAATGTGGACATGATAGACGAGTCAGAAGTTCTTACGCCAGCAGATGAGGCACATCATATATGGAAGTGGGATTTCACGACTCCGTTTGTAAATGGCGCCAGAAATCTAGGTGAAGCCCTTCGAAGAATTGAAGAAGGTGCCGCTATGATTAGAACTAAGGGAGAACCAGGAACAGGTAATGTAGCAGAAGCTGTAATTCATATTAAAAATGTTAACAATGAATTAAGGAGAATAAAGTCAATCTATGATGCTGGTGACGAGCAAGATCTCGTAAGCGTTGCAAGAGAGTTAAAAGTTTCTTATTCTATTGTGAAAGAAACAGCAAGTATGGGTAGATTACCGGTAGTTAATTTCGCTGCTGGAGGAATTTCTACACCAGCAGATGCAGCATATCTTATGACTTTAGGTTGTGATGGAATCTTCGTAGGTTCTGGAGTATTCAAATCAGAAGATGCAAAAGAAAGAGCCCAGGCCATTGTACTGGCCACAACCTTCTGGGAAGACCCTGATAAGGTAAAAGAAGCACAGAAGATGATTGATGAAAGACAATCCATGCTTGGATTAGATACCAAAAATCTTGAGCTTAGAATGCAAGAGCGTGGAAGCACGGCATGACTGGTCTTAACATAGGAATACTAGCAGTTCAAGGAGACGTCTTAGAAAATGTTATTGCAACAAAGATGTCACTAGACGAACTTGGTATGGATGGCGTAGTAAATGAAGTAAAGACACCAGAGCAGATTAATGATCTTGACGGCCTGATAATTCCAGGCGGAGAAAGTACGGTCATAGGTACGCTTTCCCTAGTTAACGGTTCATTAAAGAAAATTAAGGAAAAAATTGCTAATGGGATGCCTGTTTTTGGCATATGTGCTGGCTTGATTCTACTTTCAAAAAAGGCAAAAGACAGAGTAGTTGGTGAAATGGACCAACCTTTGCTTGATTTTCTTGACGTAAAAATAGAAAGAAATGCATTTGGAAGGCAACGAGATTCCTTTGAATCAGAAATCTCTATGGAAAAAATAGGTATACCAAAGTTTCGTGGTGTATTCATTCGTGCTCCATCTATAATGGAGGCAGGGAAAGATGTGGAAGTACTTTCAAAATTCAATGAAAAGATTATAGCTATAAAACAGGGAAATATCATAGGCACATCTTTTCATCCAGAGCTTACAGGAGATCTTTCTCTTCACAAATACTTTGTAAATCTAATAAAAAAGAAAAATTGATTCAGTGGTTCTGAACTATCATTTGTACTGAAACACCATTTATATTAAATTCGTATTATCTGTATCACTACCAATGAACATAGAAACTACTCCAGAACTTGTATCACAAGTTTATAAAAAGCTAGAAGAAAATATTTCAAAATATAGGAAGATGGTAAATAGATCACTTACACTCACAGAAAAAATTTTGATTGGTCATCTTGATGACATTAATACAGCAAAGGATATGGAACAAGGAAAAAGCTATGTGTTTCTGAGTCCTGATAGAGTTGCATTACAAGACGTAACAGGACAAATGGTAATCCTTCAATTTATGCAGTCTGGTCTTCAAAGAGCAAAACTTCCAACCACAGTACATTGTGACCATCTCATTCAAGCAAGAGTTGGAGGAGATGTAGACACAAAGATTGCTCTTGATGAAAATAGTGAAGTGTACAAATTTCTTGAATCCGCTTCACGAAAATATGGAATAGGTTTTTGGAAACCTGGCGCAGGAATAATTCATCAGGTAGTACTAGAAAACTATGCCTTTCCGGGAGGGTTGATGATTGGAACTGATTCTCATACTCCAAATGCAGGCGGTTTAGGTATGTTAGCAGTAGGGGTGGGAGGACTAGATGCAGCTGAAGTTATGGCAGGTTTACCATGGGAACTTCTATATCCTAAGAGAATTGGCGTTTATCTAAAAGGAGAGCTAAATGGCTGGGTAGCTCCAAAAGATGTTATATTGTATGTTGCCTGGAAGCTAACAGTTTCAGGCGGAACAAATGCAATAATAGAGTATCTTGGACCTGGTGCAAAGTCAATTAGCTGTACTGGCAAAGCCACAATAACAAACATGGGAGCTGAAGTTGGAGCAACATGCTCAGTCTTCCCATACGATGAAAAAATGGAAACTTATCTCAGAACTACTGGCAGAGAGAAGATAGCAGAACTTGCTAATATGAATAGAGAACTACTTAGTGCTGATCCCGAGGTTGAACAAAACCCACAAAAGTATTTTGACAAAATAATTGAGGTAGATCTATCCACGCTTGAACCATACATTGTAGGACCTCACACTCCGGACCTTGCAAGACCGATATCACAACTTGCAGAAGACGTAAAGAAGAATAATTATCTTGATAGTATTTCTGTGGCGCTCATAGGAAGCTGTACCAATTCCTCTTATGAAGATATGACGCGAGTAGCAAATGTTGCACAACAAGCCAAGTCTAAGGGAATAAAGGTAAAGATTCCACTTCTTGTTACACCGGGATCGGAGCAGATACGAGCTACGATAGAGCGTGACGGTCAGATGGAAACTCTAACTAACATAGGTGCTACCGTATTAGCAAATGCCTGTGGACCATGTATTGGACAATGGAAGAGGCCTGAGCTCAAACCAGGAGAGCCTAACACTATAGTCACATCATTTAATCGAAACTTCCCTGGACGAAACGACGGAAGACGTGAGACAATGAGTTTTATGGGAAGTCCTGAACTAATAGTTGCTCTAGCACTTGGTGGTAGGCTCTCCTTTAATCCTCTCAAAGATAATCTGAAAACTCTTGATGGTAGTGAATTCCGACTTGAGCCACCCAACAAGGCTCCAGAAGTACCATCAAAGGGATTCACGAATATTAAAAACGTCTATTCTCCTCCTTCTGAAAATCCAGCAAAGGTAGAAGTGATAATAAATCCAAATAGTAGTAGGTTACAAAAACTAGAACCATTTCAAAAATGGGACGGTAAAGATTTTCTTGAATTGCCTATCCTGTTAAAGGCTAAGGGAAAATGTACTACGGATCATATTTCTCCGGCAGGTCCATGGTTGATGTACAGAGGCCATCTTGATAAAATAAGTGATAACATTTTTCTTGGGGCTGTCAATGCATTCACAAACGAGGTGGGAAAAGGAAAAAATCAACTAACTGAAAAGACAGAATCATTTCCAGTTATTGCAAGACAGTATAAAGAGAATGGACTACACTGGATAGTAATTGGTGATAACAATTATGGTGAAGGTAGCAGCAGAGAACATGCGGCAATGTCTCCAAGATACTTGGGATGTGTTGCTGTCATTGCACGAGGTTTTGCACGTATTCATGAAACCAATCTGAAAAAACAGGGAGTGCTCGCACTTACTTTTGCTAATTTACAAGACTATGATAAGATTAGAGAAACAGACAAGCTAAGTATCGTTGGCCTAGAAGATCTTAAGCCCGAAAAACTTGTGAACTGTATCATTCATCACGAAGATGGGTCCAAAGAAAATCTCCCACTGAAGCATTCATACAACGAATTTCAAATAAAATGGTTTCAAGCTGGTTCAGCTCTTAATATCATGCGTGAAAGCGAAAAGTTGTTACATTAACTGATCTGGATAAGATGAGTCATAAATTTGATCCAAATGAATTGTACAATAGGGTAGTTCATTATTACATAGACAAAAAGGGTTATTCAAAGGAACAGGCAAATCAGATTGCTCAGAAAGTAGTAGAAAAAGAAAAGTCTAGGCATACTTGCAAGAACATGAACTGTGGTCATTCAATGGATGATCACATTAGAAGCAAAGAGACATGTCTGGTTCTTGATTGTGATTGTAGACAATTTGTTAACTAGAAATTTTTAGAACTATTTTCCCACGCTGACTACTTTTTTCCATCTTTTTATGAGCAAGTGCCACATCTTTTAAATCAAATATACTATCAATTACAGGTCTTATTTTTTTTAATTTCATGAATTTGTGTAAGGAGATAAGTTGTGATTTTGAACCTAGATATACACCTATGAGTTGGGCCTCCTTGCTATAGAGGGTTCTGATGTTTACCGTGGCTTTTCCACCTGTTGTAGTTCCACAAGCAATCATTCTACCGCCTACTTTTAGAACCTCAATACTTACAGGCCATGTTTTTAAACCTACATGATCTATTACCGCATTTACTCCTAAATTATTGGTGTGTTTTAAGACCGAAAGCACAACATCTGATTTGGTTCTATCTATTACAAAATCTGCTCCTAATTTTTTTGCAAAATCTACCTTCTTTTTATCTGAGGCAACTGTGATGATTTTAAGTCCTTTTGCTTTGGCAAGTAAAATTGCAGCTGAACCTATCCCACTATTTGCGCCCCAAATGAGAACAGCGTCACCTTTCTTGCATCTTGACCGTTCCAACATATTCCACGCCGTAAGGTATGATACATTAAGAGATGACGCTTCAATATCTGTTAACCAGGTGGGTTTTTTTACAATGTTTCTTTGCGGCACCTGAATTAGTTCAGCGTATCCGCCTTGGTATTTGCTGAATCCCCCTATAATAGAAAATGAAACTCTAGGAACACCACTTTCTACCGCAGGATAAACTACTACCTTATCACCCTTCCTAAAATTTCCAAATCCATTTACAAGAGTGCCACAGACGTCGCAGCCTAAGATATGAGGAAATGATGCGCTCTTTCCAGGTAATCCATTTCTTACCCAAATATCCAAATGATTTACGGCGCAATAACTTACCTTAACTATTGCATGATCTTTTTCTGGTGTAGGAGATTTGATTTCTTCATAGGATAAAACTTCAGATCCTCCATGTTTCCAAATTACAGCAGCCTTCAACTATTAGTTGATTACAAAATTAGTACTTTAAGAATACGTTTTGTATGTAAATTACACTCCTGATTAGGTGAAGTTTTAAGCTTTGGCTATACCTTTCTGGTCTAAATTTTATTGCTCTTCAGGCTTATTTTCTAACCAACAAGACCGAGCAATGGCAATTTTTAATGACTTTGTCAGATACGCTTCCAAGTAATTTCGATTGAATTTTTCCGTGTCCCATAGTCCCTATTACAACTATGCTAGCATCGACTTTCTTTGCAAATTCACAGATCTTTTTGGCAGGATTGCCATGGAGTATCACAGATTCCACAAGCAAGGTAGACCCTGAAAAATTCGTGTCGATTAGTTTCTTGTGGTATTTAGAAATCTTATTTTCCTCTTCTTCCATTTGGGCTGCATCCAACTCACCAGCTGCTGCCAATTCAGGAGTCTCTATAACAGTAAGAACATCGACGTCAGTGTCTATATTCTCTGCAACATCGTAAGCAGCCCTCATTACTTTTTCTGCATAATCGGATTGATCTACTGTAATGATGATTTTCTTTCTTGACGATCTTCTGGTCATAATTTCTTTTGTTTGCTTATTTTCTTGTGACCTCATAATTCAAACCTTCTGTGGTACAAACTTCTTTGCGATAATGGTAGGAACTACCGCACTAAGTATGACGGCAGTAAGTGTTACTGTAAATTGAGTTTGATTTAAAACGCCTAAATCTCTTCCTACTGTGGCGGTAATAGTTCCAATAGTGAGACCTGTGCTAAACAACAGTGTTGAAAATTCGGGGGCTTCAGGTATCCATTTTCTACATAACAGATAACACCCTCCAAATTTTGATGCTAGTTTTACCGCAAGGAGGCCACCAATTAAAGCTGCACTTTGCACCACGGCTGTAGCAGAAATTAGCATGCCTGCTTTTATGAAAAATGCAGGAGACAAAACAGTAAAGGTGACTGTTCTCATCTTGCCCATTATTTCCTGATGTTTTTGCAAGCTGTTAGCAAAGATTAAACCAAGAACAAAAGCCCCAAAAACAGCATGCATTTTTGCTTGATCAGCAAAGAATGACACAATAAACAAAGCTGCAAAAATGAATCTGACTTCTACTTCGATTGCCCTTTTACCAAATTTTAGTATCATATTGTTGATAAGTTTTGGAATTACAAATACAAGCACTGGTAATGTTAGCAAAAATATTGCTGTGAGAATATTGAAACTTGGTTGGATAAAGCTTATTCCAATTATGACCAAAATGTCATTGACGAATGTGACTGCAACAATTATTTTGCCAAGATCAGTACGCATTATTTCATATTCTGTCAGGACAGCGTAAACTACGGCAACAGATGTTGTAGTCAAGGCCAAACTCATTGCAAATTTGGTTTGCCAAGTCCAGTCAGTTATCAGTGTTAGAAATGCAATCTCAGCGATCAGCGGTACTAGAAATGCAAGAGATCCAATTATTCCGCTTACCTTTGCTTTTCTTTTAAGTAAAGCAGATTCAACTTCTGCTCCTGCAAGAAATGTTAGTGTCAAACCACCAAATGTAGCAAGAAATTCAAGCCATGATTCTATCTTTACCATGAGCACGTTTGCTAGAATAACACCTAGTACAACTTCAATTATTGATGAAGAAATTTTTGCTCTGATAGCTATGATGCCAGCAATAACTATCGCTGTTGCAATTAGAGCAGTACTGTACAAGTCTACCATTAGGCATCCTTGCCTCCAGTATTTTCTGTTCTTAGATTCATTTTGCTATTGCCCACCATTATGGTAGGCATTATCAGCCTTGGAGGCGGTTTAGGTTGGAAACCTTGGCGAATGCCATCGCCAGTTAATTTGTAAAATTGTTTTATTTGGATTAAAAATGTTACTCTAAAGCACTTGAGACGCTATTAGAATGCAATTTTAGGAATGGAATTGCCCTATACATTTAGTATTTTAGGTTGTGCATTGCTCTCAAATCCTTTGAAAAAGGCTCAAGACTTGCGGGTACAGAAATTTCTATAGAATCTTTCAATGAGAGATTCATTCCTTTCTTTTTGTTCCAAACATCAGAATTGAACTCTGTTATTTCTTTTGTGAACTTGGTCCAATCTTCATAATTTTCTGATTCAACAAATATCTCACTATGAATAGTCTTCTCAGAATAGAGACTCTTCCACAAATAATCAGTAATGAACGGAGTTATTGGAGCTAGTAGTATTAGAAGATTAGAAAGTACTTTATGAAGTGTAAATATGGCACCAGCATGTTCCTCTTCGGTAAAACCAGAACCATAAGCTCTCCCCTTTACCATTTCTATGTAATGGGCAGCAAAAAGATTCCAAGTAAATTCTCTAATTGCAGTTGCTGGAATAAAGAAATTATACTCAGAATACCCCTTTCTGCACTCTACAACAAGTCTATCAAGTTCAGATAGTATCCATTTGTCTGATGGGTTAGTTTTTCCAGATTTTATGACTGGAAAGCCAGACAGAAATCTAGAAATATTCCACAGCTTGTTGAGGAACTTTTTGGTTGTTTCTATTTTTTGCTCTGAACATCTAAAATCATATCCTAGATTAATCTC
>Ga0209237_1002107_pt1 | contig 11905 bp, 8 predicted proteins | sample GraSoi013_1_40cm_2_FD_185820 | JGI IMG/M metagenome (GOLD analysis project Ga0209237, IMG submission 185820) | Grasslands soil microbial communities from the Angelo Coastal Reserve, California, USA - Sample 10_02_2013_1_40cm (SPAdes) (version 2) | ecosystem: Environmental > Terrestrial > Soil >...
TCTGTTCATTGGCGACTGAGATCAACTCGGCTACTTGCCACTCGATAACGGTGCCGGTAATGACGCGCTGTCCGGCCGCGCCCCTGTCGGCCAGTAACGACAGAAGCACAAACGCGAGGAACAGCGTTACTACGAACGCGCGTTGTGTCCGCATGCATATCAATCCTTACGGCTAAGCAGGTTGTGGGTCCCTTTGCCTGATTTTCTCAAGGTGGAGCATGTGGTCGTGGCGGCAGGCGGCCGCAGTCAGGAAGTGGTCGAGCGTTTTTTCCAGCGACGTGGCATCAAGCGGAAGATCGCGCTTCGGGTCGCCCATTTTCTCGGCGTCCCGCTCATCGTCGCGGCGTCGGATCTCGTCGCCACGGTGCCGTGGGCAGTGGCGCGGGACTTTGCGGAGATGTCGCCACGGCTCGCGGTTGCGCTGCCGCCGTTCGATATCCCTGGCTTCGAGCTGAAGCTGCACTGGCACCGGCGATTCGACAACGAACCACGCAGCAGATGGTTTCGCGATCTCCTGGTACAGGTCTTCCAGGAGGATCGCAGAAGCACGATGCCGCCCGAGCCAAGAGGGGAACGAAAACGCACTAAAACTGGTACTTGACCGCGAGTTGCATGATCCGCGGCGCGGTTCCCGCGGCCAGGCTCGTGATCGTCCCGAAATTCGGGCTGCTCAACGCCGATTCTGGATTCGCCGCGTTGACCGTGTTGAGCACGTTGAATGCTTCGAGGCGAAGCTGAATCTGATGCTCGGCTGTGTTCTAAACGAGCGGGTCACCCCCATGTCGATGCCCCACCGGGCAAACCCGCGAATCGCATCGAGCGGCATCGTGCCGTAGGTGCCGGCGGTTGGCGCCTGGAACGCCGCGGGATTGAGCCACTGCGCGAACGTCGGATTCGCCACGAATGGATCGGTCAGCGTCTGACTGGCGCGCTGGTTCGGTTGGCCCGACAGCGCGTTGTCCACTCCGGTCGTGACCGTATAGTACGACCCAGAGCGTGCGCTGAGGATCGCCGACACTTGCCATCCACTCGTCAGCGCCAACGTCATGCCGGTGCCGGCGCCCGGAATCTCATACACGATTGACGTGTTGAGGCTGTGGTCCGGAGAGTTCGGACATCGACCGCGATCGGCCGCGCGATTGCCGGGGATGAGATACGGCGCTCCTGAGACGCCCGGCTCTTGATTCCACCGGTCGGTGATGCAGCGTGAGAAGGTGTAGTTGCCCTGCAGCGAAAAGCCGTTGGCGCGCCGGCGCTGGATTGAGAGGAGTATGCCATGGTAGTCGGACGTCCCGTTCGGATCGACTTCCTGAATGCTCGCGAAGTACTGCCCCTCGCTCGGATTCTGCAGGAACAGCACGCGCCGTTGATTCGTACTGCCGACCGTCGCGCCCGGCCCGAACACCGCCGGATTGATCTGGTTGGTGGTCCAGACGTGATGCACGACATTTCCAAGGTAGTTCGCCGACACCATCCACGCCGACGCGATCTGCCGCTGGTAGCTGACGTTCCACTGATCGGTGCTCGTGGCCGGCAGATCGAGCGGATACGTCGTGTAGTTCGCGGCAAGCGGGAACGTCGACGTACTGTTCGGCCCGTTCAGCAGGTTTGGAATCGGATCGCCGCCCTGCACGGCCACCCACGGGTTGTCCCAGCCCTGCGGCATGTTCGTCACCGTCGACGTGTTGCCCCACGGCGACATCTGCGCCTGCGCCGAGAACGTCTGCATGTGCGGCAGGTCGTAGAGGCGGCCGTATGACGCGCGGATGGTTTCAGTCCCTGCTCCCTTCGGATCGATCACAATGCCGACACGCGGCGCAACGTTCCAGAGATCGTTGCGCGCGATCGAGTTGCCGGGCATCCCCTCGTCGCCTGGAAACACGAGCCCTGCGGCCGCATTCGGAAACCGCGTGCTCTTCAATCCCTTGTTGAAGCGATCGAGATCGAAGCGCGTGAACTGGCCCTCCTTGCTATACACGGGCATGTACGGATCCCAGCGCAGTCCTGCGTTGAGCGTGACGTTCGGCGACACTCGCCAGCTGTCTTGCGCGTACAACCCGATGTAACGCGACTGCACGTGCACGCCGGTCAGCGTTCCCGCCGAGAACGATGCCGCGCGGCCAAGCAGGAAATCCGCGAGGCCGAGACCGGTCGATTGTCCGGTGAACGTCGTGTTGCCGGCCGCCGCGAGAAATGACGTCGAGTCGTACTTCGTCTGGATGTAATTCGCGCCGAACCCGAACTGATGTCGGCCGCGGATGACGCTGAGGTCGTCGGCGACCTGATACGTCCATGTCGGCGTGAGCGTCGGCAGCGCGCCGGGGCCCATCACGCTGAAGCCGCCGGTGACGCTCAGACGCATGTAGTCCGTCATCACCGGCGTCGCCTTCACGCCAAGATCCGAGTAGTCGAACAGCGGCACGTATTCCTTGCCATAGTTGCCGCGATTGATCGTCGCGTGAAACGCATTGACGATGTTGTTGCCAAACAGCTTCGTGTCGCCGAGGGCGAACGCGTACACGCGGTTCTTGAACGCCGACGTGGTGAACGACATCGCCGCCTTGCCGTCGTAGTTCGTGGGCGAGTCGAACTTGTTGAACTGGAGGCGGCCGAACACGGTATGCGAGCCGCTCACCGTGTAGTCGATCTTCGTCGTGAACACGTCTTCGTCGCTGTCGTCCACCTGATCGAAGAACACTTGACCGCACGCAGTGTCAGGCTTCACGCCGAGCAGGCTCGTGAGCTTCAGCGACGCTGGTGAAAAGAGCGCCGGGTCGATCTGGTTGTTCACGAACGGCGGGCGCAGGTTGACCTGACGGCCGCCCTGACATTCAGGTGCTGCGAACGCCCTGAAGTCTCCGCTCAACATGGCCATCGTCGGCGCGAACGCGAAGTTCGAGGTCGGCACGCGGCGAACGCGGGTTCGCTGGTAGGCGGCGAAGTAGAAGAGTCTGTCTCGGGCGATTGGGCCTCCGATCGATCCGCCGAATTGATTGCGGTTCAGGCCGTCGCTGCGGCGCCTGCCGTCGGCGCCAATCGCGGCGAACGGGTCGACCGCGTTCAGCGAATCGTCGCGGAGGAACTCGAAGCCGCTGCCGTGAACGACGTTCGTCCCGGATTTCGTGACGGCGTTGACGACGGCGGCGGAGTGATGGCCGTACTGCGCGGCGAGCGCGCTCGCCTCGACCTTGAACTCCTGGAGCGCTTCGGGGAACGGGAACGGCATCGCGGCGTTGTTGTACGGATCGTTGTGGGTGCTGCCGTCGAGCACGTACGCGGTGCCGTTCGGCAAGCCGCCGGCGACCGCGATCGTTCCAGGCGAGCCGGCGCTGGCCTGACCGCCGCGGGCGCCGCTCAGCGTGCCGCTCGGCGCCGCCATGCCGGTCAAGTAGATCAGGTCGAGCGTCTGCCGTCCGTTGAGCGGCAGCTCGAGTACTCGTTCGTTCTCGACGACCATCCCGATACCGGGACTCCGCGTTTCGATCAACGGCGAGTTGGCTTCCACCTGGATCGTCTCGGCGAGCTCGCCGAGCTCTCCAGCGTCGCGTTGATCGTCGGGTTCGTGTTGACCTGCAGCACGATGCCCTGCTGTACCGACGTGCGGAATCCCTGAAGCGTGAACTCGAGCCGGTACGGTCCGACCGGCAATTGGGTGAGGAGGTACCCGCCAGTGGCGTCGGACACGGCCGTGCGAGTAAGCCCGGTGCCGGTCTGCGTGGCCGTGACGGTGACGCCGGGCAGCATCGCGCCGCTCGCATCGCGGATCGTTCCGGCAATGGATGCGGTCGAGACGGCCTGGCCGAAGGCGGAAGACGCCGCGACGAGGACCAACGCGAACACGCCGGCGAGACGCGCGACCGATCCTCTCATGTGCCCTCCCGCCGATACGTGCGCACACGATGCACCTGCGTGGCTCGGCCGTCAATCTCAATAACAGTTATTCGGGGAGCGAATACTGGTTATAAGACTTGAAGCGGCCGGCCAGTTGGGTGACACTCTCCCTGCGGAATCACCAGATGAACGTGGGCAGGTCCGCGGCTCTCGGCCTGGCGTTGGCGTTCGCGACCGCCGCACGCGTGTTCGTCGCCAACGGTGCTGGTCAGGGGTCGCCGCGGCATCGCAATGCGACGCCCTTCGCGGCGAAGAGCGGCCCGCCGGCGCGGTCCGTCGTCCGAACCGCGAACGCCCGCACGAGCGCTCCCGATCCCGCCGTCATCGCGAAGCAGAAGGCGCTCATCACGCAGTACTGCGTGACGTGCCACAACGACCGCCTCAAGCGCGCGAACCTCTCGCTCGAGAGCGCTGATCTCGCGGCCGTCGGCGAGCATGCCGAGCTCTGGGAAAGAGTGGTGCGAAAACTTCGCGCTGGTGTGATGCCGCCGCCGGATGTCAGGCGCCCGCCGCTCGAGGAGTACCAGGCGCTCAGAGATTGGCTCGAAGAGGAGATCGACCGGAAAGCGGCGGCGCACCCGAATCCCGGCTCGGTCGTCCTCCACCGGTTGAATCGTACGGAGTACGCCAACGTCATCCGCGATCTGCTCGACGTCGAGATCGACGTCGCCTCGTTGTTGCCGTCGGACGACGCGGCGCACGGCTTCGACAACATCGCCGGATCGCTGACGATTTCGCCGACGCTGCTCGAGGCATACGCGACGGCCGCGGCGCGCGTGGCGCGGATGGCGGTCGGCTACTGGAGGACACCGACCGAAGCGACCTATCTCGCTCCCGGCGACACGTCGCAGAATCAGCACATCGAAGGGCTGCCGCTCGGCACGCGCGGCGGCATGATGGTGCATCACAATTTTCCCGCCGACGGCGAATACACGTTCGCCATCCAGAACTTCGGCATCGGCAGCTTCATCCCGGGCGAGCAGCTCGAGCTCGTCATCGACGGCGAGCGCGCACACCTCTTCAAGTACCAAGGTGTCGGCCTGACGCAAGGGATGGCCGGCGATGCGGGCGACGGCGTGCTCGAGGTGTCGATTCCGGTGAAGGCGGGCTCGCGCACGGTCGGCGCGACGTTTCTCGCCACGAACTTCCGTCCGAGCCTCGACATGATCAAGCAGTACGATCGGAAGTCGCTCGAGAACAACAGCATTCCGCAGCTTCAGTACTACCCGGCGATCGGCTTCCTCCGCATCTCGGGTCCGTTCAACCCGCAGCGACCGGAAGACTCGCGCAGCCTGCGCAAGGTCTTCGTGTGCAAGCCTGAGATCCCCACTCGAGAAGAATTCTGCGCGAAGCACATCCTGACGACGCTCGCACGACGCGCGTATCGGCGTCCGGTGACGCCGCAGGATCTGGTGACGCTGATGGACTTCTACCAGGAGGGGCGACGCATCGGCACGTTCGAAGACGGCATCGAGCTGGCGCTTCGGCGCGTGCTCGCGAGCCCGCGGTTCCTCGTGCGCGCGGAGAAGGAACCGGCACACATCGCAGTCGGGCAGTCGTATCGCATCAGCGACCTGGAGCTTGCGTCACGTCTCTCGTTTTTTCTCTGGAGCAGTATTCCGGATGATGAGCTGATCGCCATCGCCAGTCAGGGACGACTGCGGCAGCCGAAGGTCCTCGAGCAGCAGGTGCGCCGCATGCTCGCCGACCCGAAGGCGGATGCGCTCGTCACGAATTTCGCGTCGCAGTTCCTGTACCTCCGAAATCTGCCCGCCACGGCGCCGGACGGCGTGTTCTATCCGGATTGGGACGATGAGCTGCGACAGGCGTTCGGACGCGAGGCGGAGCTGTTCTTCGACAGCATCATTCGTGAAGACCGCAGCGTGCTCGATCTGCTGACGGCCGACTACACCTTCGTGAACGAGCGGCTGGCACGCCACTACGGCATTCCGAACGTCTACGGATCGCATTTCCGTCGAGTGACGCTCGGCCCGGAGCTCGACGCCCGTCGCGGTCTGCTGGGCAGAGGCAGCTTTCTCGCCGTCACCTGGACGCAGAACTTCAGGAGCTCTCCGGTGAAGCGCGGCGTCTGGGTCCTCGAGAACATTCTCGGCACACCGCCGCCGGAGCCTCCGCCCAACGTGCCGGCGCTCGAAGATTCGGCTGACAAATCCGGGAAGGTGCTGACGCTGCGCGAGCAGATGACGCTCCACCGCACGATCGAACCGTGCGCGAGCTGCCACAAGATTATGGACCCGATCGGCTTCGCGCTCGACAACTTCGATGCGGACGGGAAGTGGCGGACGAACCAGGGCGGCGAGGGCGGCGTGCCGATCGACGCGTCCGTCACTCTCTACGACGGTCAGAAGATCGACGGCCCCGCGGGCCTGCGGCAGGCGCTCATGCGGTACTCGCCGCAGTTCATGCGGATGTTCACGGAAAAGATGATGACGTACGCGCTCGGTCGCGGCGTCGAGTACACCGACATGCCGGCCATCCGCGCCATCGTGCGCGACGCCGAGAAGGAGAACGACAGGTTGTCGGTCGTGCTCCTGGGGATCGTGAAGAGCGCGCAGTTTCAGATGCGAGTGAGGGCAGACCCGGCCACCACGCTCAGCCAGTGATCCGATCGAGACGAGGCTTTACCGATGTTCATCACTCACCGCCACATTCCACGACGCACGTTCTTGCGCGGGGCCGGGGTGACGCTCGCGCTGCCGTTCCTCGAAGCGATGGTGCCGGCGCTGCGTCCGTTGCGGCTGACGGCGGCCGCGCCGACACGGCGATTCGTCGGCATCTGGCACCCGCACGGCGCCGCGCCGGGATACTGGAGTCCGCTCCAGCAGGGAAAGGACTTCGAGTTCTCGTTCATCACGCAGCCGCTCGAGCCGTTCCGCGACCGTGTCGTGCTGATCACCGGCCTCGACATGCCGGAAGCGATGGCGACAGACGGTGAGCCCGGCGGCGATCATGCGCGCGGAGCGGTCCTGCTCTCCGGCGCACGGCCGCGCCGCAACGCGGTCAGCCCCTACCTCGGGACGACGGTCGACCAGATCATCGCGAACGAGTGCGGGCAGAACACGATCCTCTCCTCCATTCAGCTCGGCGTCGAGGACACCGGAAACTTCGGGAACTGCAACTGGGGCTACAGCTGCGCGTACACGAACTGCATCTCCTGGTCTTCCCCGACGCAGCCGCTTCCGCCGCACGTGAATCCCCGCGTCGTCTTCGAGCGGCTGTTCGGCGACGGCACGAGCGCGGAAGAGCGGCTCCGCGGCCGGAAGCAGAACGTCAGCATTCTCGATTCGGTCACGCGCGAGCTGGCGCTGTTCAAGAAGGATCTCGGCGCCGGCGATCGCGGGCGGCTCGATAGCTACCTCGAAAACATCCGCGAGCTCGAGCGCCGCATCACCATCGCCATCGACAATTCCATCGAGGAGCCGAGCGCGGACGTGCCGTTCGGGTTGCCCGACAGCAAGCACGTGCACTTCCGCCTGATGTACGACCTGATGGCGCTCGCGTTCGAGGGCGACATTACGCGCTCGGCCACGTTCATGCTGGGCCGCGATCTGTCGGGCGCGAGCTTCCCCGAGTCGGGCTACACCGGCGGCTGGCATGGCACGTCGCATCACGGCGACAAGCCGGAGAACGTGGCGAACTACGCGAAGATCAACCGGTATCACGTGCAGAACCTGGCGTACTTCTGCGAGAAGCTGCGGAACATTCCTGAGGGCGACGGCACGCTACTCGACCACGTGCTGATCTACAAAGGCAGCAACATGGGGAACTCGCACCGGCACGCGCACGAAAAGGTGCCGGTCATTCTCGTGGGCGGCATCGACGGGACGTTCAAGGGGAACCGCCATCTGGTGTTCCCGGACAACACGCAGCGGACGTCGAACATGCTGCTCAGCATGCTCCACCTGTTCGGGATCGATCAGGACAAGATCGGCACGAGCACGGGGAGGCTGCAACCGCTCGAGATGGTGTGAACGTGAAGTCCGTCACTCTCGTCATCGCGATCGCGCTGTCCGCCATCGCTCCCGTTGCCGCGCAGATCGGCGCCCGTCCGGCACGCCCGGTCGTCATTCCGCCGCAGGGAGCGGTGCGGCAGATCTTGTTCAAGAACTGCACGTCCTGCCACGGTATCGACGACTACGCGTTCAACGCGCTCGATCGCGCGGGCTGGGACTCGTACCTGACGAAGAAGCACGAAGCGGTGTCGGTCTCGATTGCCGGACCCGATCGCGAGCTGCTGCTCGACTGGCTGGCGAGCAAGTTCGGTCCAACCACGAAGCCGTTCCCGCGGACGTACCTCGTCCAGGAAGTCACGACGTTTTTCACTGACGACGAGGCGCAGGCGGTGGTGAAGCGCGCATGCACATCGTGCCACGAGATCGAGAAGGTGAACGGCGCGCGCTTCAGCGCCGACCGCTGGCGCGTGATTGCGGTCGACATGCGCGAGCGCGGCGCCAAGATCGAAGACGAGGAGCTCGAGCGGCTCGTCGAGTGGCTCGGGCGAACGAAGGGAACGAACCCGCAACAATGAGGCAGGTCGCGCGCTGCGTCATGCCGCTCGTCGTGCTCGGACTGTGGACGGCGCCGTCTGCGCAGACGGGCGAGGTGACGCTGATCGGGGCGTCGACGAACGTCGCCGAACCGGGCCAGACGGTGCGCATTCGCATTCTGCGGTGGTCGAGCGACGCGGAGCGCACACCGCTGTTGAACGCGCTCAACGCTCCGGCGGCGCCAACGCGCCCAGACGGCGGCGAGCGCTCTGGCGGTGCCGGGCCCGCCGCGGCTGATGCGGGCGAACGCGGCGCGGGTGGCGGACGTGCCGCCGCTCCCGCGCGCGGCGCCGCTGGTCGGGGCGCCGGGCGCGGCGGTCGAGGAGGACGCGGCCGCGGCGGTGCGGCCGCTCCAGCCGATCCGATTGCCACGCTCACCGCGTCAATCGCCCGCGCGCCAACGGTCGGATACATCTGGACGAACGACGTCACGGGCTACGCGATCAAGTACGCGCAGCGCGTGCCGCTGCCAGACGGAGGCGAACGCATCTTGCTGGCAACGGACCGTCGTCTCGGCGAACACTCCGCCGCCTGGACGCCGCAAGTCGGTCCGCTCACGGACTACGAGTTCACGCTGCTCGAAATCCGTCTCGACCCGAAGGGCATCGGTGAAGCCAAGACATCGCTGACGAGCAAAGTGGTCATCGACGCCGACGCGGCAGCGCTGGCGCTCGATAACTATGCGGCCGCGCCGCCTATTCTGCAGAAGGTCAAACGATGAAACGCATCCTCGCGTGTTGCGCGTTGATCCTCGTGCCGGCCGCGTACGTGCACGCCGCCGCGAGCGAGCTCGCTGACGCCGCCATGAGAGGCAATCGGGATGCGGTGCGGTCGCTGCTCGCGAGCACCGCCGACGTCAACGGCCGGCAGGTCGACGGCACGACCGCGCTCCACTGGGCCGTGCGGAATGACGATGCCGAGATGACCGACATGCTGATTCGCGCCGGCGCGAGCGTGTCGGCTGTCAACCGCGAAGGCGTCCGGCCGATGCAGCTCGCGGCGCTGAACGGCAGCGCGGCGATCCTCGAGCGTCTCATCAAAGCGGGCGCGGATCCGAACGCGCCGCTCACTCGTTATGCCGACACGGCGCTCATGCTGGCCGCTCGTACGGGCAAGATCGACGCGCTGAACGTGCTGCTCGACCGCGGCGCGAAGGTCAACGCGGTCGAGACCTGGGGCGGCACGACCGCGCTCATGTGGTCGGTTGCCGAGCACCGCCCGGCGGCCGTGAAGCTGCTCGTCGAACGCGGCGCCGATGTCGACGCGCGCTCGAACTTCGTCCCGGCGATCAACGGCCGCGGCTTCGAAGGGCGCGTTCCGGTTCCGACGCAGCCGTCGCAGCAGGTGGAGGAGTTCGCGAGCGGCTGGATGACGCCGCTTGTGTTTGCGGCGCGCGAAGGCGATCTCGAATCGGCAACGCTGCTCGTCGATGCCGGCGCCGACGTCAACGCGCTCGCCGGCGACGGCAAGAACGCGCTCGGCGTTGCGATGTTCAACGGCAACTATGAGCTCGCGTCGTACCTCATCGACGAGGGGTGCGACGTGAATCACGCCGACACGCAGCGCTTCACGCCGTTGTTCTGGGCCGTCGACCGCCGCAACATGGAGACGGCGCCGAGCTTCCCCTGGATGGTCACCGCCGATCCGCTGCCGCTGATCAAGAAGCTGCTCGACGCCGGAGCGAATCCACATGCGATCGTGAACAACACGCCGCGCGCCCGCATGCGTGCCGGCAATCCGCGCATCGTGTTTGCGACGGCGCTGATGCGCGCCGCCTTTTCGGGGGATCTCGAGCTCGTCAAGCTGCTGCTGTCGTACGGTGCGGATCCGAAGGTGATTTCGAGCGACGGCGAGACGATGGTCGAAGCGGCGGCGGGGCTGGGATTCATCCAGGGTTACAGCAAGGGCAGGTCCGCTGCCGAACGGCTGCAGGTGGTGAAGCTGTTCGTCGAAATGGGCGGCGACGTCAATCAAGCCGACGACTACGGCATCACGCCGCTGATGGTTGCGGGCAACATGGGCGACACGGCGATCATTCAATACCTCGTCGACACAGGCGCTGACCTTGGCGCGTACGACTTGGGCAAGAAGAACGACGGCGCATTCGGCGCGAGCGTCGAGCCGTTGATGCCAGTGGATTACGCGATCGGCGTCGGGACGTTCGTGCCGAACAACGCCGTGATCATCCACGAAGATGCCGTGAAGTTGATGTTCAAGCTCATGGCGGATCGTGGCATCAAGCACACTACTTCGGAGTGCACGCTGCGCGGCTTCACGTGCGCTCAGGCAAATGTCGACCCGAAGTACGCGACGCCCGCGGAGATCATGAAGATGCGCGCCGTCGCGATCGGACATCAGGTCGAAGGCATTACCGGCGGGCTCAAGGTCCGAGAGAAGTAGCGCGCTCGCGCGGGACCAAGCTTGGACGCCTTTTCAAGGTCATCCTAGACAGTTCTTGCACCGTTGCCGCACCACCCAAGTTCGTCGGTCCGCTTGTCACTACCGAAAACACCGTACTTGTTGTCGGTGTTGATGTTGCCGTGGCTCCTCGATAGGCTTCGGGCGATGACGTCCGTCCTCGTTTCGCTCCTCCTGACCTTCCGCAGTTCGCTGCGCTCACGTGCCGCCCTGCAGATCGAGGTGCTCGCATTGCGGCACCAGCTCCGCGTATTGGATCGCTCGCGCCCTCAGCGGGTGCGCCTGGCGTGGATGGACCGCCTCCTTTGGGTCCGGCTGTCGCGTACGTGGACGGAATGGCGAGCGGCACTCGTCATCGTGAAACCGGAAACCGTCATCGCGTGGCACCGGCAAGGCTTTCGGTTGTTCTGGGCGTGGAAGAGTCGTCACCGGGCGGGTCGACCGGGAGTTCCGGCCGACGTCCGCGCGTTGATTCGCACGATGTCAGCGGCGAATCCGCTCTGGGGCGCGCCGCGGATCCATGGCGAACTCCTGAAACTCGGGATTGACGTCCGGTCAATCCAGCGTCGCGAAGTACATGGTCCGTCGTCGACAGCCGCCATCGCAGACCTGGCGGACCTTCTTGGCAAATCACATCGCGCAAATCATGGCCGCGGATTTCTTCGTCGTGCCCACCGCGACGTACCGGTTGCTGTTCGTCCTGGTGATCCTCGCTCATGAGCGTCGGCGGACGGCGATAATGATTTGATAGAACCGGCGGCACGCAAGGAGGCCAGATGGTGAGAACCGACGCGAAAGGACTGAGTACGGAAAAGCTGAAGGATCTCGCGCGCCGAGGCGCCGAGGCAGTGGTTAAAGAGCTCCGCGCCGAGATTGTTGCGATTGAACGAACCTTTCCGGAACTGGGTCTCCCTACGCGACGCCGTGCGCTACGCCGATCTGTAAAAGAGGCAACGCTTCGGACGCACCGGATGTCGGCAGCGGCACGAAAGGCGGTGTCGGAGCGGATGAAGAAATATTGGGCCGAG
>Ga0209237_1002112_pt1 | contig 11895 bp, 16 predicted proteins | sample GraSoi013_1_40cm_2_FD_185820 | JGI IMG/M metagenome (GOLD analysis project Ga0209237, IMG submission 185820) | Grasslands soil microbial communities from the Angelo Coastal Reserve, California, USA - Sample 10_02_2013_1_40cm (SPAdes) (version 2) | ecosystem: Environmental > Terrestrial > Soil >...
TGCAGTAAGACTTCTATAACGATTCACGGAGCTAGGAAGCCGTGAGGAGGGAAGCCGAGATCGATATGATGTTGAAAGAGCTCCACGTTTCGTACTTGAAAGGAAACGAGCACGACGAAGGCGACCTCCTATATTACAGGATAAACTACCGGCTCGCAGACGTTTTTGGAATGACGAATGAAGAGGCAGAAAGACTCCACTCGAGCTACCACAAAGGAAAACCGCGGCAGATCTCGCAGGGCTACTGCGAAAAATGCGATAAAGTGGTGACCATGATCCCGGTCATCTATGGCATACAGGAAGGCGATATGGAGGGAATGAAGGGAGCAGAAAAGCATGGCCGGCTCATAATAGGCGACATGAATACTGTTAGGCAAGGGTCAAACGAGGCGATGTTTGGTTGCAAGGATTGCAGAACTTTGTTGCCCAAATATGGCACGCTATAGTCGAAAAGGTTATTGCCCTACTTTAAAGATACAATGTCGTCGTGCACAATCCGGTAAATATCGCAATATCATTTGTGGTGTTGATTGCAGTGGTGGGGGGCTCTTTCTTTTACGTTTCCAGTAGCGGCCTTGTAAAATTACCACCAGAGCCATGGATTGGAATTACTGAGGGATTGAAATTGAACCCCGCCAGGGCTGAAGCACTCGGGCTGAACCAGCAGCAAGGCCTGTTGATAATCTCTATTACCCCGGGAAGTCCTGCGCAGAAGGCAGGGTTAATGGGTGCCAACAACGTCACAGTAATAGACGGAGTGAGCGTACCTACTGGCGGAGACATAATTGTGAGTATGGATGATAGGCCGATCAATGGGCCTGAGGATGTTTGCGCAGTCTTGGCACAAAAAGAAGTTGGTGACAGCACCAAGTTTGTAATTGATAGGCGCGGGGAGGAGCGAGAGATCGATGTAGTCCTCGAAGAATTGCCGCCGCAGGCAAGGTCTACGTGCTAATAACTGAAATGACCCTATTTGTTTATTCGTAGAATTATTTAGTAATATGTCGCTCATGGCCCCATTGAAAGGCACCTGCCGAGGTATAGTTAATACTGCCTCAAGGTAACTATTTGTGTGACAAGCAAGATCGTTGCCGAGCCACCAGGCCCGGCCGCCAAGCGCATCATAGATGTCGTAAAACGAAACTGCTACGACTCGACTTTCACCTATCCACTCGTGATTGCAGACGGCAACGGTTCTTTCCTGCATGACATCGATGGGAACTCGTTTCTTGACTTTACCTCCAATATTGGGTCATGCCCGCTAGGATACTCTCACCCGGAAATTATGGAGGTTTTGGCAGAGCAGTCAAAGAGCGGCGCGCACAAAATAGCCGGGCAGGACTTTTATTGCAAAGAGCATGCCGAGCTGTCAGAACGTGTGGCGTCGATCATCCCCCATGGGTTCAAGACATTTTTCATAAACAGCGGGGCCGAGGCAGTCGAAAACGCGATCAAGATAGCATACAGGAAAATGTCCACAACAAGCCCGTCGACGCTGCCCGGAGTGTCCTGCGTCAACGCATTTCACGGCAGGACCCTAGGCGCTCTCTCTTTTACTTTCAGCAAGCCAGTGCAGAAGAAAGGCTATCCGGAACTGCCTGTCCTGCGAATAAAGTTTTGCACGAACGACTCTGACCCAGAAATTGATGGTGCTGAAAAGCTACTTGCAGAAAACAGAGTCGCATTCATACTGAGCGAAGTAGTGCAGGGAGAGGGCGGGTATAACATTGCGAGCAGGCAGTTCGTTCAGAACCTTCGCAGGTGTGCCGATAAGTACGGCGTTCCACTAATATTGGACGAAGTTCAGTCAGGGATGGGCCGGACAGGCAAGTGGTGGGCGTTTGAGCATCATGGGGTCAGGCCAGACATAATGAGCGCGGCCAAGGCGTTGCAGGTTGGAATGGCTGCTTACGATGCTAGGCTTGACCCGGGCGAGCAGGGCGCGCTTTCAAGCACGTGGGGTGGAGGGAGCAGGATCGACATGGCGGTTGGCGCCAAGATAATAGAGGTGATCAAGAAAGACAGACTGCTTGACAACGCTACTGCGATGGGCGCGAAGCTCAAGAAAGGCCTGCAGGAACTTGTAGGAAAGGGCGGCATGGCAGACGTAAGAGGGCTAGGGCTGATGATAGGGATCGAGTTTGACAGCAAGCAGAGCAGAGATGAGAGGCTAGCGCGGGCCTTCAAAAAAGGTCTGCTGTTGCTGCCTGCCGGTCAGAAAGCAATGCGCGTGATACCGCCGCTTACTATAACGGAAGAGGAAGTTCAGGGAGGGTTCGAGCTTATGAGCCATGTCCTGTCTGGCTAGGGACCCTTGTACTCGATGACTGAAAAGAATGCGTTCTTGCCAGAGTGGTCAAAGTTGAAGTTCGGTGTCAAAATATGCATTAGCTTGCTCTTTGCCGCATCGGCGACCTTCCAGATAAAGCCTTTTGGTAGCTGAATTTTTGTATCCTGCTCTTCGCCAGTCACCGGATTTTTGAAGCCTTCGATCTGGACGTCAAGGACGCCCGGTACTGAGAATCTGCTCTTCCTGCCGTCTATCTTGACTGCAATGTCCATAAACTGTGGATCCAGCGTGTACTTTACCGTGCCTGCAAATAACACAAACGGGCCCTCGCCTTTGGCCTTGCCGGAAAAGATGTTCACTACTGCTTTTCTTTGCTCCTCCGTTGTTTTCTTGCTGACAAAAAGCTGCATTGTGCCATTGCCCTCATGGATGGCTTTTGGCCAAGACCCGACATAGACTACATCAATGCCGTCCAGCTTGGTGCTACCATAGCTTCCAGTTGTGATGTGGTAAAGCACAAGCGCCCTGCAAAATCCGTACGTCGGAAAGCCGTTAAAGTTGCATGGGCAGCCATAGTCGCAGTTGCAAGTTTCAACATAATCTGCCTTGATGTTCCACTTTGGGATCAGGATAGTTGACATGACGCATGTCGATATGCAAGGAATGCTTTAAGATTTGCGGAATGGTTTTAGTATGCTCGATAATCGTCGCCAAGGACCTGCAACGCTATCTTTAGCTTGAGTACTTCGTTTGCCCCTTCGTAGATGATTGTCGCGCGTGCATCTAGAAAGTGTCTTGCAACCCTTGCAGTCTTGCGATAACCAAATGAACCAAAAACTTGGACAGAGCTGTTTGCTGCCTCAAAGGCGCAGTTGCTTGCGTGGAACTTGGCAAGTGCCGCCAGTGCATCAGCTTCTCTTCTGAGCGCAAAATATTCCTTGTTCTCCCGGCCAAGTTTGGATGGCCGGTCGTCTGAATTAATGCCTTCAACATAATCGTGTAGCTTTTGCCTTGCTGAAGCTGCTCTGTAGACTAGCCAGCGCGAACTTGCGATGTTTACTGCGATCCTTGCGATGTGATCCTGTATCAGCTGTTTTCTGGCAAGGAGCGAGCCATGCTGTTTCCTTACCTTTGAATGCGCGACGCACTCCTGCAAGCAATCCTCCATAACACCCACCGCACCAGCCGCCACGCTGAGCCGGCCATCAATGAGCGCGCTGTAGGCGATTTTCAGTCCCTGTCCTTTCTTGCCAAGCAGATTATTTTTTGGGACAAGGCAGTTGTCAAAGTAGATCTCAGCATTCTTGACGGTGAGCAGACCCATCTTGTTTTTCATTTCTTCAGTCCGGAGGCCCGGCGTGTCGTGCTCGACAATGAATGCAGAGATCTTGCCACTATTAGGGTCCTTTGCATAGGTGGTCAAGACGTTTGCAAATGTGCCATTTCCGATCCAATGCTTTTTCCCTTTCAATACATAATGGTCGCCTTTGGTTTTGAATGTTGTAGTCATCGAAGATGGGTCGCTTCCGGCGGCCGGTTCTGTCAACGCAAACGCCATTATGCTCTTGCCGCTCGCTGTGTCTGGCAGGTACTCTTTCTTTTGTTCTTCGCTTCCCCAGCCCTGCAGAACAAGCTGCCCTATTGAAGTGTGCACTGAAAAGAATGTCCGCAGCGAAGCTCCTTCCAGCCCGATCCGCTCCATGGCAAGCGCGTAGGTTAGCATGTCGTACCCTAGGCCGCCATACTTTTTTGACAAGGGGCATCCGAGCATCCCCATCCTTTCAAACGTCGGAACGATCCTGTCGTTGAGTCTTTCTTCAAGATAACATTTTTCTTCATAGGGCCGTATCGACCGGCACGCGCCATCAACCTTTTGTAAAAACCTCTTCTGCTCAAAAGAAAGATCAAAGTTCATCTGCGACAAGTTAGAGTAGGACATGCAGTAATGATTTGCCGTGTGTAGGTATAAAAGCCAGCCTGTCAACATGAGATGGATTAGGTTTGAAGTTTTTGCAGTCGGCCAAACCTTTTTTGCGTCGATAAGTTAGGAAGATTTTGACAATTACATTTACCACGCGGCGACTCTGGTTCGTGCTATCCTTACTGTGTGAACTAGAAGAATCTTCTTAGGAACCCTATGATTCCTCCGCCTGACAAGTAGTCCCCTCCTATGTAAAGCCCTATAGCTGCGGCAAACGTCAGCACCCAAACCAGCTTGTTCCAGCCAAAAATCTTCTGACCATCCAGTCCCATGAAAGGAATCAGGTTAAAGAATGCAATGAACCCGTTGAACCACACGCCCGCGAGTAGTATTTTATTTGCAGAGCCTACGGCTGTTTCCAGTATGAGGTAGGAAAGAAGGAACCCTGTCCCCATCGCTAGGTTAGTCAAGGGACCTATCCATGAAACCTTGCCGCTGCGGCTCTCGCTGAGGTTGCCGCTAACCATTACAGCTCCGGGCGCTATGAACTTGAAAGGAAAAAATGGAAGCGCCGAGAATGCCGTGATCACTGCTCCAAAGAGCAACACCCTGAACTCTGCCCATGCCCTGTAGAATTGCGCAAGGAACTTGTGGCCAAGCTCGTGTATGATAAACGCGCTGATGAAGATGACGAGAAAGTCCCACCTGAACTGAAACCTGTAAAAGGACATGCCAACGGCAGTCACAAGCGCAGTGGCTATCACAAGGTGGAGGACCTCGGTCTTTGAAAAGCGTAAGTAGAACGTTTCATACAGAGCAGACTTGATGCGTTCTTGAGGCAGGCCTGCCCTTCCATGTATGTGCTCTAGGAATTCTCGGTCCCTAGCTGGCTGCTGAAGGTAATCTTTCATGAATAAGCAGTCGTGGTTCGGGGGAAGTCTGTGGACAGAACAGAAGGTGCCATTGCAGTAGCGGCATTTGAACGGGATTGCTTCGTCAGTGCCACAAAGGTCGCAGCGCATCTAGTGCAACTCATACCTGTAATCATTATTAAATCAAGACGCCCAGTCGTTGTCGATTGCGGGATTCAGCGACATTGAAAAGCGAGGACTGATAGATACATTTAGAATCATGATAGTACTAGCGCCAGCCTTCAAGAGGCATTTCGCGCAGCTTTGTGTGACCTGATTCTTTCTCATGATCGCTTGCGTCCAACTTGAAGAAAAAGACTGCCTTGCATTCGGCACAAGAATAGATCCTGTCAAGTTTTTCTACAGTTACCCCGGTCCCTGGTGGCAATATGTTGCTGCTCTTTAACATTAAAGCTATAAACACTGTGGATTAACAATATAGACGCACAATCGGAAGAATGTTTACCTTGTTAGTGGTCATTGCATCGCCCGAGACAATGATACGAAATAACCAGTAATCAAGCACTTTTTAAAACCCCAACATGTACATATCTACACAGGCATGGACAGGCTGCAGAAAATCCTTCTCATTGCATTGATTTCGACGTCAGCCGGGGCCTGGATTGCGTCTCAGGCGTTTCAAGAAGGCATGATGATTGCCATGGCTAAGCCTTATAGCCCTCTGTCCGTCTTGCTTTTCGCAGCGGTCTGGACGGCAGGAATGGCTGCAATGATGTTCCCGGCCATATCGCCTGTCATCCTGCTATACGGCAAGCTTGTCAAGAACAGCTATATCAGCACAACTGTGGTAGTCGAAGGTGGCAAGGGACCCAACTTGGTCAAGATGACTCTCTTCATAGGCTGCTACCTTGCAGTGTGGGCTCTGACAGGCCTTGCGCTTCTGCTCAGCTGGTCACTCCTGCTAAACAGTGCAGTCGCGGCCACCGGACTTTCAAGTGTCATTTACGGCTTGATACTTATAGCCGCCGGCGGATATCAGTTCAGCCCGCTCAAGGCAAAGTGTCTCGGATACTGCGAATCACCCGTGAGCTTTTTCATGAGAAGGTGGAGGAGCGGAACTGCTGGCGCGGCAACTATGGGAACGTACCACGGGCTATACTGCCTGGGGTGCTGCTGGCCGTATTTTCTGCTGATGGTTGCGCTTGGGTGGATGAACATTCTATGGATGGCACTCTTTGCAGGGATAATCTTTGGCGAAAAGATGTGGTCTCGTGGAATATGGGTAGCAAGGGCGGCAGGGATCGGGCTTGCAATTGCAGGCGTGATAACTGCGCTAGGCATATGAGATATTTCCGGCCATGGTGTCATGCCGGTACCTTCCGAAGATCAGATGTCTGACAATGGCATGGACACGTAATCAAGGATTGTTTTTTGCATTTTGATTTGACTTTCCTCTTCTTGCACTGAAATCAGGTTTATAACCTTTAGGCCTACCTTTCTGACGGCAGGAGCGCGGTCGTCGAAAGAAAACCTGCCGAGCAGCTGCTCGATTACAGAAGAAATGCTTTCGCGCTTGGCCTGCATGTCGGGAAACGACGTTTCGCGCGTTTCTATCGTAAAGTCAACCCTTACCAGCTTGACCCCTACTGTTCGGAACATGTACCCTTGCCTGACAAGCCTGCCATAGATCTCGTCCACCAGCTCGTTCAGGTAAACAAGTATCCTATCCTTGTCGCATGTGAACTTGTCGAGAGTGTGTTCGGTGCTCAGAGAAACGTGGTCCTCCGTTGGTTGGACCGCCTCGTCGTCCAAGCCGTTTGCAACCCTCCACATCCAAAGCCCGTTCCTACCAAACCTATCCGTCAGTTTTTGCACGTCGCAAGTTGCCAGCTGGCCTATTGTTTCGATCCCGATCTTTTTCAGAGTCTGCCGCGTCTTGGGCCCAATCCCCGATATCCTTCCAACTTCAAGGGGCGCTAGGAATTTTTCCACGTCTTGCGGATTTACCACCATGAGGCCTTCAGGCTTTTTGAAATCGGATGCTATTTTTGCAATGGATCTTGACGGCGCTATTCCTATAGAGACCCGCAAGCCACACCGCTCTTTTATCGCTACCTTGATCTTCGCTGCGTATTCATAAGGATCGGCTGCGGCGCTCTTGCTGCAGTCGAGGAACGCTTCGTCGATGCTCGCCTGCTCAAGGATGTCCGCGAATTGTTCAAGCACGCTCATTACCTTTTCAGACACCTGTTGGTAGTACGAAATGTCCACTGGCCGGAGCACGAGGTCCGGGCAGAGCGCAAGCGCCCTGGCAAGAGGGATTGCAGACCTGACGCCAAACTTCCTTGCTTCGTACGAGCAAGAAGAGACGACGCCTTTCGTTATCCTGTCCTTCTGGTCGGTCATTATCACCGCGTGAGGCTTGCCTGCAAGTGCCGGCTCGCGCAGCTCTTCGCAGGAAGGGTAGAAGGCGTTAAGGTCTACGCACATCACAACCCTGCCGGCCCGCGGCTTCTTATTAGGGAGCAAGAACGCGGGGAGCTGGCCGGCGTACTTTCTTTCCGGCAGGCTTAGCAATTCGAGCACTCTGTTGGCCCTATCCGGGCTGTCGACTGTTATCGCCGCAAATTCAAGCTCCTCCTGCTCCTCCTGTTCTTTTATTTTTCTAATCCATGCTTGATCGTTGCCACCTGACAGGTGCAGACAAACAAAATGTGAGGTAACAACCGCGTTAAGATACCTGTCCGACCACAGGATAGCTGCACCATACCTTCGCAGGATATTGTAAGTAATGTCCTGGAACCAGGATGCATTGCCAAGCTCTACTGCAGCAGAATATCCATGATATACGCACACGGCAAGGAGTTTTTTAAGCCATTCCCTGCCCTCCAAGAGTTTCAGCGCAGAAGGTACCTGCAGCACCACTGCAAGGACCTTTTCTTCTATTGGGGCAAGACCTTCCAAGAATTTCCCGAGCAGGTCGCAATCCATCGCCTGGCTTGGCACCCCAACTATGAAGCGGAAATTGTCAGGCGTTTCCTCAGCCCACTTTTTTACTGCTTGGATCTTCGTGGCCTGCATGCTTACTGCCGCAAGGTCAAAAACACGCGAATAGTACGAAAGGTAATCGTGCGGGCCGAGCGCGTCGGGGTAAAAGCCTGAAACCCAGCTTCCGTACCTCCAGCCCGCGCACCCGACAAAATATTTCAAGTATCACCAAGTTTCGAAGCGGCAAATATAATTACTGCAGCACTAGCCAGCGAGGGGGAGCGTCTCGATGTCAGTCAGGCGGCTCATGTTGATGTTGGCAGGCACGTTTTTCCTCTCCATGCTCTCCACGTGTGGGTGGCAGGAGTAGCAGTAGCCGCACCGGAAGCAGATGTAAGGCGACCTCTTGTTGCACCATCTGCAGTGCCCATACTCGTGCTTGAGGGGCGAGAGGAATTCGTGCATACAATAGATAATTGCCGAATCCAACTAAAAGACCTTTGTGAAGCTGCTGTCCATGACAATATACCATAGGAATTGACGGAATTTTTACAATTTTTCTATTCCAAAAATGAGGTTTTTATAGACAACTGCCGTCAATTATGCTCAGGACAAGGCTGTGGGAGAAAGCAAAGACGACTTTTTGGAAAGCTTTTGCAAGGGCGTGTTAGCAAAAGACCACTTTATCCGATTCGCCGGCGTGTCCAATCACTTCGGGCACCTAATAGCGACGGCGTACAGGCAAGGCCTCAATCCTCTCATGACGCACGAAGAGACGGCACGTTATGCAGTCCAGGCGGCAATCCGCGCGGCCACGAGGGAAACCTTTGAAACAAAGATAGGAGGGCTGCAGTTCTCGATAAGCAGATACAGCAGGCTTGTGAGGGCCACCATCCCGATCAAGTCGTCAGGCAAGAACAAGTTCCTGTTGCTGCTGTCGTTTGACGTTGACGCCGAAGCCGATTCGATAATCAACAGAAAGATTCTGCCCTACGTAATGGAAAACAAAGACTACTTCATGTAATCAGGGCAGCAGGTCCAGGGCCATTTTCAGCTCTGCCATTTCCTTCTCGACGGCATTTCTGTCGATTTTGTCGTGGCACGCGCGCAGGAGCATTTTACACGCCCGTATCTCGGCAAGAATGATTTCCCGCTTGTCAAGGCACAGGCTGTGGAAGCCGTCCATGAACTTGTACGCTACCCGCTTATTCTTGTCACCGCACGTCCTTGCCTCTATGATCGCGTCTTCTTCTACCGCGATGTTCATTATGTACACCTCGAAGCCGGCCGGAGCGGCAGGACGTTCAACTTTGAACCGCATGACGGACACGCACTGGGGCTGCAGCTGAAAGAAGTGGCGCACCAGAGGCACGAATGGCATATGACAAACTGCAATTGCAATTTCTTGTAATCTTCGACAACTACACTTTGGGAAGACATTTCACATTGCCTTGCAAGTACAACAATTAAAAAATAACGGTATTGAATACTAGAATACTTTTATGGTGCATTCTAGCGGGATGGATTAGAACATTTTTTTGTCATACATTCCTCTATGAGATTACGTGAAGAAGCGCAGCAGCCCCGATATCATTGCGACAATCCTTGAAGCCGCGAACGGCGGCATAGGGAAGACAAGGCTGCTAACGAAGGCAAACCTTACCAGCACTCAACTCAAGAAGTACATGGACTTTTTGTTGTAGTAAGAGTTTCTCGCAAAGTGCGAAGACCGGAGCAGTAGGCACTCCGCGCACAAGACCACGGGACTCGGATTAAAGTACCTGGCGCTGTACAATTCGATCAAGTCCGTTGAATACATTAACGCCTGATTCAAATATATCATCCCTGCTCTGCACTGCATGACAACAGGCAAGATTCAGACTAAATTTGGCGACATCGCGCTAGAATTTTTCGCTGATGCAGCTCCCAAAACCGTCGAGAATTTCATAAAGCTGGCCAAGGGTGGCTTTTATGACGGCCTGCTGTTTCACAGGATCGTCCCCGGCTTTGTGATACAGGGCGGTGATCCCAACACAAAGAGCGCAGCAAAGAGGAGCACTTGGGGGACAGGCGGGCCCGGCTGGACAATCAACGCAGAGTTCAACAAGAATAAGCATTCGAGAGGAGTGTTGTCAATGGCAAGAGCGCAGGACCCAAACAGCGCCGGCTCGCAATTTTTCATAGTGCTAAAGGATTCCAACTTTTTGGATGGCCAATACACTGTATTTGGGCGCGTGACTGCAGGGATAGACGCGGCGGACAAGATAGCGGCACTCAAGTGCGACCCGGCTGACGCGCCGGTGGACGCAGATCAGGCAAAGATTGTAAGAGTCATGGTAAGCGACTAGCAAGATCCGGCGATCATGGCCTTTATCATGGTTACCCAAGCCCTTTTGTTCGCGGCATCGCCTATGCCAAGCATCCTATTTACCGCAAGACCGTCATAGAGCGCGACAAGTGCTATTGCAAGGCTTATTGCGTCGACATCTTTTCTGAGGAATCCTTGCTCGATTTTATTCCTGACTCCTTCCATGACATGCTCATGGACTTTGACGTGCAGCTCGTACATTGCCTTTCTCAGCTTTGGATTGCGGGCAGACTCTGCCACCATTTCCAGCATCACTCTATCGTTTCCCTGCTCGCGCCTGCGGATGTTGTCGTAGATCTGCTCCGCGTCTGAAGCGACATTCTCCTTCCTTACAAAAAGCCCCGCGTCTTCTTTGTCTCCCTTCTGTATGTTGTATTCGCAAATGGCCAAAAAGAGATCTTCCTTGCTTTTGAAGTAAAGGTAAATTGTCCCCTTGCTGAGGCCAAGCCTCTTAGCAATGTCCTCCATTTTTGTTCTGTCAAAGCCGGTCTGGGCGAAGCTTTCTATCGCGGCCTGGACTATCTTTTCCTTAGCTTCAGCCTTGTACATGCTTGTGACTTTGGGCAAACTATCGCACCTTTCCGGCTACCAACAGCATTTTCAAACCTAAAGTGTTTAATAAGGCTAACTGACCAGTCAGTCAGTTTGTTTTAGAAACTCTATTCGCCTATCACCACGTCAGAGTGGTGCTCGCGGTGGTGCCTGTCTGCCTCTTCCTTGGTCAGGAACTCTTTTGCGCAGTCCCTGCAGCGGAAGGTGCCAGATTCATATTCAGACATAGAAGTACTTAGCAGAGGTGGCTAATATAGCTAACAGCAGCCAGTTTTATAATCAAGGCTCGTTATACCGGCCCTGAACACACTTGGGAATTGATTACGAGTTCCTAAATTCATTCTGTAAGGACATCTTAGCAAAGGGCGACTCCATCCGCTGGGTAGGCCTGGTTAACAAGAATGGCGTTATATTAACCCAGAAAGTCAGGGACGGCGTAAAGCTCCTCCTTACCGAAGAGGAGAACGAAGAATACGCAGCAAGCGCCATTGCCCGACAAAAGACAAGGGGCAAGTTTGAACCCAAGATAGGCAAGATGGAATATGCTTTTGGCAGGTACGACAAGCTCCTTCGGGCCACCCTGCCGATTAACGAGAATTACTATACGCTCATTACGTTCGATGTTGAAGAGAAGAATTTCGACTCTATCATAATGGACAAGATCGTCCCGTTGATAGATCAGAACAAGACCCGGTTTGTCACGATGAATGACTCGATCTAATCCGCCATGCCGTGAAAGAAGGAGTTGGAAAATATTTTGACGTGATCTGGAAAAGCCGTTTTAATAGCTTAGCCCCTCCCTTCTTTTATTGCCTTGTCAAGGTATTCCGGGTTTTCTTGCAGCGCCTTGTTGTATGCAATGTTCGTCAGTCTGTCGGCTTCTTTGTTTTCTCCCCGGGGGATC
>Ga0209237_1002113_pt1 | contig 11892 bp, 10 predicted proteins | sample GraSoi013_1_40cm_2_FD_185820 | JGI IMG/M metagenome (GOLD analysis project Ga0209237, IMG submission 185820) | Grasslands soil microbial communities from the Angelo Coastal Reserve, California, USA - Sample 10_02_2013_1_40cm (SPAdes) (version 2) | ecosystem: Environmental > Terrestrial > Soil >...
CTGGCCAATCGCGGGAAATCACCACGGATGAAAGCGTCATGTCCGCAACTTTAGTCTGCTGTGCAGAGCGGCCACAGATAACCAAAGTAATTGGACATCTGGCTCCTGACCTCAGACCTCAAATTTCGGGATCATTCCGAGGGCAGAACTTCTACGCTCCGGCTGCCTTTTCCTGGCTGCGATACCATTCGATGGTCCGGCTCAGGCCGGCTTCGAATTCGACCTTGGCCTTGTAGCCTAGGTGCTTTTCGGCGCGGGTAATGTCCGCGAGAGAGTGCTTTACATCTCCGGCGCGCTCGGGCGCGTATTTAACGTCCCCTGTGTATCCAATCAACGTCTTGAGCAGACGAAAGGTTTGGTTCAGATCAGCGCGGTGTCCACTAGCAATGTTGAACACGCCACCAGCAACCTGGTTCGCCGGCGCTTTACACGCGAGCAGGTTCGCCTCGACGGCGTTGTCAACATAGGTGAAATCACGGCTCTGAGTGCCGTCGCCAAAAATCGTCGGTTGTTGTCCCTTAAGCATCTGCGTAATAAATTTTGCCAGCACACCCGAATAGGGCGAACTGGGATCCTGCCGAGGCCCAAAAATATTGAAGTAGCGCAGGCAGACGGTCTCAAGCCCGTAGCAGCGATAAAACGAAACCATGTAATACTCACTAGCCAGCTTGGCGACGGCGTATGGCGAAATTGGATTTGGGGGCATGTCCTCGTGCTTGGGGAGTGTGGGCGTGTCGCCGTATACGGAAGACGATGCGGCATACACAACGCGCTTGACTTTGGCATCGCGAGCGGCGACCAGCAGGTTTACCGTGGCATCCACATTCGCGCGATTGCTGCCGAGAGGATCGAGCACGGATTTTGGCACCGATGGAATCGCCGCTTGGTGGAGAACGTAATCCGCTCCGGTGCAGGCCGACTCCACCGCTTTCATGTCGAGCAAGTCCGCTTCACGAAAATCGATGCGGTTTAGAATTTCCGCGATGTTCTCCGTTTTTCCGGTGGAAAGATTGTCAATTCCGCGTACCTGGTCTCCCTGCACCAGAACAGCGCGCGCCAGCGCCGATCCAATAAAGCCCGCAATGCCCGTAATAAAGTATGTGGCCATAAACAATTCATAATAACGGATCGAAGCAGGTGCCGCGTGCCGCGGTGATGATCTCAGATAATGATTACAACTGTGATGATCGTCGCGCAGGATGATCCTGGATTGAAATTGGCGCGCACGGTTTGGTCCAGAGGGAAGAGGCTGGTTTGATCGCCGCAAAAGCCGATCGTGGACGAGGTGCCGTTTTGCAGGAACGTCACAAACGTGACCTGCACTGTACCCGTTCCGTCTACCACGCTACTGATTTGCACGATACTTACCGAGCCGGTGATGGTGGATCCGGTCTGGATGGCGCCACGAAAGAATACATTGCCGCAGCCGCCACAAAACGCGAGCAAGGAAACTGTCAGGGCGAGCGAAAGGAGGCGTTTCACTGGGCACCTCCCCGACTGGGAGCTTAAATGAAAGTGTACACCTTTAGAGATGTGTCTAAGCCTGGTGTAGCTCGCGATAGCCTTCCACCGCGGAGCGGATCGCCTGCCAAAGGTCGTCCCGGCCCGCCCCAGTTCTCGCCGAGAATGGGATCACGCTTGTGCCTGCATATTCCTGAATCATGCTCTGGATTGAATTCCGCAACTGATTGCCGGACAGCCGGTCGCTCTTGGTGGCAACAACCAGAAAAGGGCGTCCGCTCGCGTTCAGGAATTCCAGCAACTGGCGGTCGCTCGCTTGCGGCGGAACGTTGATGTCAATCAGCGCAAGAGAAAGTACGAGCGATGACCGCTCACGAAGATACGGTTCAATGAAACCCGGCCATTGCTGCGACACTTGTTGAGGAACACGCGCGTAGCCGTAACCAGGTAGATCAGTGAAAACGACTTCTGGGCGAGGCTTTCCGGGCCATCGGACTTCAAAGAAATTAATGGACCGGGTGCGCCCAGGCGTGGAACTGGTACGAGCGATCTTGCTGCCGAGCAGGGAATTGATCACACTTGATTTGCCGACATTCGATCTTCCCAGGAACGCCACTTCTGGCAGGCTCGGAGGCGGGAATTGATTTGGGTCGGTAGCTGCGGTTACGAATTGGGCCAAGACTCTCACGGTAAGAAACACGTAATCCGAGTGGATCTAGCCAACAGTTGCAGACAATCATCCCAAGCCGAGCGGGTGCTTGTGGTCCACGTCCGCTTCCTTCACCGGCTTGAACTTATGCCAGAGATATAAGATGGCCGCGACGACGATCCCGATACCCACACTGATCAGAAAGAACCATCGGTAAGCAGGTAGCGCGATCAATAGAACTGCAACTACTCCCACTGCAACCAGCAGGCCGGCAGCACCGCGAAAATGGCTTCTCGGCTCGGACTGGGAATTCGCGTCCATCGTGAGTGTCCAAAAATCATTTTAGGCTGCCGTTGGACTTTGGACCATACGAAAAGGCCCGCGCCCGCCTTGGATGAGAGCGCTAACGATGAGGACTAAACCGCATTACTGGTGCGTGGCGGGACTTTCACCCGGCTGAGGCGGTGCAATCGCTGCGATTGGCTGCGCCGTAGCTTCCGGAATCTCCGGCAACGGCTGCTCCAGAGCCAGCGCCAGCACGTGGTCCATAGTTTCAACGAAGTGCAGCTTCATGGCATTGCGCAGGTTCTCGGGAACTTCAGCGACATCTTTTTCATTGTCCTTGGGTAGGATCGCTTCAAAGAGCCCGGCGCGATGCGCGGCGAGCAGTTTTTCCTTCAATCCGCCGATCGCAAGCACCTTGCCGCGGAGCGTAATTTCGCCAGTCATGGCTAAATCGCGGCGAACCGGGATTTTGCTGAGTGCGCTGGCAATGGCTGTCGCAATGGTAATGCCGGCAGAGGGTCCGTCTTTCGGAATCGCGCCTTCAGGCACGTGGACGTGAATGTCAAGGTTGCGGTAGAAATCGCGCGTGAGGCCGAGGCGGTGAGCGCGCGAACGCACGTAAGACATGGCCGCTTGTGCTGATTCCTGCATCACATCGCCCAGCTTGCCAGTGAGCGTAAGCTTGCCTTTGCCGTCAACCACCGTGGCTTCCGTGCTGAGGATGGAGCCGCCAACCTCAGTCCAGGCGAGTCCAGTGACCAGGCCGATTTCACTTTTTTCGTGCGCCAGCGTATCGCGGAATTTGATTACACCAAGGAAGTCGTTGACGTTTTCGGCGCCTATTGCGACGTTATAGCTTTCGCCTTCCTTCACTACCTTGCGGGCGATTTTGCGGCAGACGTTTCCGATCTCCCGTTCCAGATTGCGCACGCCGGCTTCGCGCGTGTACGAGCGGATCAAGGACGTGATCGCATCGTCCGTGAACTTCACGTTCTTCTCGGTAAGCCCGGCTTGCAGCATCTGTTTCTTGACCAAGAATTGCTTGGCAATTTCGACCTTTTCCTGCTCGGTATAACCATGCAGGCGCAATACCTCCATGCGGTCCGTGAGTGCGGGAGGAATGGTGTGCATCACGTTTGCGGTGGCGATGAAGAAGACTTGCGAGAGGTCGTATTCGACATCGAGGTAGTGATCCACGAACATGTAATTCTGTTCGGGATCGAGAACTTCGAGAAGTGCGGCAGACGGGTCGCCGCGAAAGTCCATCGACATTTTGTCCACTTCATCCAGCATGAAGACCGGGTTCTTAGTCCCCGCTTTCTTCATCATCTGAATGATTTGGCCGGGGAGGGCGCCAATGTACGTCCGGCGATGGCCGCGAATCTCGGCTTCGTCTCGCACGCCGCCGAGCGACATGCGGACAAATTTTCGGCCGGTGGCCTTCGCAATGGACATTCCGAGAGATGTTTTGCCGACTCCGGGAGGCCCGACAAAGCAGAGGATTGAGCCTTTGGGGTTTTTTACGAGCTGGCGCACCGCCAGGAATTCCAAAATGCGGTCCTTTATCTTCTCCAGCCCATAATGATCTTCATTGAGAACCTTCTCAGCGCGAGAGATGTTGCGAATTTCCTTCGACCGCTTTTTCCAGGGCACGGCCAGCAGCCAATCGAGATAATTGCGGGAGACAGTCGACTCAGCCGACATCGGCGGCATGGCTTCGAGCTTCTTCAGCTCCTGCATGGCCTTATCACGCACGTCTTTGGACATGCCCGCAGCTTCTATCTTTTTCTTCAGCTCATCGAATTCGCTCTTTTCGCCGCGTCCGAGTTCCTTCTGAATGGCCTTGATCTTTTCGTTGAGGTAATACTCTTTTTGGGCCCGCTCCATTTGCCGCTTGACCCGCGACTGGATGGTGCGATCCATGTTCAGTTTTTCAATCTCGACATCGAGAACATCACCAATGCGGCTCAGGCGCTCGGCAGGATCGAAGATTTCCAGCAGTTCCTGCTTTTCCTCGATTGAGAGCTGGAGATTGGCCGCGATGGTGTCCGTGAGCTTCGCCGGATCTTCCATGCGCACAGCCGCAATCATGGTTTCGTAATTCAGCGACTGGCAGAGCTTCACGTACTGCTCAAAGAGGCCGGTAACCCGCTGCATGCCGGTTTCGATCTGTGCGTTTGTCTCTGTCGCGTAACGAGCGACACGCACCGAAACCTGCATGTAACCGTCGCTCTCACTAATTTGCAGAACCTTGCCGCGCTCAATGCCCTCGACTAAAACCTTGATATTGCCGTCGGGCAGCTTCAGGCTCTGCACGATGTTGACGATCGTGCCCACCTGGTAAATTTCGTTCGGCTTGGGCTCATCGACGCTGGCATCGTGCTGCGTGGCCAGAAAGATCTTCTTATCCGAGGTCAGCGCTTCTTCGAGGGCGCGCACGCTGGATTCCCGTCCTACCACGAACGGGGTCATCATGTAGGGGAAGATGACCACGTCCCGGATGGGCATCATGGGCAGCTTCTTGGTTTCGAATTTTTCCTTTGCAGTGGTCACTTCTTCTCCGAACGTCAGCTCTCAACTAACAGCTTTTAGCTCTTAACGCCTGCGCTTGCTATCTAAGTTTAGCAAGTCGTCGGCCGTGGCGCGCGAAAAACCAAGAGCTAACGGCTAAGGGCTAAAAGCTGTCTATCCCGCCTTCTCCATCATAGCCAGTGAGACCGCGCGTTTCTCCACCATTTCGCGGGTAACCTCGAATTCCTTGACTTTCTTCTGGCTTGGCAAATGGTACATCAAATCCAGCATGAGCTCTTCCAGAATCATGCGCAAGCCACGTGCGCCAACTTTTCGGGCCATGGCTTGGCGAGAAATCGCCCGCAGAGCATCTTCGCTGAACTTCAGGCGCACGTTCTCAAATTCGAATAGCCGCTGGTATTGCTTAACGATCGCATTCTTTGGCCGGGTCAGGATTTCGATGAGAGCCGCCTCATCCAAGTCTTCCAGCACACCTACTACAGGCAGACGGCCCACGAACTCGGGAATCAACCCGAATTTGATGAGGTCTTCCGGTTGTACGTCACTCAGGAGCTCGAAATTGCGCTTGCGGTTGGCTGCGGGCGCCTCTTCCTGTTCGCCATTATCGCCCGCCTTGAAACCCAGCGATTTCTTCCCCACGCGCCGGCCAATGATCTTTTCCAACCCTACGAAGGCACCGCCGCAGATGAAAAGAATATTGGTGGTATCAACCGGCGTGAATTCCTGGTGCGGATGCTTGCGCCCGCCTTGGGGAGGAACATTCGCGATCGTCCCCTCCAGAATTTTCAGCAGAGCCTGCTGTACGCCTTCACCGGATACATCTCGGGTTATCGAAGGGTTTTCATCCTTGCGGCCGATCTTGTCGACTTCGTCGATGTAAATAATCCCGGTCTGTGTCCGGCCCACATCGCCATCGGCAGATTGCAACAGCTTCAGGATGATGTTCTCCACATCCTCGCCGACGTAACCCGCTTCCGTCAGGGTAGTGGCGTCCACGATGGCAAACGGCACGTCCAGCATGCGAGCCAAGGTCTGAGCCAGAAGCGTCTTGCCGGTGCCAGTCGGCCCGATCAGCATAATGTTCGACTTGGTGAGTTCAATGCCATCGCCGGTGCGCTGCCGGTTCATGTAGATTCGCTTGTAGTGGTTATAAACCGCGACGGCGAGCTTCTTTTTGGTCTGCTCTTGGCCGATTACGTACTCGTCAAGAAACGTCTTGACTTCATGGGGTTTGGGAAGCTGGTTGGGAGCGGTGCTGGGAGGAGTAGCAGCCTTGTCGTCTTCCAGGATGGAGTTGCAGACGGCCACGCACTCATCGCAGATGTAAGCCCGGGGATAGTCGCTGGGGGATGAAATCAACTTCGCGACTGCGTCCTGCGACTTGTGGCAGAACGAACAGCGCAGCATCTCTTCGGTACCGCTTCGGTTTTTCACCCCTTTTTGACTCCTGTCTTAGCGACCGGCGAAAGCCGATCATACCCTTATCTCGTCTTATAGATGATATCGTCTATGATTCCGTATTCTTTGGCCTGCTGCGCGTTCATAATGAAGTCGCGCTCCACGTCTTTTTCCACTTTGTCCAATTTCTGCCCGCTGTGCTTGGCGAGTAACTGGTTCGTAATCTCTCGCATACGAAGAATCTCTCGGGCGTGGATATCAATATCTGTCGCCTGGCCGGATAAGCCTCCCATCGAAGGCTGATGTATTAGAATCCTCGAATTTGGTAGCGCTAAACGCTTCTTGGGCTCCCCTGCGGCGAGTAGCAGTGCCGCCATACTCGCCGCCTGTCCGATGCAAATTGTAGTCACATCGTTCTTCACATACTGCATGGTGTCGTAAATTGCCATACCGGCGGTAATCGAGCCACCGGGAGAATTTACATAGAGCTGGATGTCCTTTTCCGGGTCTTCCTGCGCCAGAAACAGCATCTGGGCGATGACCAGGTTGGCAATGTTGTCATCGATCGGCGTGCCAATAAAAATGATGTTGTCCCGCAGCAGCCGCGAGTAAATGTCGTAGGCCCGCTCACCCCGGCCGGTCTGCTCGATGACCATGGGCACCAGCATCATTTTTGGATCGTTCACGTTCACCCCACACTCCTGCCCCGAATGTCCGTCAGCTTTTCGAGGGAGGATTCGAAAGCGTCCGCATCATGCGGACTGATGGTACAGAAAATCGAGGGTCTTCTCGTTGCGGATTCTATTTCGGATTCTATCCAGCGCTCCATCACGTGTCAAACGCGCGCGGATCGCTTCCGCCGTTTGTTTTGACTGCGTTGCAAGTGCCTCAATCTCGCGGTCAATTTCCGCATCGCTGACCTCAATTTTTTCCTCCTCGGCGATCTTATCCAGCAGCAGCGAAGCCTTGACTTCGTGCAGAGCCTGGTCGCGCTGGCCTGCTCGCAAGCGATTCAAATCCATCTTTTTCATGTCTTCGGCTTTCATGCCCTGCGCAGCCAGCGCGCGCAGCCCGCGCTCCAGACGAACATCAATTTGCCGTTCGACCAGGGCTTCCGGAACCTCTAGATCGTTGCGTTTCACCAGTTCAGAAACCAGTTTGTCTTTGGCCTCGCGTTCGGCAGCGTGAGTACGCTCAGCTTCCATTTGCTCGCGAATTCGTTTGCGTACGTCATCTACATTTGCGAAATCTCCCACTTCCTTCGCGAACTGATCGTTCAACTCCGGCAAGCTTTTCTGCTTGATGGACTGAATCTTAACGGTGTAGGTAAAAGTTTGTCCGGCAAGCCGTTTATCGGAGTAGTCATCGGGATAATGGACGTCGAACGTGCGTTCGTCGCCGGCAGATACGCCACGCAGATTTTCCGTGAATTCCACCATCGTGCTTTTGCCGCCGATCTCCACGAGAATATCGTCCATGTGCACCGGCTTGCCCTCGCCGGCTTTAGGCTGGCCGTCGAGAGAGACCTGGGCAAAATCGCCTTCCGCCAATGGCCGGCCTTCGACCGCCGAAAAGGTTGCGTGCTGCTCGCGCAGGTCGGAAAGCGCTTGCCCCACTTCTTCATCGGTAACGGAAATGGAAGGCTTGTCCGCGCGAAGCTCTCTGTAGCCTTCGACCTTGATCTCTGGCATGATCTCGAAACTGGCTTTGAACCGCAGCGGTTCACCTTCATGCAGGTGCAAGTCGGTGACCCGTGGCTGCGAGACCGGGATCAGACCCTGCTTTTCCGTTTCTTTGCGAAAGTAGCGAGGGACCAGGGCTTCCACGACATCGCTCTTCAGGTCCTCGGCGAAACGCTGGCGAATGATGGAGGCGGGCACGTGTCCTCGGCGAAAACCAGGCAAACGGGCAAGCTTCTGATACTTCTGAATCAGCGTATCGGTTTCACGAGTGACTTCAGCAGCGGGAATTTCAATCTGGATTTCCCGTTTGGTGTTGCTGGCAGTTTCTGTGGGGCTCACATTTACCTTTCGCGATAGGCCAGAGTCCGGCGAGCCGCTCCTCGCTAATTTGAGTGTAAAGAGAGAGGGAAGGAGCGTCAATGACCCGAAAGTTCTCCTATCCCCTAAAATTTAGATCACCACTATTTTCTGGTTGAGAACTGAGAGCTGAGAGCTGAGAGCTGGTTTTACCCACAAGCGAAATGCCGGAGACTTTGGAGCGTATGGCGACCGCTAAAGAATCGATGACCGCGCACTGGCTGAGGATCTTGAATGAAGAGATCGTGTCCTGCACTCGCTGTCCCCGGCTTGTTGCCTATCGTGAGAAGATCGCTCGCGAAAAGCGCCGCGCGTACCACGATTGGGAATACTGGGGCAAACCGGTCCCAGGTTTTGGCGATCCCAACGCCCGAGTAGTTGTGCTCGGTCTCGCTCCCGGTGCTCATGGATCTAACCGTACTGGACGCCCGTTTACGGGGGACGCTTCAGGAAAATTCATGTATCCGGTTTTATACGAAGCTGGGTCTTCCAATCAGCCGGATGCTACAGATCGCAATGATGGGTTAAAGCTACGCGATCTCTACATTACTGCTGCAGTGCGTTGCGCTCCCCCGGACAACAAACCGCTGCCGCAAGAACTCGGCAACTGCGCTTCGTTTCTGGATCGCGAAATGGAAGGTCTAAGAAGAGCGAAAGTGATCGTTGCTCTGGGCCGGATCGGTTTTGATGCTTACCTCAATTACTTGAAACGGCGCGGTGACCTGGAGCGTCGGAAGCCTTACGTCTTCCAGCATGGCGCGAAATATGAGATGAAAAACGGCAAGGTGCTCCTGGCCTCGTATCATCCCTCTAATCAAAATACCCAGACGGGAAAACTGACGCGCGAAATGTTCATGCAAATCTTTAAAGAAGCGGCGCAGTTGGCCGATAAATAAGGAGAGCGGCCGCCGCTGGAGCCGGATCGCTTAACCCACCCCATTGCGGGGAAACAATCATCAGGGTCGCGAACCGGGGCGGCGCCGCCCCTTGAAATCAGTTGCCGTTCCGCACTCTTCAGTCTTCTGCAAAACCTCCAAAATTAAAATCCCACAAAGACAGGCTCCGGTTGTAAACAGATACTCCAGATTTCCTGCACCCGGTGCTGAATGTGTTCTTTCAAAGCTACGACATCTGCCGCCGTCGCCCCACCTCGATTGACAATCGCCAACGCGTGTTTGCTCGAAATCGCCACATGCCCGCTGTCGTACCCTTTGCTGAAACCCGAATGTTCAACCAGCCAGGCGGCGGAGATTTTGTGTTGTGCGTCTAGCGCGGGATAGCTGGGAATTTGGAGCCCTCTGGCTGCGGCTCTGCGGCTCAGATCCTCGTGCTGTTCGCTTGAAAGCACTGGATTCTTGAAGAACGATCCGACGCTGCGAGCATCCGCATCTCCCGGAGTAATCAGCATGGCCTTGCTAGCGCGAATGCGGCGCACAGCCTCTCGCGTGTCGGCCAGAGTGGGAATCTGTTGCCAACCCGAAAAATGTCTCTTCAGGTCAGCATAATCGATTCGCGGCTGGCCCCCAGGCGTCAGCCCATACGTTACACGCAGGATGATGTAACATCCCCGCTCGCTGGTATTAAAAATGCTCGTCCGGTAGCTGAACCCGCAGGCTTCGCCACATAGCTCCCGTATCTGATCATCTCGCAGATCGAGCGTGAGCACCGACTCGATCGTTTCGGCTGCTTCCTGTCCATAGGCGCCGACGTTCTGCACCGGCGTCCCACCCACGCTTCCAGGAATGCCGCTTAAACACTCCACTCCCGCGCAGTTTCGTGCTACAGCGCGAGCGGCGAACTTATCCCATTCTTCCCCGGCGCCAACCTCGAATATCGCTTTGCCATTTTCATTTCGCTCGTCGATTCCCGTAATCCCAACTTTCAGGACAAGGCCTGGCCAACCGGTATCCGAGACGACCAGATTGCTTCCGCCTCCCAGGACAAACAGCGGCAGGTTTCGCGAGCGCGCCAACGCAACTGCACCTTGCACTTCGGCAATGGTCTTGCTTTCGACGAAATACCGCGCCGGCCCGCCAACCTTCATCGTCGTTAGCGGCGCCAAAGACACGTTTTCCTGCACGTTCATGAGAGTTGGTCCAACTATATATGACGGGATAAAAAGGGCAGAGCAGCGATCTCCGGTTATGATTCAGTCGAAAACGACGAGGGTCACGAGTTTCTCTTGGAAGCAGCTAGGGCAATGGCCCGCCTCACATGCCCGTTGGCTTTTTTCAGTGCTCTTTTCGCCGCGCGACGGTTTACGCTCGCAGCCAGCATGACCAGCGCTACAGGAAGGCGGTTGCCGGATGAGTTCAAAGCCTCCTGTGCGCGCTCGCTGCTGACACCGGCGGCCTGCTCGAGAATGTTGACCCCGCGCTGCACCAGCTTGGCGTTCTTCAGATGGACATTGACCATTAGGTTTCCGTACACGTATCCGAGGCGCGTCATGGAGCCACTGGAAAGCATGTTCAGGATCATTTTCTGAGCGGTTCCGGCTTTCATTCGGGTGGAACCAGAGATTACCTCCGGGCCAACTTCAGCGACAATCGCGAGATCGGCGGCTTTCTCCAGAGGTGAATCGCGTTTGCTGGTGACGGCAATAGTTTTGGCTCCGCGACGTCGGGCGTATTCGAGCGCAGCTACGGTGAACGGGGTGCGGCCACTGGCCGCAACTCCTACAACCACGTCATGTTTTTGGAGCTTTCGTTTAGTGATTTCCCGCTCGCCCAACCTCCGGGAGTCTTCGTTGGCTTCGACCGCTGTGGCAAGAGCCTTGGGGCCACCGGCCATTACGAACTGAACTGTTTCAGGAGCCACATTGAAAGTTGGCGGGCACTCGGCCGCGTCGAGCGCAGCGATGCGTCCACTAGTGCCTGCGCCGACGTAGATCAGACGGCCTCCTTGCGCGATAGCATCGGCGATCAGATCAATTGCTTTGCCGATTTGCGGAAGAGCAGTTTTCACTGCGACTGCGACCTTTGCATCTTCAGTATTGATAATGTGCGCGATTTCGAACGAGGATTTCAGATCCAGGTCTGACGCGACGGCTTTAGTCTGCTCAATCCCTAGCCGGCTCAATTCGGATTGGTTTCCGTGTTTCTTCAAAAGTTTGCCGCCGGAGATTCCATTAACGACTCAAATGCCTTTAACAGCTTCTAACCGCCGAGCTCGCAGAGAGCTTCGTAATTCGTAGAAGGATCCCGAATCGGGGATTTTCTTCGCGTCTTTTGCGATCGCTTCGCGCACTTTGCAGTTAAAAGCTTTTCGTGGAGAGCTTGTCACTCAGATTTCTCCAAAGCCTCAATTATCGTGTCATGTATCTGTGGACGCACTTGTTTGATCGCTTCATTCTTGCAGTCCGGCCAGGTGCGGTTTGTGAGAAAGGTTACCGAAAGCTGGCGCTCCGGATCGATCCACAAAGATGTCCCCGTGTAACCGAGATGCCCAAACGAGCACGAAGAGAAATATTTCCCCGACTGTGAGGGTGTCGAAGGAGTATCCCATCCCAAAGCGCGTGAAGTGCCCACC
>Ga0209237_1002114_pt1 | contig 11891 bp, 11 predicted proteins | sample GraSoi013_1_40cm_2_FD_185820 | JGI IMG/M metagenome (GOLD analysis project Ga0209237, IMG submission 185820) | Grasslands soil microbial communities from the Angelo Coastal Reserve, California, USA - Sample 10_02_2013_1_40cm (SPAdes) (version 2) | ecosystem: Environmental > Terrestrial > Soil >...
GCAACCTGCTCGGGGTCGTGGCCGGAGCCGCGCTGTTGGTGTCGATCCCCGAGGTGTTCCGCGACCTGCAGCGCTATCGGCTGCTCGCCTTCGGGCTCATGCTGATGGTGCTGATGGTGTTCCGGCCGCAGGGGTTACTGAGCTCCGAGCGCCGCAGCCAGGAGGAACCCGAGCCGACGGCCGAGCCGGAATCCGGCGCCTGACTCGTATCCGTGGCATGATGTCGCCGTCGCAGCAGCCTTCCTCACGACGCTTGGAAGGGAAACCGCGATGAGTACGTCGTCAAGAAGCGAGCAGGTCCCGTCGCGCCGGGCCGGCAACGCGTTGCCTTGGAACCCAGACCATCCAGCCGTGTTCGTCGAGCCCGCTCCGGATGCCCCTCACATTTCGCTGGTCCGGCATGATGGCTATCCGTACCAGGAAGATTGGGACGAGCGCGGGACGGGTTGGGCGGGACTGTTCCACATCGCTAGCCGGTATCTCAGGCTCGTAGACAAGCGGCTGAAACTTCCCCAGGCGTGGCTGGACGATCTTCGAGAAGAGCCATCGAGCAGGGCACGGCCGCCCGTTTCACTGCACTGGTTGCGCGGTCGAGGGGATCCCCGGCATTCGTATTGGGTCGAGCGCCAATCAGGACTCGACGATGCATCTCGACCGGCGACTGGCCCGGTGCTCGATCGGGCTGCCGTGCTGCTCGCAGGGCTATGGTTCCGGGCCGCTTCGTTCCCACCGTTCCCGCTCTACGGCGGCCAGGGGCTCAGGGTCATGGTCCAGGCGGGGCCCCGGCAAGAGGGTCCTGCGCCGGTACGCATCACCGGCGTCAGTTCCACTTTGCCGTTGCCACAGATGGACAGAATCGTGGAAATGTTCGAGAGGCTGCCTGAACGCATGTTCGAGAGTCTCCCTGAACGCATCGCGGCGGTATTCGCTCTCCCGGAGGAAGTCAAAGTCGTTGATCTGGGCGTGTGGGTCCCGGGCGCACAGCAGGAGCAAGAGCAGTTTCTAATCCTTTTCGCGAAAACGGCGCCTGCGCCTGACTACGAAGGTCACTCACGGAGCGAATACTCCTACGACAGAACTTCGTACCTGCTGGTCATGCGCGCGAACCCTGACTGGCGGGAGGGACTCGAACCGCTCGCCCGGCGCCCTTTGATCGCATTTGCCGACGCGGACGTGTTCGTCCAGGACCCGGTCTCCCAAAACGGCGCCCTGGATTTCACCAGGCTCCGGCCGAGCCGCTCTTGCACGAAGCTCGATGGCGAGCGCGTCAACGTGCAACTCGGCAACCTTCCGCCCGGCGCGAGCGGGATGGTGCAGCTGGTGGACCCAGACCCCAACACCCCTCCCCACCCTGATTTCAGGGTGACAAACTCGCGTCTCGTGGACCCCCCATTGGCCGAGAACGTCCCGAAGGAAGTGCCGCCGTCGGTCCACGATCACGTCCGAACGAACACGTTCGCCGCCGTCAACGCCTTCTACCACACGAGCGAACTGTTCAGCCGCATGAGGACGTATGGCTTGCCGCCGGCCAGCTATTTCAGGTTCGTCACGCGGCCGATCGACGTCCGGTATCGCGCCGGCATCTTCCCCGGCGCCGGCCGGACGGTGAATGCGCAGGTGCGCTGGACATTGCGGCCCGGTCCCAGCCCCACGGGGACGATCGAGATCCGCTTCGCGCTCGGCGATCTGCAGAGTGCAGTCGGTCGCTTGCCGGCCAATCTTCCATCAGCCGTCGAACGTTCGCCGCTGGGGGTGGCAAGCGACCCGCGTTGGTGCTGGCACGAGTACTGCCACGTCCTGCTCACGGCGGCGATGGGCGATCTGGAGCTGCGCTTCGCGCACAGCGCCGGCGACGCGATGGCAGCGATTCTCTGCGATCCCGACTCCGAGCTCGCGAGCGACCTGTCTGGAGCGTCGACCAACAATGGACCGTGGCGTGGCGTCACGTTTCCGTGGGTGCTGATCCCGCGGCGGCACGACCGCGACGTGCACGATGGCTGGGGCTGGACCGGCCCGATGAATCATCGCGAGGTCTACTTTGCCGTTCCGGGGCTCTCCGACAAGCGGGGGTACTGGACCGAGCAGATCCTCTCGTCCGCGCTGTTTCGCCTCTACCGGGCCATCGGCGGGGACTCGGAGGTCTTGTCCCAGGGCCAACGGGTGTCGGCCAGACCCGAGCGCAAGAACGCGGCGGATTATGCTGCGTATCTGATCATGCGCACGATCTGGTCGCTCGGTGCGGCGGCGGTGACGCCGTCCACGACCCCTCACGATTTCGTAGACGCCATGAGGAAAGCCGACACAGCCACGGCGTCCGCTCCTGGGCCGGGCGGGTATGTCGGCGGCACCGTCCACAAGGTCGTCCAATGGGCGTTCGAGCGGCAGGGTCTTTACGGAATGCCGGTCGCTGGCTCGCCGGTGATCGGACCGGAAGAAACCGCGACCGTCGATCTCCACATTGAGGATCTGCGACCCAAACCGGACGGGCCGTACTCCCCGGTCGATCTGCTGGGACAGGCCTGGCACGCGCATCCTGATGCGTTGTGGGTGAAAAATCCCTGGTGGGGAAAGAAACGAAAAGTCCGTGTCAAGGTGCAGAACCGCGGTGTGGCCCAGGCGTCCAACACGCGCGTGGATGTCTGGTGCACGCCCGTCGGTGGTGGCCCAATTCCCCCGTATCCCGGTGCGACGTGGCAGTGGCTTGGCAGCGAGACCCGCCATGTGCCGGGCCGGACAAACCAGATCCCAGGCGCTAAGAAGTTCGGCCCGTTCGCCTGGACGCCGCCTGCGGGCCCTCAGGAATACGCGATCCTGGCCGCGGCCACCTGCGACGCGGATCGCTCGAACATCGACCCGGCGACGGGCCATCCCTGCGTGACCGTCGCGAGCCCGATCCATCTCCTCGTTGGTTGTGACAACAACCTCGGCTTGATCAGGGTCATGATCACGTGACGGGCCACGCGTCTCTCGCGAGTCTAAGGCCACTCCGCTATCGCGGCCAGGAGTATCGCGTCGAACGTCGGGCAGTTGATTCTGCCCGCGCCCACTGCCGTCAAAGCGGTCTTGATCGCTTGCGCAAGTTTTTGCCCGGCAACGCTGTCCGATTGATAGTGAAGCCCGGCGCGCTCGCGGTTTTTCGCGACGCGGTCCGCAAGCCACAGCAATTCAACGCCGACGTTGGCATTCACGCTGGGGATCTCGCTGAGAAGATAACTGGTCAGGTGCCCCGTGAGCGAATGCCCGCTTGGAAATGCGGGATGGCGAGGCGGCCCAAACGGCAGGAGGAGTCCCGGGCATAGCCTCGAAGGACGCACCCGCTTGTAGACGTTCTTGAAGTAGAGCGCTGCAATCTCTCCAGCACGCTGCGCGAAGTTGATCAGCGCGTTCGTCGCCGGCTTCTCGCCCCCGCCTAGGTTCAGCAGCTGCAGCCAGTAGATCGGCGCGTTGTCGGCCTGCGCGAGGATCTCCGGCATATAGCGGTCGCGATCGTCCGCCATCAACGCCAGCAGGTAGTCGAGCTCTTGCGTGATGAATGCCTCGGTGCCCTGCCACCCAAGTTCTGCCGGGGTCAACACCGCGTCCAGGTTCTGCCATTTATTGAATTCCATGGCGAACTCGGTCGACGCCAACCCTGCGACCAGTGCCGGATCCCAGAGCTGGTCCGGGTATAGGAGGCCCAATCCCGGAAGTTGACGTTGCGGGAGATCCGGTACGCCATTTAAATCTGGCGTGTAATCGAGGGTCCACGGCTTGGGCCCCAATTCCGCTGGCATATTCTTGAACGAGCCGGCGCCGGTCGACGCGCCGCCATACCCGTAGCCATACCCGTAGCCGTAGCCATATCCGTAGCCGTAGCCATAGCCGTAGCCCATGCGTGTGTCCCCCTTGCCTACGCCGGCAACCCGGCGGCGCGAAGTCCCGAGATCAGTCGTTCACGATCGCCCGGACGCCGCAGCGGATACTTCGACTCAAATACCGAGATCCGAAAACTCGGCTCACGCGCTAGCAGATCCGCAGCAGCTGCCTTCGCCTCCTCCATGCGGCCTAGCTGCGCGAAACAGGCCGCCAGGTTGCGGTGGACAGCAAGATGGCCGGGGTTATCCCTGCGTGCCTTCAGCAGCCAGGCCAGCGCCTCGTCATACCGCCCGGCGATAAACTCCGCGAACCCGGCCACGCCCCAGAAGAAAAACCTGAGCGGATCGAACGGACTCAGCCGCCATGCATTGCGCAACCGATCGAGCGCCTCCTCCGGCCGTCCGAGATAGCAACAGGTGATGGCGCTGATGGCCCAGGCGAAGGCCGAATTCTTGTTGAGCTGAAGCGAACGCTCGAACATCTCGGTGGCGCTCTCTGGCCGATTGCCCAGAAATGATTCCGCGTGAGCGGCCACGGCGAGCGCGAACGCGTCCGTCGAATCGAGCTGCAGGGCCTTCTGCGCGGTGACCAGAGCCATCGTCAGATCTCGCTCGGTTGCTTTCGATCGCCATTCGCCGAGCAGCAGGATGTACCACCAGGCTTTGTGCGCCCACGCTTGCGCGTAGGCGGGGTCCAGCGCGATGGCTCGATCGAGGAACGCGCCGGCAGCCATGAACTCGCGTTCGTCGGAGGTGTAGAGCAGGGGGAAGGCGCGCAGAACACAGTCGTAGGCGTCGAGGCTGTCGGTGGGTTTGGTGCGCACGCGCTCGGCTTCGACTTCATACACCCGAGGTTCGATGGTCGCCACGACGCTCGCGGCGATGCGGTCCTGAAATTCGAACAGCTCGGCGACCGTACCGTCGAACTTGTCCGCCCAGATCGTGCTGTTGTGGCCCGCGTCGATCAAGTCGACTGAGATCCGCAGCTTCTCGACCTGACGGCGGACGCTGCCGTCGAGGACGTATCGTACCCGAAGCTCGGACGCGATCTGCCGCACGTCGGCGTGGCGGTCGCGGTACGGTAGCGTGGAGTGCCGCGCGATGACGAGCAGGGACCGATTGTGCGCCAGGGCGCCGATGATATCCTCGGTGATGCCTTCCCCGAAGTACTCTTCCTTGGGATCGCCGCCCAGATTCTTGAACGGCATGACGGCGATCGACGGCCGATTGTTCCAGGTCAAGTGTGGTTGGACGATGCGACGGGGGACACCGGTCCCGCTCTCGTGCTCGAGCCGATAGATGCGCACGGGCCGGCTGATATTCTTCAGCTCCCGTTCACCGAGGTCGGTCAGCTCGACACCGAGCTTGTTCCACACGTAGTCGCGCACCGCGGCCGTCATCACGACCTCGCCGGGGCCCGCGAGCTGCTGGATCCGCGCCGCGATGTTGACGCCGTCGCCGTGGAGTTTGTCTCCATCGACGATGACGTCCTCGACGTTGATGCCGATGCGCATCAGGAGGCTGTTGCCGTCAGGCTCATCGAGGGATTGGGCGATCGCTCGCTGGACATCATGAGCCCAACGCACGGCGGCCACCACGCTCTCGAACTCGATGAACAGCCCGTCGCCCATCACCTGCAGGAGGTGTCCACCGTGCTCGGCGATTTTCGGCTCGAGCAGATTTTCCCGGAGGGCCTTCCATTTGAGAATGGTCTGGGTGTCGTCCAGCTCCATGAGCCTGCTGAAACCGGCGACGTCGGCAAATGCGACGGCGGCTAAACGCCTCGTGATGTTGCGGCCGTCTGTCATGGGCGTCTCCACGCAGGTCGACCTGTTCTCCCACAAGGAGTCGCGATTCCCAGTGGTGAAAGATCATACATCCGTAGTTCGGCGTGCGGCGTGGAAACTGCACCTTTGGTGGACATCTTGCTGGAGAGGAGGATACCCTCGTGACCTCTCCGGCGGCTTCGCCCATCCTCTCGTCGGCGACGGAGCGTCCCGCCGATGAAAGGAGGGGCATGCGTGGAGGGCGAGCGCCGCAGCCAGGAAGAGCCCGAGCCGGAGGCCGGCGCCGGGGTGTGACAGGCGACGTGGGCCCGGCGGCCGTCACCGCCGCAGCGGAGTGATCAGCGCCCGGCCCTCGTGCGCCGGCCCGGCGATGCCCAGCATTGACAATGCCGGTGAGCCGCGCATAATCGGCAGCACTTCCGGTTCCGTTCGTCGAGGCTGGCTATCCGAACGGCCTCGATGCGGGGGACTACTACTGCGACACTTCCTACGCCAACCTCGGTGAGGCGGTGGTGAACTACCTCCAGCCGGTGGGCTTCCGGGCCCAGCTGCGTCCGCTGGAGCGGGCGGCGTTCATTCTTCAGAACAGCCAGAAGAGGCTGAAGAACATCATCCAGACCGCGCGCGCCGCCTTCGGGAACGCCGCCACCCGGCTCGATGCCTTCGTGGCGGCGGGCGGCACGTTCACCTACGGAAGCTATCCCGACATCGACGGTCTCATCGGGGAACAGGCGAGCGAGATAGACGCGAAAAAGCGCGAGGCCATCCTCCACCGGGTCCAGCAGCTCATGCACGAGAAGGCCATGGTCGTCTCCATCTGGGAGCTGGCGTTTATCAACGGACACGGACCGCGAGCGGCAGAGTCAGGACTCACGCTCATCACCAGCCACGCCTACTCGAGCCCTTACGAGGACCTGAAGCTCAAGGTGAGCGCCGGAGGACTGCCTCGCTCTCCTCGCGCCGGCGCGCGGCTCGGGGTTGTCGCGGAGCTCTCGTTCAGCGATTAGAGGGGCCATGAGTGATCGAAAGCAGTCGCGGCTGCGCGCCGCGCTCGCGGCGCGGCTCCGGGCGTTGCGCAAGGCGAAGAAGCTGAGTCAGGAGAGGCTGGGGTTCGCGAGCCGCATGAGCGGCAAGTTCATCGGCGAGGTCGAACGCGGCGAGAAATCAATCTCGCTCGACAGCCTCGCACGCCTCGCCCGAGCACTCGGTGTGCCGCTCCATGAGCTCGTCAATGTGGAGGAACGGGCCACGGACCCGAAGCTCGAGGAGCTGGTCGCCCTTGCGCGGCGGCATCCGAGGGCGCTTGAGCGGCTACTCGCGATCGCGCGTGCGGTCGTCGCGCCGGCGCGGGGGCGCAAGTGAGCACCAGCAGGGGCACCACAGGATCCTTGACCGTGCGCAGGCGGGCGAGTAATGTTGGACGCTGTTTCGCCGCGAGGAGTTGTTCCGGGCGCTCCAGGAGGCCCGGCGGTGTACGGTCCGCCTTAGAACCAAAGTCCGAAGGCGCGTCGGGCCTTCCGAGCGAGAGTCATGGATCTGTTCACCTGCGACCTGCTCGTAGTGGGCGGCGGCGGGGCGGGCCTGCGCGCCGCCATCGCAGTGGCCGAGACACATCCGAGACTCCGCGTCGCCGTGATCTCCAAGGTTTATCCCATGCGCAGCCACACGGTGTCGGCGGAGGGCGGTGCCGCCGCGGTGATTAAGGCCGGGGATAGCCTGGATGAGCACGCCTACGACACGATCTCCGGGGGCGACTGGCTCTGCGACCAGGACGCGGTGGAGGCGTTCGTGAGGGAGGCTCCCGAGGAGATGCTGCGGCTGGAGCACTGGGGCTGTCCCTGGAGCCGGGAGCCGGACGGCCACATCGCCGTGCGCCCCTTCGGAGGCATGAAGATCCAACGGACCTGGTTCGCCGCCGACAAGACCGGCTTCCACATGCTCCACACGCTGTTTCAAACCAGCCTGAAGTACGACGCGATCCAGAGGTACGATGAGTTCTTCGTCACGAAGCTCCTGGTCGACGAGGGGCACTGCCGGGGGGTCGTGGCCATCGAGCTCAGCACCGGGAAGATCCAGGCGATCACCGCTAAAGCTGTCATCCTCTGCACGGGGGGTTGCGGCAAGATCTTCCCCTTCACGACCAACGCCAACATCAAGAACGGCGATGGCATGGCCCTCGCGTATCGCGCTGGGGCGCCGCTCAAGGACATGGAGTTCGTCCAGTACCATCCGACGGGCCTCCCTTTCACCGGCATTCTGATCACCGAGGCCGCGCGCTCGGAAGGAGGGTGGCTGCTCAACAAGGAGGGTTACCGTTATCTGCAGGACTACGACCTGGGCAAGCCCGAGCCCAAGCCGGTGCTGCGCTCGATGGAGCTCGGCCCCCGGGACCGCCTCTCCCAGGCGTTCGTCAAGGAGCAGGAGAAGGGGCGCACCCTCGAAGGGCCGTACGGCCACTACGTCCACCTGGACGTCCGCCACCTGGGGGAGAAGGTGATCGACAAGAAGATCCCCTTCGTCCGGGAGCTGTGCCTCAAATACATGAACATTGATCCCGTGAAGGAGATGATTCCCGTTCGTCCCGTCGTCCACTACATGATGGGTGGGATCTCGACCGATGCCCACGGGGCCACGCCGCTGCCAGGGCTCTATGCGGCGGGCGAGGCCGCGTGCGTGAGCATCAACGGAGCCAACCGCCTGGGCTCGAACTCACTCACCGAAATCCTGGTCTTCGGCGCGCGGGCCGGCAAGGCGGCCGCCGCCTTCGCCGCCGAGCAGGCGCAACCGGATCCGTCCATCCTGACCCAGGCCCACGACGAACAGCGTCGGCTCGAGGAAAAGTTCCTGCGTAAGACCGGCGGGCGTGAACGGATCGCCACCCTGCGGGCGGAGATGCACGAAACCATGGAGGAGAGCGCGGGCATCTATCGGGCAGGCGCCTCGCTGGAAAAAGCGGTCGAGAAGCTACAGAGCCTGCAGGAGAGATTCCATGACCTCACGTTGGATGACCGTAGCTACACCTTCAACACCGAGCTGACCGCGGCCCTCGAGCTCTCCTTCATGCTCGATGGGGCCGAGGCGATCGTGCAGTCCGCCAGGAAACGCCGGGAGTCCCGTGGCTCGCACCAACGCACGGACTACCCGAAGAGAGACGACAAGGAGTTCCTCGGGCACTCGCTGGCCTATCGGGCGGTGGACGGCCCTCCCCGGATTGAGTACCTGCCGGTGACCATCACGCGCTGGCCGCCGGGCCAGCGCGTGTACGGGAGGTAGAGAGGAATGCAGCCGACGGTTGCCCTCAGAGTGGCGCGGTATAGGCCGGAGCAGGAGTCCGAGCCCACCTTTCAGACTTATGAGGTTCCATTTCGCAAGGACTGGGTGGTCCTGGACGCCCTCAACTACGTCAAGGACAAGCTGGACGGGTCCCTTTCCTTCCGGTGGTCGTGCCGGATGGGCGTCTGCGGCAGCTGCGGGATGAAGGTGAACGGATCGCCGAAGCTCACCTGCGCAGCCTTCCTGTCGGACTCCATGCCCGGCCCCATCCGCGTGGAGCCGATGGACTATTTCCCTGTCGTGCGCGACCTGGTGGTGGACATCACTGACTTCATGCGGAAGCTCAAGAAGGTGAAACCCTGGATCATCCGAGAGCACGAGAGGCCTCTCGCGGAGGGCGAGTACCGGCAGACTCCCGACGAGCTTGACACCTATAAGCAGTTCAGCATGTGCATCAATTGCATGCTCTGCTACTCCGCGTGTCCCATCTATGGCCTCGAACCCAGCTTTATCGGTCCGGCGGCTATCGCTCTGGCCCAACGCTACAACATGGACTCCCGGGACGAGGCGGCGCGAGAACGGCTCGAGATCCTCTCCGAGCACGACGGCATCTGGCAATGTACGTTCGTGGGGGAGTGCACGAAGGTGTGCCCCAAGCACGTGGATCCCGCGGGGGCCATCCAACGGTACAAGCTCACGGGCGCCGCCCACTGGCTCAAAACGTTCCTGCTCCCCGGGGCCGCACGATGAGCGCGGAATCCCGCTACACGCTGTACCATCCACGGTGGTACCGGCGCCGCGTCTCGGTCTGGTGGTGGCTCCAGAACCGCGCCTACACCGGTTTTGTTCTGCGCGAGGTCACGAGCGTCTTCGTGGCGTTTTTTGCCGCGGTCTCCCTGTGGCAGCTGAGGGCGCTCGGGCAGGGCGCCGATGCTTACGCCGAGTTCCTCGCTCGCCTTGGAACGCCCCTCTTCCTCACCCTCAACACCATCACGTTTCTCTTCGTCCTTTTCCATTCCATTACGTGGTTCAACCTGGCTCCCAAGGCCGTCGTGGTCCGGCTCAAAGGCAAGCGCGTGCCCGACTGGGTCGTTGTCGGCCTCAACTATGCGGCCTGGCTGGTTCTCTCCGGGGCCGTGGGCTTTATCGTGCTGCGGGGGGGATAGATGCCGAGGTCGATCACGCCGCTTCTGTGGCTTCTCTTCAGCGCGGGGGGAACGGTGGCCGCGCTCCTCTTCCCGGTCCATGTCTTGTTGACTGGGTTGGCTGTCCCGTTTGGATGGCTCGAGGCCCCGAGCTACGAATCCGTCCGCAGCTTGATCCGGAACCCGGTGGCGCGACTTTACCTCTTCGTCTTCATTTCCCTGCCCCTCTTCCACTGGGCCCATCGTTTTCGCTACACGCTCTACGATGGCCTGCAGCTGAAGCATCTGACGGAGCTCATTGCGGTCCTCTGCTATGGCACCGCCATCCTGGCGACGGCCACAGCGGCGTACCTACTGTGGAACATGCTGTAGCGAATAGAACGGAGCCGCCATCGACGACCGAGGTTTATGACGGAGGTGGATAGATGTCAAGGTATCTCGTCGTCACGCATCAGACCGCCTTGAGCCCCGACCTCCACCGCAAAGTGATTGCGCTGATCGCGGAGGATCCCGCAGCGGAGTTTGCTGTGCTTGTGCCAGAAGCGCCCGGTTTGACGTTTACGTGGGAGGGCGAAACGGTAGACGTGGCAAGGCACCGCGCCGACGCAGCAAAGACGGCCCTTGAAGAGGTTGCGCGAGCGCGAGTCTTCCGTACTGCCGTTGGGGCGCCGGAGCCGCTGCAGGCGATCGCCGACGAACTGCTTACGCATCCTGGCTATGACGCCCTCGTCGTCTGCACATTGCCGCCCGGCGTTTCCCGCTGGCTGAAGCTGGACCTGGTGCACCGGGCCGAGCGGAAGTTCGGCCTGCGTATCATCCACGTCGTCGCCGAAGCCACCGCGCAGGCGCGTCCGTGAAGCCTTTCCATTGGGGCCTCGGTTCTCCGTCGAGGGCGGGGCGCCCGACGGCCGCGGCAGTACGAATCCCGCTGACGAGGGCCGACAGAATCGTGAAGGATCACAACGGCTACGGCGAGAGGTGCTCTAAGCCGTTGAGATCACTTTACGGTTATTGTTTGCGTCCCCGTTCGGGTCAAAATCTTTGGGCGGCCGCTTTTCTTCCGGCACGAGATCAACCGTACGTCGGAAAGTCGGTCCCGGAAGACAGGACGAGCAGGAGAGGCGTTGATCTTCGGTCATACTCAAGCGGCCAGTCGTCGAGGGGGGCGGCATTCATCCCTGGATGCGCGCCGTGGGCCGCCGCGTCTCCACGGGCGTCCACCCTCGACGCTCGTGGTGTTGTCGGGATCGGGCTCTTGACTATCGCCGGATATGCTCTGGTCTTTCTAGGTGTCGTCTGAGCGGGATTTTGAACTCTGGCGCTCCCGTTGGAGGTTATTCGTGCACGACGACCACGGTGTGGCCGCGTGCGGCGAGTCGCCGCGCAGCGTCGGCGGCCTCCGCGTAACTGGCGAAACGCCCGACGCGCACGCGGTGAATCGTGCGTCCGCCGACCTCCGCCTGGAGGACGCCCGCTTCAGCACCAGTACGAGCAAGTTCCCGCTGGAGCGCTACGGCTCTCTCTCGAGCACTGAACGCGCCCACCTGGACCGTGAAGGCGGGGTCCGGCGACGGCCGCGCAGAGGCTGACCCATTCGTCTCGCGCGCTAGCGAGGGTTCGCTCGCCGGCGTTTCCTTGATGGCTGGTGGTTGCGTCGCTTGCTCGAGTGGGCGCGACGTCCGTGAACGCAGCACGAGCGGGCCCGAGATCATGAGCAGCGCAACCGACACTGCGAGGGCGGCGCCGCACACGATCACGGCCGTTCGCTTCCACCGAGGCGCTGGCCGATGCGCCTCAGACCACAGGTGGTTGAGGAAGTCCGGCATGAAAGG
>Ga0209237_1002119_pt1 | contig 11885 bp, 8 predicted proteins | sample GraSoi013_1_40cm_2_FD_185820 | JGI IMG/M metagenome (GOLD analysis project Ga0209237, IMG submission 185820) | Grasslands soil microbial communities from the Angelo Coastal Reserve, California, USA - Sample 10_02_2013_1_40cm (SPAdes) (version 2) | ecosystem: Environmental > Terrestrial > Soil >...
GGTCTTACTTCACCCCCAGCCCGTTCAGCAGGACCGACACGCTGACCAATCCGGTGCCGGCCCTGGCGAACCTGACGGCGGCGGACGACACCGCCGCCGGGGGGGCGGTGAACCTGCTGTTCGCCGAACGTGCGCGCTGGCTGTGGCTCACGGCGCACCGTCTGGGAGACCTCCGACGCTTGATCCGGCAGTACCGCCGGCCGGCGAACACCGTGTTTCCGACCGGGGCGTACTTCAAGTCCAACCCCTCGGTGTACGGCGTGGACGTCAACATCCCGGTACCGATTACGGAGCAGAACAACCCGAACTTCACGGCCTGCCTCGATCGGCTACCGTAGACGCTTGCGGAGTAGGGAGGATACGAACGGGAGGGAGCGCCAATGCTCCCTCCCGTTTTTCTCGACTACGACTGACCGGTTTTGGTCTTGATGACGATCACGCCGCTACCCGAATTCGTCCCGTAGTAGGTGGTCCCCTCAATGCCATCGTAGATGTAGATCGTCGAGATGGACGGCGCATCGATGTCGTCAAGCGCGCGGAAGTCGGGGATCCGCACACCATCGAGGAGGATCGTGGGCGCCTCGTCGAGCAAGAAGCTCGTGCGGCCGCGCCGCCCGAGCTTTGCTGGGCGCCCGTTGCGATCTTCGCTCGTCTGTAACATCGGCGCGCTCTGCTTGAGCACCTGCCAGGCCGTGCGCGCGCCGGACTTCCCGATCTGCTCGGCGGTGATCAGGAACGCACCAGGGGGGGTCGACAGGGTGTCAGTGTTCTTGACCGTTGGTCCGCAGCCGAGGGACACGACAACGAGCGACGCGGTGAGCGCCCTCATGGAGGCCTCCCGTTTCAACTCTATACTCATGCCCCCCGCCACGAGCGTCAAGGTATCGGGCGCGTTCGGCCGCGTGTATCTTCGCGGCGATGCTGCAACTCACGGCGCTGCTGCTCATTGCCCAGGTCCAGGTGCCGCCTCCGCGGGGCTACGTGAACGATTTCGCCGGCGTGCTCGACGCCGCCTCCGGCGCGCACATGGAAGCGGTGATCGCCGAAGTCCGTGAGAAGACTCGCGGCGAGATCGCCGTGGTGACCCTCCCCGATATCGGCGACCGCCCGGCGGCGGACGTGGCGCTCGAGATCGGGCGCCGCTGGGGCGTCGGGGCAAGGGGAGAGGCGGGCGACCCAGCGAAGAACCTCGGCGTCGTGGTGCTGCTCGTTCCTCAGAAGAATCACCGACCGGGCACGGGTCAGATCTTCATCGCCACCGGTCGCGGCGCCGAGGGATTCCTCACGGATGCGCGCGTGGGCCGGATTCGGGACGCCATGACGCCGTATCTCGCCCGGGAGCAATACGGGGCGGGGCTGGCGTACGGCGTGGACCTGGTCGCACAGGCGTTCGCTCAAGAGTTCGGCGTCACGCTGACCGGGGCACCGGCCCCCGGCCCGAAGGATGGCTCGGAGCGGCTGCCGATTCCGGTGACCTGGATCATCGTCTTCGTGATCGTGTTGATTGTCCTCAGCCGTGGGCGCATTCTCCTGCTGCCCCTCCGGTTCGGCGGGTTGGGAGGCGGGGGTCGCGGTTGGAGCGGCGGTGGCGGGTTCGGCGGCGGTGGCTTCGGCGGGTTCGGTGGTGGGGGTGGATTCTCCGGCGGTGGAGCGGGAGGGCGCTTCTAGTATGGCGTCGAAATTAACAGTCGAGCAATTTGCCGCAGAGGTCGCCCGCGCGCTCGGCGAGCGTCTGGTGGCGCTGCTGCTGTACGGATCGTGGGCGCGCGGGACCCACGTACCGGACCGCTCCGACGTGAACACGGTGCTCATCTGCGACGCAGTGGACGAGAGCCTGTTCGAGGCGCTCGCTCCGGCGGTGCGCGACTGGACCCGCGCGGGCCAGCCCGCACCGCTCATCCTGACCGAGCGGGAGTGGCGGGAGTCGGCGGACGCCTTTCCGATCGAATACGAGGACATGCGCGACGCGCACCGGTTGCTCGCCGGGCGCGACCCGTGGCCCGGCATCCAGGTGGACCGCGGCCATCTGCGGCGCCAGCTCGAGCACGAGATGATGGGCAAGCTGGTGCGGTTGCGTCAGGCGTCCGCGGCGCTGCATGAGGACCCGAAACAGCTCGCACGGGTCATCGTAGGGAGCGGCGGCGGCTTTTTCACCATGCTGCGGGCCGTGCTGCGCTTCGCCGGCCGACCCGTGCCCGCCTCGCCCGCCGAGCTGGTACGGAGCGCGGCGGCGCTGATCGGATTCCCGGCCGAGGGACTGGCGCCGCTGGTACAGCATGCGGCGGGCGGCTCGCCGCCGCGACTCGGGAAGGGCGATCCGCTCGGGGCGGCGTATCTTGGGGCGCTAGCGCGGACGGCGGCTTATGTGAACAGCCTGTCCTAGGGTAGGTCGCAGGTGTTGTGTGGGCCCCGAGTTATTCCCACCCTGAAGGGTGGGCTCGGCGAGACACTGTGCTGAAGCACATGCTTGTCCTTTAGGACAGGGTAGCGCCGAGCCCAGGCTTCAGCCTGGGAAACACGGAACGACTCTCACAGGAGTGACCCGTTCGTGAGTACAAGGAAAATTGCGCGGGCTTTCGCGCCGGTCCTCGTGGCCGTGTTCGTAGCGGGCTGCGGCTACAACACGATTCAGACGTACGACGAGCAGGTGACCGCCGCTGGCTCGCAGATCAAGGTGCAGCTGCAGCGGCGGGCCGATCTCATCCCCAACCTGGTCGAAACGGTGAAGGGGTACGCCAAGCAGGAGCAGACGGTCTTCACCGAGGTGGCGGAGGCCCGGGCCAAGCTCGCCGGGGCGGTCCAGAGCGGCGACCTGCAGCAGATGGCGCAGGCGAACGCCCAGCTCACGGCCCCGCTCGGCCGCCTGCTCGCCATCGCCGAGAATTACCCGCAGCTCAAGTCCAACGAGAACTTCCGCGCGTTACAGGACCAGCTCGAGGGGACGGAAAACCGCGTCGCCGTCTCGCGGCAGGACTACAACGAGGCCGTGAACCGCTACAACGCCTACATCCGGCGGTTCCCGCAGGTGCTCACCGCGAAGCTCCTCGGCAAGGGGCCACGGCCCTACTTCGAGCTGGAGACGCCGGGCGCGGCCCAGGCGCCGAAGGTGGATTTCTCGAAGTGAGGCCGGTTTTGGGCCTCTTGCGACCTGCCGTTGCCCGCTGCACAATAATCCCCACAGGGAGCGCGCCTCCGAGTAAGTAGCGCGCGCGCCATATCGCACCGTCGTGTCCTCCCAAGCCGTTGGGCGCACGGGTGTGCATCTCGTGATCTGAAGAGGGTTGTGACACGACCGGCGCCAGACGGCGCTGGGTCGCGTTGGAGTTCACCATCACCGTGCGTTGTCAAGTCGAGTACCGAAGTCGGGTATCGCGATGGGTGTCACGCTCGAGCTGTTCTCGCCTCGGCTCCCGGCCGGGCCGGGGCGCAGATGCGGGCGGTCGTGTGTCGTCCGCCGGTGTTCCCCCTTCTCGTGCAGCACTCGCCTGGGGGAACTACGTGACGACGGCCGAAAACCAGTGGAGGCGGTGGCAAAGGGGGATGTCTATGACAAACGATCGTTCCGTCGTTCGTTCCATCCTCAATAGCGCATTCGTGCTGCTCGGCCTGTGCCCCGCCGTCGCGCCTGCGCAAGAAGCGACGACCGTGTCTGGGAAGGTGACAGCGGCGGTGGGAGGAGCGCCGCTCGCCGGTGCGACAGTGAGGATTCCCACTCTCCGCGTGGGCGCCACGGCTGACGCCGAGGGCATGTATCGGTTCACGGTGCCCGCGAGCGTCACTGGCGAGGTGACGCTGACCGCTCGCCGCATCGGCTATGTCACGCGCTCCGTTCAGGTCACCCTCACCGGCGGGTCGATGCGACAGGACTTCGCACTCGACGCCACGGCCGTTGAGCTCACGGCGATTATCATCACGGGCCTCGGGGGGGAGAGGGAGAAGAGCACGCTGGGCACCGCGGCTCAGCAGCTCAACGCAGCAGAGCTGAACGCCACGCGCGCACAGAACGTCGCCCAGCAGGCCCAGGGGAAGGTGCCTGGTGTCCAGATCACGGGGTCGGGCACACAGGGTGGCTCGGTCAACGTGGTCATCCGAGGCCAGAACTCCATCACTCAGAACAACCAGCCGCTGTTCATCGTCGACGGTGTTCCCGTGTCGAACGCGGACCGCGGTGGCGATCGCGGCGGTCAAAATACCGCCGTCAGCATCAATTCCACCGGGTTCGATTACGGCAACGTGTTGAGCGACCTCAATCCCGACGACGTAGAGACCTGGAGCGTGCTCAAGGGCCCGAACGCCGCCGCCCTGTACGGTTCACGCGCCGCGAACGGCGTGATCGTGATCACGACCCGGAAGGGCGGCAGCGGCCGGATGCGCACCGAGCTGAACACGACCCTGACGTGGGAGCGCCCGTCTATTCTCCCCGACTGGCAGAACCAGTACGGCCAGGGGGCGGGCGGGTCGTTCTCGTGGAGAAACGGCTCCGGCGCCGGCGTCAATGACGGCGCCGACCAGAGCTGGGGACCGAAGCTCGACGTCCCCGGCCGCACGATCTGCCAGTTCACAAGCCCGGGTGCCGGGACACCGGGATGCACGCCGACACCGTGGATCTCCCATCCGGATAACATGGAAGCGTTCTTCCGGACCGGCTTCACCGTGACCAGCACCGCGGCGGTGAGCGGCGGGACCGACCGCGCGTTCGGCCGGGTCTCGCTCGGCGGGGACAACGTGAACGGCGTCTTTCCCAACAACGACTTCCGGCGTCGTACCGCGGCTCTCAGCGGCACGTTCCACGCCTCCGACCGGTTGACCGCCGAGGGTTCGGTGCAGTACACGTACAACAGCGGGCACAATCGCCCCGGAACTGGCTATTGGGGCCGTAACCCGCTGGAGAATTACATCTGGTTGGGTCGGCAGGTGGACATTCACGCGCTCGCGGACTATCAGGGCAAGAGCGGAGCGACGAACGGTGGACCCGCCACTCGCGAGTTCAACTGGAACTACAACTACCACAACAATCCCTTCTGGCTGCAGGACCAAAACCCGGTCGTCGACCGGCGCGACCGGGTCATCGGGTCGCTCGCGGCGCACTACAAGATCGCGGATGGCGTGAATGCCACGCTGCGCACCGGATCCGACTTCTACCGGCTCGGGATCGAGGAGGACTACGCGGGAGGAGGCCTGGCGTTTATCAACCAGGCGTACGCGGGCGGCTTCCGATTCGTCAACGACTACCGCAGCGACAACAACACCGCCCTGTCGCTCACCGGCGATCGGCGGCTGACCGACTGGCTGCAGGTGCGGGCGGTGGCCGGCGGCAACGCCCGCCGCGAGTACTATAACACGAACAGCCAGCAGACTACGGGCATCGTGGTGCCGGGGATTTACAACCCCGCCAATGCCGCTATCGTGCCCACCATCGGCCAACGGCTCGAGCGGCGCTGGGTGAACAGTCTGTACGGCTCCGCGGCCTTCATCCTGTTCGACTGGTGGACCGTCGAGGGAACGGCACGCAACGACTGGTCGTCCACGCTTCCGACCAGTGCGCGGTCGTATTTCTATCCGTCGTTCAACACGTCGCTGCTCTTGACGGACGCGTTCCCGGCTCTCCGCAGCCGCGTATTCTCCGCCATCAAGCTGCGGGCGGCGGTCGCGCGCGTCGGTAACGACGCGCCGGTCTACTCGCTCGCACCGGTATTCATCGGTAATGCGAACAAGTTCAGCGGTCAGCCGCAGTTCTCGCTGGACCCGGCGCTGGCCAACGCCAGCCTGAAGCCGGAAATCACGCGCTCGGACGAGATCGGGGCCGAGTTGTCGTTGCTCGAGGACCGCGTGACGCTCGATGCCAGCTGGTACAATAAGTCGACCCACGACCAGATCTTCAACGTCCAGGTCTCTCCGGCCAGCGGCTTCACGTCGAAGTGGATCAACGCCGGTGAAATCAACAACCGCGGAATCGAGGCGCTGCTCACCCTGACTCCTGTCCAAGTGCCGGAGGGCATCAGGTGGACGTCGACGCTCAACTTCGCCCGCAATCGCAGCAAGGTCGTCGACCTGGCGCCCGGCGTGAGCACGATCGTCCTCGGAAACGGCCTGTTCGGCGATGTCACCATCGAGGCAAGGAAGGGCGAGCCGTACGGCACGATCCGCGGCAACCCCTTCGCGCGCGATTCGGCGGGCAACATTCTCACGGACGGTGGCTTACCGATCGCCGGTCCCTTCTCCGTGCTGGGTAACATCCAGGCGAATTGGACCGGAGGTTGGGCGAACGAGCTGACCTACCGCAACTTCTCGTTCAGCGTGTTGTTAGATGTCCGCCGCGGCGGCAAGATCGTCAGCCTCACGAACTATCTGGGAGACTACGCCGGGACCATGGGGAGTAGCCTCCGTGGCCGTGAGACGGACTGGAACGACCCCGGGATCGTGGTCAAGGGAATTGACGTCAACACCTGCCAGGCACCCCCGGCTCCGCCGAACTGTCAGCCGAACACGACCAGGGTCACCGCCGAGACCTACTTCCAGAGCCTGTTCCACCTGATCGAGCCGTACATCTACGACGGCAGCTACGTGAAGCTCCGCGAGCTGCGTCTGTCGTACGACCTGCCTGCCAAGTGGGCGTCCTGGTTCATGGGAGCCCGCGCCGTGAGCATCGCGGTCACCGGGCGCAATCTGGTGACGTGGAAGAAGATCCCGAACGTCGACCCGGAATTCACCTATAGCAGCAGGAACGATCAAGGCATGGAGTACATGATCCCTTCGAATCCCCGCAGCCTCGGGTTCAACCTTCGGATCGTTCCGTGACGCCCTTCAGTGGAGCCGACACCATGAGACATCGCACCTTCCGCCTTGGCGGCATCGGTGCACTCCTCGTGCTGGGTGTGAGTGCCTGCGATACCAACAAGCTGACGACCATCAACCAGGATCCCAACAATCCCACCTCGGCTCCGCCGGGACCGGTGTTCACCAACGCCGCGCGCCTGGCGGTGACACGCTGGCTCGGCGGGGGTGCCATGGATCTGCGCGGGCCCGAATTCACCGTGCAGCACCTTGCGGAAGTCCAGTACCCGGACGAAGACGCGTACCGCCGCCTTGGTCCAGCGGACACGGATGGTGACTTCATCAACGCGTACTCCCAGGAGCTGAAAAACTTCCAGGCGGTGATCGACGTCGGCAAGGCGAATGACCAACCCCTCTTGTGGGGCCCGGCCGCCGTGATGCGCAGCCTCGTGTTCAGCCACATCACCGATGTCTGGGGCGACGTCCCGTACTCCGAGGCGCTGCAGGGAGACAAGGGCGTGCTCTCGCCCAAGTATGACGCGCAGAAGGACATCTACGCCGACCTGTTCACGGTGCTCGGCGACGCCACCAATGCCATGGCGGCCCCGCCCGCTGGCGCCCAGAAGCTTGGAGCAGCGGACCCGTTTTATGGTGGCGCCGCCCTGGGATGGCAGCGGTTCGCCAACTCCCTCCGCGCGCGACTTGCCATGCGGCTGGCGAACGTGGACCCTGTCACCGCCCAAGCGCAGATCCAGGCTGCTATCGCCGCCCCGGGCAGCCTATTCCAGTCCAACGCCGACAACGCCCGCTTCCCCTGGCCCGGCGACGGCATCTATGACAATCCGTGGATGGCCAACTTCCGGACGCGGGACGATCACCGGATATCGAACACACTGATGAACGCGATGGTCCGTGGCAACGATCCGCGCGTGCCGGTATACTCGCAGCCGACGGAGTGGGACACGACCGCCTCCGGCGGGCCCCTTTGCGCAACGCCCCCGTGCTACTTGGGCATGCCCAACGCGCTTACCCAGTCTGGCGCGTCGGCCTACTTCAATGTCTCCTCGCGCCCCGGAGCGGTCTTCTACGGCGCGACCGTGTACGGGTGTCCCACGTGCGGGGCACGCACCGGCGCGACATTCCCCTCGTTCGTCATGACCTACGCCGAGGTGTCGCTCATCTTGGCTGAGGCGGCCGAACGCGGTTGGATTGCCGGCAGTGCGGCGGGATTCTATCTGCAAGGAATCCTGGCCTCGATGGACCAGTGGGGCGTGACCGACGCCACGGCCATCAACGCCTACCTGGCTGACACCGCGATCGCCTACAAGGGGGGGACCCCCGGTCTGCGGCAAATCGCGCTGCAGAAATGGATCGCCCTCTACACGAACGGAGTGCAGGCGTGGGCCGAATGGAGGCGCACGTGCGTCCCGGAGACGGTGATCCCCGGACCGGACGCGATCCAGAACACCGTGCCGCGGCGCTACCGCTACTCCATCAGGGAGTTGTCGGTGAACGCGGACAACGTGGCCGCCGCCATCGCGCGGCAAGGGCCGGACTCATTCCCGACCAGGATGTATTGGGATACGAATCCGACCGCCGCACCGACCTACCCGGGAGCGACCTGCGGCACGCGGCCGTAGTCGGTACGCCCCTGGTCCCGGCGATCTCGTGTCGCGCTGGTGCTACTCACTCCTGGTCCAAACCAGGATGAGCCCGCACAGCCGATTCGAGGGATCCATGTACTGCGCCGGGATCCCGGCGGACGACGGGTAAAACTCGATCCCTCCGATGTCGGAGGGCTGGACGACCTCGTCCAGTTCCGCGCCGGGAATCCGCTGCCCGTCCACCCAGACCATCGGCTGACAGCCCCGGACGCGTATGGTGTTCCCTCCCCCGGACGCGGCGCGGATCGTGATTCCGGGAACACTCCGGAACAGTTCGCTCAGGTTCCTCGGAGCGCGCCGGCTGATTTCGGCATACTCCAGAAACCGGGCGAATCCATGCCGCTGCTCTCTTCGTTCGTAGAACTCGCGCAGACGCTCGGGGGGACTCGGGTTGACCACGATTCCCTTCAACTCTGCCGGGACGACGGCGAGGATGATCTCGACGAACGTCGGCTGACTGTCCGCGCCCGGCAGCACTTCCAGCGTCTGCTGCCGATAGCCGAGGCGGCGGACGTGGACCGTGAGCCGAGTGGCAGGAACCCCCCTGAGAGTAAACCGTCCCGCTGGGTCGGTAACGACCCGGCGACTGACCACGCCCGCCTCGATCAGGGTCACCTCCGCCTCGGGAACGGGTACTCGGGCCGAATCGATGACCACGCCGCTCAGCTGATACGTCGTAGCATCCGCCGATGAGGTCACGGCGGCGTCCTGCGCGGCCACGAACCCGCGGACGGGACGCAACAGACCACACAACGCGAGAGCTGCCACGAGCGTTCTGATCATCGCCTCCGTCCCTCGACCAAGAGGAATATAGCGTCGGCGGAGCGGCGAGCGTCGAAGGTGGAATTCTCGAAGTGAATTGTCAGAAGCGTGTGAAGATGCTTTAGGGAGTTTAGGCCTCTTGCGACGTTCTGATACAAACTACACAATAGTTCCTACGTGGAACGTGCGCCCCGTTAGGCGACGCGCGTCCCACCCCGCACCGATCGTGTCCCGTCTGCCGTTGGGCACGGGTGCGCATTCGCTGATTCGAGAAGACCAGCCATCCTCGCCGCGCGCTAACGCTCGCGAGGGGCTTTTTCCTCGTGCGGTGTGTGATAAACACTCTCGAAGGGAGGATTGCGTATGCGCATTGCCATTCGTTCTACGCTGCGCGCGTTCCTGGTGCTCGGCGGCCTCGCCGGCGGCGTCAGCGCCGTCGGGCGAGCCCAGCAGGGCACCGTCGCGGGCCGCGTCACTGATCAGGCCTCCGGGCAGCCACTCGTCGGCGCGCGCGTGACCATTGTGGGGACGTCGCTCGTCGCCAGTTCCCGCGCGGAAGGACGGTACCAGATCGCCAACGTTCCGGCGGGACAGGCCACCTTGATCGGTTACGCGGCCGCGAGTCGGAGCACCACGGTCGCGCCCGGTGAAACTGCCACCGCCGATCTGATGCTCGTCCTCTCCCCCTACTCGCTCGATGAGGTCGTGGTGACGGCGACGGGCGAGCAGGCCAAGAAGCAGATAGGAAATGTGATCAACACGATCCGGGCGGACACCTTGGTCATGACGCGCCCAATCGACAACATGAACGACTTGATCAACGCCAAGGCCCCGGGCGTCGAGGTCCTGGCTGGGAACCTCACCGGCGCGGGCGCGCGGGTCCGGATCCGCGGCACCAACAGCCTCTCGCTCAATAACGAGCCCCTCTACATCATCGATGGCGTCCGCATGACGAGCGGCAACAGGTCCGACGCGGCGTCCACCATCGGGATCGGCGGCACGAACCCCAGCCGCGTAAACGACATCAACCCGGAGGAGATCGAAACGATCGATGTGATTAAGGGACCGTCGGCGGCCGCGCTGTACGGCACCGCCGCCTCGACGGGCGTGATCATCATCAGCACAAAACACGGCCAGCCGGGCCCGGCACGCTGGAGCATCTACGGTGAGCAGGGAGTCATTAGAGATTACAACGACTACCCGACGGCCTACCGTGCTTGGCGGCACGGGCCGACCTCGTCGACCACCTCGACGCCCTCCAACGGCGTGCAGTGCCTCCTCACGCAGGCCGCTCGCGACTCCCTTACCCCCGCCGGCGTGCCTGACCCGCTGTTCTGTCGCCGCGACAGCATCACGACCTACAACCTATTCAACGACCCCATGTCGTCGCCGAACGCCACGGGGTACCGGAACCAGTACGGCGTGCAGGTATCGGGGGGAACCGACGCGTCACGGTATTTCGTGTCCGGAGAGTGGGAGAACGAAGTCTCGCAGCTGAAGATGCCGCCCTTTGCGGTGGACTCGCTCCTCAAGATCCGTCCCATTAGCGAGGTGCCGTTCGAGCAGCTCCGCCCCAACGCCCGGCGCCGCGTGAGCTTGCGGGTGAACGCCGACGTGCGCGCCAACTCCCGGCTTGACCTCTCCCTGGCCAGCGGGTTCACGACGAGCACCCAGCGGCTGCCGCAGACCGACAACAACACCACGGGGCTCCTGTCAAATGGTCTGGGGGCCCGGGTTTCGGATACAACGTGCTGAGCTCCAACGGCAACCGGCTGTTCGGATACCGCACCTTTGGCCCGGGGGAATTCTTCTCGGAGACCGTGAAGCAAGACATCAACCGTTTCATCGGGAGCGGGACGGCCAACTGGCGGCCCACGAGCTGGCTCGCGGTGCGACTCACCGGGGGACTGGATTTCACGAGTCGCCGCGACAGCGATCTCTGCCAGCGAAGCCAGTGCGTGGACTTCGCGGAAATCAAGAAGGGCTTCAAGGTCGACAACCGCAGCTACTTGTTCAACTACACGGCGGACGCGACGGCGACCGCGACGTTCCAGCTGAGCCCGGTGCTCTCGTCGCGTACGTCGGCCGGCGCGCAGTACCTGAAGGACGTGTTGGATCGGAACGGGGCCTCGGGCGAGGACCTCGCACCGGGGTCCACCACGATTTCGTCGGGTGTGATCCCGAACTCCCGCGATACCACCGACATCACGAAAACCGTCGGGGCCTACGTGGAGCAGCAGTTTGGGTACAAGGACCGCCTCTTTGTCACTGGCGGGCTGCGCGTTGACGACAACAGCGCCTTCGGCGTGGACTTCCATGCCGTGTACTATCCGAAACTCAGCGTCTCCTATGTGATCTCGGAGGAGCCCTACTTCCCGAAGTGGAGCTGGCTCAACAGCGTGAGGCTGCGCGGCGCGATCGGCGCCTCGGGGGTGCAGCCCTCCACAACGGACGCCCTCCGGTTCTTCGAGCCCCGGCGGACGAGCGTGGACAATGCCGACACCCCCGGCATCATTTTCAGCGCGCTCGGCAATCCCAATCTCAAACCGGAACGGGCGCGGGAGTTCGAGATCGGTGGCGAGGCGGTGTTGTTCGATCGCCGACTGAGCGTCGACTTGACCTACTACAACAAGCGCACTAAGGACGCCTTGATCGCCCGGATCCTTCCACCGTCCGCTGGCGTGA
>Ga0209237_1002132_pt1 | contig 11831 bp, 14 predicted proteins | sample GraSoi013_1_40cm_2_FD_185820 | JGI IMG/M metagenome (GOLD analysis project Ga0209237, IMG submission 185820) | Grasslands soil microbial communities from the Angelo Coastal Reserve, California, USA - Sample 10_02_2013_1_40cm (SPAdes) (version 2) | ecosystem: Environmental > Terrestrial > Soil >...
GCTATTCGTTGAGTGCTGGTGGGATCCGTTACTTGAAGGGCAACTCTCGGCTCACGTGTCCGCACTTTTGGCAATACGACCGCAGCTTGAGGGAGCCTCCGGGACCCGCTACTCGCTTATGCTCCCACCGATGAAAGGTAGACCGGCGGCAGTTCTCGCACCATTCCTCCTCGTCGAGGTCTATTCGGACCATGGGAGAATCTCTAAGGGTCCTAGAGGTTAGAACAACAGCACAGTGTGAAAGTGAAAATGAAGTAAAGCTGTAGTCATTGCAGGTTTTTCGGATCTATCTCTTCTTTATTCGTCCGCCACTACGTTCCACGCAGGAGCCCAATTAGATGCTCACCGAGAGAAATTGTTGAGGATCCAGGTGAAAACTTACGTCAAGAGGTATCTCACGGAGAGGAAGGGGAGCTATTCTTGTCGGATCTATTACCTCTACCTTCCCAGGCGTCTCGCAGAACCTTTGGTCGGCAAGAATCTAAAGGCGACTCAGACAAAAGACGGTATCCTGGTCGAGCCTACTGATAATTGACTCCTTCGCGTCCACGTTTCAATTAGAAGAGCCTCGGTCAAAAGAATTAGGCTGAGGTTCTCTACCGTAGAGAGAACTTATGGCCGGGCCAAACGGGGAATCCACTGCGTCAAGGACAATAAGATTGTACTTGTAAACGCAACTCTCTATCCATCTCAGAAGAGAGAAATGGAGAATTCAGAGCCGAAACGTCCCGGAAGACCTCCAGCATTCAGCCCGCAACGTAAACGAGCGTATGACATCCATCTGTATTTGGGAGTTGAGATTTGGACCGCCCTCAAAGACTATTCCGAGGAAACGGGTGAGCTATCTCTCAGCGTGACGGTTCGAAGGATTGTAAAATCGCGACTCATCGAGTTAGGTTATGTGAAGCAGAAAATTCGCTTGCTTCCCCAATCCAACACGAATCCATAAAACTCCATCTTTTGGGTATTTCTTGCGGACACTGTTAATATATTTTCTAAGCACATAGTCCAGTAGCCGGAAAGCAGACGGCTCAAACGCTGTAGACGCCTAAGGGCGTGATGCCAGCGATTCTCCCTCGCCCGGAGTAAACGGGGAGGCACCAGCAATTAGAGGACAAGTTCGCATAAAGCAACTAGTAAGCGAAGAGATTCGCCAGGTCATAGAAAATACCCACAAAGACCGGCAGCTCGGCGAACTTGTTTCGCTCGTTGAAAGCGTTCTCCTCGACATTGACCAAGGTGAAGTGATCCGATCTCCCGGATACGATAGAGATCTATTTGCCGTCTGCCGAAGAAGGCCAATTTGGAGGTGCAAAAACTGAGCGTATCAATCGAAAGAACACTTTGGCAAAAAGCCTGCAACAATCCCAGCTTCAGAGCATTGCTTAGAATCCTGAGAGTAACAGCGGCCGCCGGAATAGCCACATTCCTATCCACACTAATCCCGCAACTACAAGCAGAGCCAACAATCGGAGGGATTCCACTAGTGGCGTTGCTCTTGGTGTTCCTGGACAAGTATCTCCGAGACAAGAAGGTGTACTAGACGAGCGATTCAAGGGCAATTCTCCCGCTCCGCCGGATCCTCAAAGGAGACATCGTAAAAGTAGTCTGGAGAGACGCCATTGAAGGTACAACCGAACAAGGTCTCGCAAACCAGAGAAGAACTCAACTGCGCGACACCACCACGGCAATCGTATCAACAATTGGACGTTACTTGAAGGTAGCAAACGGATACCTAATCCTAGACGAGGTTTTCCACGAAGAGTCAAACGGGCGACTCCTCTACGAAAAGCAGGCAGCCGGGAAATGGCTCGCCATTCCCCTAGGCGTAATCAGTCAAGTGTCTCACGTGGGGGAGCTCTTAAGCTCCTTTTCTAACCAAACAAAAAGGCGCCGAACCATCTTCAACCAACCAAGATTTCTTCCACGAACAAAAAGACTCCCTAGTGGAGAGCTAGGCAGGACCTTGTACTTGGCATGAAGATTATTCATAGAAGACGAGTAACGATTGCCGGACAGCAAGTCACAGAGCAGGATTGGAGAGGTATCCTTGCGGTCGTTACAACCCTTGGCTACTTCGTCGTCATCTCGGTTGCAACACTAAGATACGGAGCCGAGGAGGCTCTCGCTGTCATTGGATTGTTGTCGACACTAGAGACGGTCGTACTCAGCTGGTACTTCAAATCAAAGGAAGCTTCAAAATGAGTGATGACTCAAAGCAATCTGAAAAGGTAGTTTCAGAACTCCTTGGCGATCCCGGGAAGAAGGTCGCGGATCTAAAATTCTCGGCTCGTAGACAGGTCTTAGACAACTTAGTTTCTCTGTTGGACCAGGCCTACCAGAAAAGTCGCACAAACAAGACCCGCACAAGGGTGCAACAGAGATGGTTCACAATATTCGGCTACCTGGCCCAAGTTTCAACGCGAATTGTTCGAGATCTTGAATATGAAAATCTACGTTCGGAGCTTGACGAGCTGAAGAGGCAGGTACTGACCGACGATGTCACACGTCTTCGGCGGACCATCGTTGCGCCTGGACATGGCGCTCGTGAGAAAAGTCAAAGTAAGAGCGACCCACGCAGCGATTCCCACTGACCCGGTAGAATTCTGCAAAAGCCTCCTCGGATTTCAACCAACCCCATACCAAGAACGGTTCCTCAGGGATACTGGGCAATTTATCGCCCTCAGATGGTCCCGACAAAGTGGTAAGTCGTACATTGTAGCTGCGCGCATGACCTGGCAGGCAATCACTAACAATGGGATTCACATCGGCATTGTTGCGCCAAGCTACAGACAAAGCAGATTCGTGCTCCGAAAAGTAGCTGAGATGGCAAGACTTGTTCCCAGAGAACTGATCAAAATTATCGAAAAAACGAGATTGGTTTTCGAAAACGGAAGCACCATAGAAGCCTATCCAAATAGTCCACTGACCATTCGGGGACCCACATTACATCTTGTCTACTGCGATGAAATGAACTACATTCGTGATGACGCAGAGCTCTACGACGCGATTCTGTTCACTTTGGGAACAACCAACGGGTCCTTCATCGCTTCAAGCACTCCGGGCTCAAGTGACAGTCTTTTCTACAAGATTTGTCTGGCCGATGAATACGCGGACTTCAGCCGACACAAAGTGTCTTGGCGAGAAGCAGTGGAACCTAACGGTCCCCTCAAAGCTTCGATTCTCGAAAAGATCAGAAAACAATTGGAGACAAACCCGTGGAGATGGACCAGAGAGATGGAAGCAGAGTTCGCAGAAGACGAAGAGACGTTCTTTCCCCTGGCCCTCATAACCGGATGCATCGATGGAGACCTCGATTACGCCTCGTTCGAATCTAAGATAACAGATCGTTTCATCTACGTCGGAGTCGACTTCGGCAAGCACAGAGATCACTCAGTAGTAGCAGCAATTGAATACGACAACGAGACTCGAAAAGCCAAACTCATCCACATGCACCGCTTCGCTTTGGAAACTGAATATGCTTCCGTCATAGGCTACGTGAAGGCACTCTGTGCAAGATGGCAAACAATTCGACGAGTCTCAACCGACGTCACGGGAGTAGGGGACTTCATCACAGAAGAAATGAGGAAGTCCGGGATTCCCCAAGTAGAAGGAATCCTACTCACTCTACCGAGCAAAGCCGACATCCTCGGAAACCTCAAGCAAATGATGCAAACCCAGAAACTGGCAATGCCCTACGACTCTGAGCTAGTTGCCGAAATGAACGCAGAGCGATATGAAATGCTGAAGTCAGGGCAAATCCAGTTTTCCCACCCTGAAGATTCTCACGACGATAGACTCTGGGCCTTAGCGCTCGCGTGCTACGGGACAAGACTTGTGGGGCGAGTGCCAAAATTCCAAGTGTTCGCAGCATTCGGACACGTAATCAAACCATCCTACGGGGGAGTTAGAGAACGAGGAACCCTGTTTCCTTCCTCCTAGGCAAGACACCAGCCAGGGCTGCAAAGCCTCCTCAAGATTTCCAGCTTCGATCAAATGCAGCTCTTTTCACGCCTAAGAACACTCGGCTTATCATGGAACGAGTCCCGCTAAGCTGGATCGCGAAGGGCAGAATCTCAGAATCAGATCTTGCCCTCGCCTCCACAACGCCAGTCTTGGGACAATACGCTCCTACCTTCGGATGGGCCGACGATTGGGGCTGGTACTGGGAGTATCTCGATGCGTACATCTTCATTCCTGAGGCCGCGTTCGCGGTCAAACTCAAGACTCGCCAGATCTGGAAGCCAGGCTTCGAATTCGATTCCGGTAGCGAGACCCTCAACCAGAAGTTACTGGCGGAATGGGAGAGACGCAAATGTTTCCGTAGCCTCTGGGACGCAAGCAAGAACGCTCTGATCTGGGGTAACTCCTACATCGAATCAGTTGACAACAGCGAGGCCCGGTGGGCCGAGGGAACTCCAGCCGATGTAGCCCAGGGTGCCAGCTACAGATGGTCAACGGGGGAACCAGGTATGGCAACCGTCAATCCGACCGGAGCCCCTAGACCTCTCAAGAGTTTCAAGCCCGCGACAAAATTCCACGGCTTAAAGAATACCGACCCTCGCACCTTCAGAATCCAGATCCACCCTCAACGTTGGGACCCTTCGCCAAATATTCCACCGATGCCGAGTTCCGGGGTTGAATCAGACTGGGACGAACCGCACTCAACTGTCAAAATCGAGAAGTACATACAGCGTAGATGGGCAGGACCTCTTTCGCCAACCGCGGTCCTTGGGAGTAATACAGAACTTGACTTCCATCCAGACCAGGTGCTATGTCTCCAGTTCAACAAGATAACCGGTGGAATCTACGGTTACTCTACTTACCGCGAGACTCTCTTCGCCCTTAAGGGCTATGTTCTCATGTTACAGTTCCTTCCGACCATTGTTCAGAAGAGAGCTGACTCAACGCTTCACGTAAAACTCGGCGGAGTCCACTTCACCGAGAATGGGCAGCGAGTCAGCGTGATTCCGACTGGTGGTGAAATTCTCGGTCAAAAGCAAGCAATCGAGAATCGCATGCCTGGAGAAGATGTCTACACCGACATCGATACGACGATGGAAGAGGTCTACAAGGGCAAAGGCGGGACCGAACGCATCGACACGTTCCTTGAGTACTACAAGGAGAGAGTTCTGCTAGGACTTGGAATCCCTCTCACCGTAGCTACGATGACTGGCGGGCAGGAGATAAAGTGGGGAACTCTCAACTTCGAGCTTATGGAAGACGAGACTCGAGAGTACCAACAACAGGTCGAGGATCTCGTTGTTGACTATGTCAACCCGCGTCTGCTCATGAATCTCCGTCCAGGTAGACAACTGGGAGATGGGCCCGAAGTTGATATTCGAAGGAAGTCGAAGAAGTGAGCCAGTCAGCAGATCCCAGCAAAGTCAACTGGCGCTTCAACCCGATCACCCCGGAAGATTGGCGTGCCAACGAAGCACCTCTCGCAGATCTCTATCAGCGAGGAATAGTAAGCGCCGAGTATGTTCGCGATCGACTGAATATTCCCGAGTCTGCTGCAACAGGAACTATGTTCGAACCACCAACACCGCCGGCGCCACCTCCGCTAGGATCGGACATCAAACAGCCAGAAGAACGCCGCAAAATCAAGACGCGAACTAGGGCATGAGCGCCAAACTAGATAGCGGTCCCGCTCTACCCTGGGACAATCAGCCAACAGGACCCGCCGAGAGAATCTGCAGTATCTGCGGAACCAAGTGGCGTTCAGATCTTAACCGTGAAAGCCCATGTGGGCATGTCAATGCTGATGGAATCCAGACGGTAGACGCATCGCCCGTTACAATCCTGGTGCCAAAAGTGAAGGTCCAATACACTCCGAGTGAAACGAAAAAATGGCAAGCACAGTCACCGTAACCAAACCAGCAAGTATTCAGACAGTCCATGCTCGGCCCACTACAGGACATTATCATCGATTCGAGACGAATGTAAACTCGATCAACCTCGAAGATCCGAACAACGACAACGCCGCATTCAATGGAACCAGCGTCACCTTTTCCGCTGGAACTGGAACGATAACTCCCACCTTCCCCGCAGGAATAACACAGATCCATGTGTTGCTGACTAACAGCCACTACTACCGGTTTGAATCCAGCGGTCAGGTTACAACTCTACAGAATGGAGATGTAACGGGCAGCTTCACCACGATCAACTTCGCAACAGCGTGAGAAAAATGGAATACAAATGCGGTAGCTGTAGAGAGGTCAGTCTTCTCTCTCCAAAGGCCAAGTTTTGCCCCGTCTGCGGGTCCAGCAGCCTCATCCTAGTGGTAAAGGAACAAGCTGAGCCCAATCAGAAAGAAACCGTGGGCGTCTACAAGTCTGCAACCTTGCAGCCCTCAGGTGAGGTCGAGATCGCTGTTCTTGAAGCAGTTGTGGACCCATCGGCGCTTGGGCCTTTCAATTCGATGGACGAAGCAATCGCGGCAGTCGCAGATCACAAAGAGGAAGAGGACAGACCACGACGCAAACGCTAACAGAAAAAAAGACGAAGAAAGAACAGGCTCGTCAATGGCTGGAGGATCATCACATGCGGACACACCAGTTCACCATCCGCGAAAGCGCCCCACAAGGCCTCGTCGCGTTCAGAGCTCGCATCCTCGCAGCTGTCCCAGGTAAGAGCCTGAACGGCAGAATCTACACTCGAGAACTGCTCAAACAGACCGCACCGCTTTATCCCAGTTCTGGGGTCAACCCGAGACCGTTCACGCTCGACCACGATATCGAACACTGCGAGAGAGTCGTGGGAATGATCACTGGCGCCCGCTATGATGTCGAAGAGGCGATGAACGGAGATCAGATCGAAGGTCTCTGGCTCGATGCCCTCGGCTACATGGAAGAGAAATTGTTCACCAAAGTGGCCGGGTCCAAAACAGTTCCACCTTTCATCCGCGGCGTCTCAATCGGCGGTGAAGGAGAGGGAGAATGGACAGGCAACGGCGTGCTGATCCGGAACTTCAAGCCTGCAGAACTTGCTCTAACACCGTTCCCCGGGATCCCGACAGCCCACATTGCAGCCATCAACTTGATCCGCGAACACTATCTGAATCCAAATTCTGAGGTGAAAAACACGACTATCCAGATTCGAGAGAACGATCTCTCCCTGGAAGATGCGGAAAAACAAGCAGCGAACGACACGAAAAACCCAAGGAAAATACGCGAAGGACCACTACCTTCACCGGACCGTGGAATCAACGACGTCAGACCCGGCCTTCCAAGGCCAGCAGTGCGAACCAACGTCCTCCATACTCAACCCCAGGCAACCACATCAGCTGATACGGGTTTCAAAGTAGATCCTGAAGACAACAAAGGGTCAGCTGCGAGATCCATGACTGCTAGTGGAACAAGCTACCAACGTGGAAGAACAGGAATGCCGACAGAAGCAGCCCCGGGAACAGCAGGCTCGCCAGGCAGCAAAGATGCAAAGACAGCGAAGATCAAGATTCCGAAAACTGGCAGAACCACGACCACGAGCCCGGGACCTGGTAAGCAGACTCCTTCAGGAACCGGCATGGATTCCGAGGAAGAAGAGGAAGAGGAATCGATGCAAGACATGGGCAACCAAGATCATCCCCTACCGAAGAAGACCGATAGATCTCTCCAGAAGAATCCCATGATTGCAAAGCCCGGCTCTAACCCTCACGCCAAAGATGGTGAAGAAGAAGAGGAAGAGACGATCATGTACAATGGAAAACGGTACAGACTGGAGAGGGGCGATGCTGCCGGCGAAGAAGAAGAGGAGGAAGAGGAAGAAGATAGTGCTGGCTCTATGACCTCTGAAGAAGAGGAAGAGGAAGAACATCAACGCCCACAACGCATCAAGCAACACGGTCCAAGTTCCCACATCCCAGGCAAGCCGATCGGTAAACAAGGGTCCAAGGCCAATCCTGCAACTGGCAGCGCCGGCGACACCCACCAGGCTGGAAATGCATACGATTCTCCGAGCGACAAAGGCTCCGAGGAAGAGGAAGAAGAAACACAACGAATCAAACAAGACGACGAACCAGTCGGCGTAACACCGGGCGCAAAACCTGGCACTGACAGTTCTGACGAGCGTCCCGAGGACAGAACATCAATGCCAATCCGACCAAGGAAGAGAAGGGCCCACAGGTCCTCTTCAGCGAAGCCGAAGCAATACAGGCACGAGCCTTCTCTCTACCGACCAACGCGGGAATCCTAGCAACCCTCACACAGCTCGCAGCGCCTGAGAGGGCGAAGCAGGCAATGGAGCAAGGCGGAGTTGAGGAGCTCGTCAAAGCCCTCACACGACCCAACCACACTATGAGCCGAGAAAACGTCGCACAACTTATCGCGGCCTGGAATCGTGGCAAGATGCCCAAGGAGGAAGCGCCTAGGAAGATCGTCATACGCAAGCCTGGAATCGGATCCTCGAAAGACGTCAGCATTCCAGATGCCAGACCGGTTCCAGAGATCGCTGAGAGCGTCGTCAAAACCCGAAGCGTGACGAACATCGCGCCTACAATGGCAGCCACAAGCGTGTCGACACTGCCCACAAGCAGGCTGGATGATCTTCTGAGCGAAGAGAAGAAACGACCCTACAGCAACGTCAGCTACCTCAATCCGGCCAAGCGTGCTTGGAACCGCGCCGTCCAGGAACTGATTCAGTTCCAGTAAACTTTCCAATTCTCTTCAGAATATTTCGGATCCTCGGATTATTCTCCGAGGAATTTTCCGGACAGGGTCGGTCCTAGGACATACTCGGTCCGTTCCAGTAACACCAGCACGCGCTGGGTTACACCGTTCTCAGAAACCAATCTAAAGGAGGAACAATGAAAATTTGGCAGTGGCAGTAGGTCCAGCAATGAGCGCCCAAAGTCTTGATTTTGGGCGTCTAACAGAGCAATACTCCAAACTGACAGTGCGTGAAGTCATCAGCTCAACAGGTGGAGTCTCACTAGCCCAGCTCGTCGCAACCCGCGCAGCCATACAACTGCTCACCCTGGTCGACGCCAGGCGCTTCACTAGAGTAGAGCTCGTACCCCCAGGTGGAGGTACAACTTTTCACTTCCAGCAAGTTATCACACCAACTCCATCCGGATCGGGTGAACCGAGCGCAGACGTCACACTTCAGGATCCAACGCTCACCGATATCACAGCGGCTCTGACAATGTTCCGTATAGGGACATTCATTGGCGACATGGCCCAAAGACAGGCTGCGGTCAACCTCGCCGAAGTCGTAGGGATCGCCCACGGCAACGGCATCAACCAACAGATGAACAACGACATCTACACAGTACTCGCAACGAACACCACAACGAAAAGACTCGTAGGCGCAGCGGCTGATGCTAAGACAACTAACTACGCGTACAGCGACATCTTCAACATCAGAGGTCAAATTGAACGCCAGCGTGGAAGGCCGGATACGCTCGTTACAATCCCCCAGTCTCCAGCAGTCGGCACCGGTGGCGTCGAAATAGGCTGGTACCCATTCGTACAATCCAACATCACCTCGGTGCAATTCACAGCAGCCCTCGCGGATTACCTGAGATCAGGTAGTATCGCTGAGATCTTCGGCTTGCGACTTTTCGTGGACAAGGTCTATGATCGAGCAATCGCGAACTATGGCTCCAACGCAAACGACGCTATCGCACACGTGCTTGTCTCCAACGAGGCAGTTGGATGGGCACAAGCAGAGGACATTGTTTCGGAAGTGCAAAGATGGGCGCTTCAAGTTGGGTTTAGGATCGTCACCCATTCTATTGGAAAAACAGGGCTCATTCTGGACGCTTTCACAGGCTCGATCCAACACGCCTAGCCAAATTTTCTTCCTCCCGTCTATTTTCACGCGGGAGCCAATCTCCCTGGTATCAGGTTGGCCTTTTCGGTCAACTTTTCTCAATTCCGAATATCTGTTCAAAATTGTGAAATAAAATGCCAGTAGTTCAAACTCAAGAAGGACGATCCGCAACCGGAGGTACAGTTGTCACCGAGGGTGAGAACTGGACAGCTTCAGGTTCTGAAGTCGCAGCTGTCGCAGAGACCTCGCTGTTCTCTCCCCCGAGTGGAGCAGGTGGTCAGGCAGTCGGCCCGATGGATGTTGGCCGATTTGTAGAGGGGGTGTTGCTCGTCAACGTCACCGCGATCGGAGGCACCAGCCCCAGCTTCATAGTAATAGTATACGCCTGCGATTCAAAGGGAACACGCTACACTTCACTTGTAACGAGGACCGTAACGGCAACCGGAAAGTCGCGCGACAGCATACCAGTGCCCGCCTCGAATCCAGGGTCCACAGGACCCATGGGCAACTTCATCGAAGTAACAAAGCAGCTCACCGGCACCAGCCCGACAGTATCAGCGACTGTTGAGTTGCAGCTGAAGACTTGATCCTCGCCCTAGTCAAGGCCTACAACAGCGACAAGATCATCGAAGGCTGCCTGGCAGGTCTCCAGGGCAAAGTCGACCGGATCGTCGTTGCTGACGGTTACTATCCGGACGCGAATGAAGCCAAGTACAAACCCGGCAACGCAAGCACTGACAATACTGAAGAGTTCGTCAAGGCTGCCAGGGCAGAATGGATCCCTGCACCAGCCGAACGCTACTCGAGCGAAACGGCCAAGATGAACCGGATGCTCCAGGAGGCCCAAGATGATGATTGGGTGTTCTGGTTCGATACGGACGAACGCCTTGTCGGCGACGTCCATGACGCAGTCCGTGATCTAGGGCATAGCAGCGATATCCTTCCCGTTCTCATCAACCATCCAATTATGGGCGAGCTCATCTACGCCCGACTCTTCCACTACAAGAAAGGAATGCGGATGGTCAACCACTGGACCATCCAACACGAGAACGCCCCAAGCGTCAGCCTCTACCTGGGACCCCTAGCGAAACGATTCTGGATCAAGCATCTCTAAATCATGTGCACACTCGGAGACTTCGATTCAATAGAACTCGACGACGTCCACCGTTCTCTTGTCCAAACGGAACTGGAGATGTGGCATGAGCAATATCTGCCATGTGGCAAGAAAATCCTCGACATCGGAGCCGGCTGCGGAGAAACCGCCCTATTCTACCTCAAACACGGCGCTGAGAAAGTGGTCTGCGTCGAAGGAGATCCAGAAGCCCTACGGATACTGCACCGCAACTTCGACAACGAACCCCGCGTCATAATCGTCCCTCTCATGCTCGACCACATCAAGATCGACGTCGACGGCGCTGAGGAAGGAATGCTCATCGAAACTCACTTTCCAGCGCCAGCATTCAAGCCAGTCTGGCGAGACGGAACCACCGACACCGTCCTTCGAAGACTAACACGCTTACCAAAGCTGACACCGTAATGGACACTCTCCCAGCCCGATATTACCGGAACGGCAAGAGGATCGACGGAACCTACCCCTGCTTCAACTGCCCCTATGGCGACAACAAAACATGTAGCATGTGTGTGTTTGCAAGATGGAACGTAGAAGGAGTGCTCGCAGGATTCTCACCCGACCAGGCATACCGAAAAGCCCACGGCCAGGACGCCGGACAATCCCCACTCTTGCAACAAATAGCAAAGCGGCCCACTCCTCTCGAGAGAGGCTTCCCAGCAAACGAGGTTCTCCCACGGGTCCCGCTCAACCCGATGTTCCCGGTTCCAACCTACAACAGCATTACGCGTTCTCTTTCCAAATTACAACAGATCAGAAGGAAGGTTTGATGAGCCAAGCCTCAGTCGAAAAGGCAACATGCACTAGCTGTCACACGTTTTCAGCAGGCCGAACTGTCGTTGGCGGATTCGTCTGCGAGGAATGCATCCGGATCTTCATCATACAAAACCAGCTCTGGAGACTCCCGGTTGTAGATCGCACCAAGCTC
>Ga0209237_1002133_pt1 | contig 11827 bp, 10 predicted proteins | sample GraSoi013_1_40cm_2_FD_185820 | JGI IMG/M metagenome (GOLD analysis project Ga0209237, IMG submission 185820) | Grasslands soil microbial communities from the Angelo Coastal Reserve, California, USA - Sample 10_02_2013_1_40cm (SPAdes) (version 2) | ecosystem: Environmental > Terrestrial > Soil >...
TAACTCTTTCTGCAACACCGTGCCAAGCGGCATCGAGGTCGATCCCGAAACGGGCGAGGTCTATGTGCAATGGATCACAGCCGATCCAGTCGCCAACGTGGGGCAGGCCTGCAATATCACCCAGATCCAGAACTTCCATCAAGTTTGGGTCGCGCATTCCCTTCCAGCGACCGGAGTCGGACCGGCAGCAACCACGATGTGGGACGCTCACCTGGTCGCGGACACTGGTCCGAACACGAATACTGACGAGATCTTCGCCACCTTGGCAGTCGATGACTCCGGTATCCCGGGCACTGCGGGCAATATCTACTCCGTGTTTCCTGACAACATCAGCGGAGCACTGGCCTTTGACATCTGGTTCGCGCACTCGAGCAACCTAGGCGTGCTGTGGTCCTCCCCGGTCAAAGTGAACAACGATGGCGGAACCAACTATTTCCCATGGATCGCCGCAGGTAGCAACGGGCGGGTCGACTTCATCTACTTGCACACGCCGGACTACGCTCCGTCCGACGCCAGGCAGTCACCGTGGTACACGAAGTTTGCCCAGACCACTAATGGAACCGACATGTTCCCGAAGTTCGCGGTAACGTCGGCGTCGAGCGGGATCATGCACGTGGGCGGGATCTGCACCAACGGCATCTTCTGCACAGCGAGCGGTGGCAATCGCGACCTGGCCGATTCCATTTCCATCGCGATCGACCGCGGGGGTAGTGCCGCACTGGCCTGGACCGATCAGGGAAACATCGTTCACGGACCAACGTGGATCACGTACGGTTGCCTCACGGCTCAGCAAACGGCCATCGTCGGCGCGAACCCGGGACTTAGCTGCAAGGGACCAGCAAGGTAACCCGAGATGGTGGGGCCACGCGTCAGGTCCTTTACCTCCTCCTGGAGAGGCCGGTCCGATCCGGCCTCTCTTTTTTTGTCAGACTTACGACATGTGCCGAAGTATCAAGACGCTCCGACGCCGTGACGAAAAGCCGACCGACCAGGAGATTCACGACGCAGCGCTGCAGTTCGTGCGCAAGATCAGCGGCTACCGCGTGCCGTCACGCGCCAACACGCCAGCGTTCGAATCCGCGGTCCGCGACGTCAGCGCCAGCTCGCGCCGCCTGCTCGACGCGATCGCTTAAGAGGCCGCCAGGGGCAAGCGCAAGACGAAGGTCGAGCCCTTGCCCGGTTGGCTGGCCTCCAACTTCAGCGAGCCGTCCATTTGTTCGGCCAGGCCGCGACTGAGGTACAGGCCGAGACCGCTACCCGGTTTTTCCCGCGAGACCCGGTCCGTCCCCCGGGCGAATCGCTCGAAGATCCGGGGCTGGTCGACGGGTGCGATCCCGAAGCCGTCGTCGGTCACGGTAATCGCTACCTGTCCTGGGTCTCGCCGCACCTGCATACGGATGGCCGGGGCGTGGTCCGTGTAGGTAAGCGCGTTGTTGAGGAGGTTGTCGAGGATCGTTCCAACCATGGCGCGGTCGGCCAGTGCGGTGCTGTCCTCACCAGGCTCGATCGTGATCGTCGCCTTCACCAGTGCCGCACGCGGTCGTGCCCGCGACACGGCGTCCTGCAGCGCTGCTATGACCGAGATTGGTTCAGTGTTGGGGGTCAGCACCTTTCCTTCCAGGCGTGCGACCGTGAGGAGTTCGTCGGCCAGGAGTTTGGCTTCCTCCGTTTTTCGCTGCGCGGTCGCGAGGACGTCCTTCAGTGCCGGGGGCAGATCCCCGAAGGCGCCCTCCAACGCCATCCCCAGGTAGCCGCTAGCGACCGTCAGCGGGGCGCGCAGCTCGTGGACCGCGATGCTCATGAACTCGCTCTTCGCCTGCTCGGCCACCTGGGCCTGGGCGATCAACCGGGCATTGCGAAGCAGGAGCGCGCCCAGCGTGGAGAACTGCCGTAGCGATTGGACCGCGGCCGGGTCAAACGGCTCATCGGTCTTGCGACCCATCGCGAGCAGCCCGATCGTCTCGCCGCCGACTGCGAGCGGGGCGACGAGGAAGCGCCGATAGGGCTGCACGACGGACTCGAGGCCCTCCGGTGCGCCTGTGTATTCGGCGGTGGTCAGTTCGACCGGGTGCCCACTAGTGACGCCGGCCAGCACCTTGGGCATCAGCGGCCAGCGGGTGCCGACGAGCTCCCCGGTGGGGGTCGATTCGATCACCATCTCGGTGCCTTCGAGCCGGGCGAGCGACGTGCCGTCCGCCTCAACCGACGCACCCGCCCGCTGCAGCAAGCGGCGCAACACGGCATCCAGCTGCACCTGGCTGGCGATATCCTCGGCGGCTTCCGCCGCCTCGCGCAGCCGCGCCGCGGCTTCGTCGGCGCGCTCTCGTGCCGCCTTTCCTTCTTCGAAGAGCCGGGCATTGCGCAGGGCAAGCCCGGAGATCGTGCCCAGCAGGGTCAATGCCGCGAGGTCCGACGCGGTGAAGGGGCGATCCTCGTAGCGGCTGAACACCAGCATGCCGACAGCCCGCCCACCGTGGACGAGGGGCACGACCGCCACGTGGCGCACGTTGGTGAGCGCCTGGCGGAACTCGGGCGCGGCCGTGTCGGCTGCCAGGCGACCACCGAACGCCGGCTGCAGCGTGTCGATCGCCTTCTGCACCAACGGTTGTCCTGCGAAGTAGTCAAGCGAATACCGCTGCCCGACCCAGGTCAGCTCCCCGGCCTGGCCAAACGTCGCTTCGATGACGACGTGGTCGTCGATCAGGCTCGAGAGGGTGGCCCTGTCGGCCTGCACCGCATGAGTGCCACGCTCCAGGATGCGGGCGATGACCTCCCGTGGGTCGAGCGACCCGGCGACGTCGAGGGCGATCTGGATGAGCTCGCCAAGGTCCTGGTTTGGCTCCTCCGCCAACATCCCGCCGGCAAGATTACCGCAAGTGCAAACGCCTTAGCGGGTCGCCAGGGCGAAGAGCGGGTCTGGCTTGCCGCTCTCGGCGTATTGCTTCAGCCGCTCGACGACCAAGCCCCACGTGTAGTTGATCGACCCGAGGTCGTCCTGCGACACCGAGGCCGGCCAGTCCGCGTGACGGAACAGGACGCCGGTCTCCCCGTTTTCGGCGGGGGAGATGTCCCAGGTCACGGTCGTGCCATCCCAGTTGGGGAAGTCGGCAAGCGCTGTCCATTTGACTCGCTTACCGGGCTTCAGCTCATCGACCCGCATCCGCTGCGACGGCCCCCCAAAACCGAAGGTCGCAACCGAGCCGACCCTGGGCTCGGCCTGGCTCTCGGAGGTCCAGAATGCCGCGAGGCCTTTCGACGTGGAGACCGCCTCGTAGATCTGCTCGGCAGTCGCCTTGATATTCACCTGGTGCACCAGCGGAGCGGCCATGTTAGCATCCTCCTAAAGGAACGACTTAATTTAGAAGTAGCTTAAATAGTTCATGCCGAGAATGCAAGTCCGAACTCGCAATCGCCCCGTCCCGCTCGAAGCCGCTATGGAGGCGATCACGAGCCCACGGCGCCGCCAGATCTTGCGGCTGGTCTGGGGTGCGGAGCGCTCCGCCGGTGAGATCGCCTCGACCGTCCGCGAGGTCAGCTGGCCGGCGATCTCCCAGAACCTGCGCGTGCTGAAAGATTCCGGTTTGATCACGGAACGGCGCCAGGGAACCCACCGCTATTACAAAGCGGATCGGCGGGCGCTCGGTCCGCTCGAGGTCGTGCTGCGCCAGATGTGGACGCGCGACCTCGACCGGCTGCGCGAGCTCGCAGAGGAAGAAGCGCATGCAAAGAGACCGCGGCATGATTGAGGACCTAACGGGTGCGATCGAGATCACCCGGCGGATCGAGGCGCCGCCGGAGATCGTGTTCGCCTATTTGACGGATAGCCGGCGCTTCGTGACCTGGATGGGCGTCGGCGCCGAGCTCGACGCGCGTCCGGGCGGGCGCTATCGCATCGACGTCGATGGCGAGCACATCGCGAGCGGCGAGTACCAGGAGATCGATCCGCCGCGCCGCTTGGTGATGAGCTGGGGTTGGGAGGGCCATCCGACGGTCCCGCCCGGATCGACGACGGTCGAGATCACGCTGACGCCGGAGAAGGACGCCACGGTGCTGCGGCTCCGCCACCTCGGCCTGCCCGATGAGGCCGAACGTCGCGTGCACACCGAGGGCTGGACGCTCAACATGAGTCAACTCGCAAAGGCCCTCGCCCCGCCCTCCCCCAGAGGCGGAGGGAGAGAGAAGCCTTAGCGCATCGGGACGTGTTGGTCGGGGCCGAGCTTGCGCACCGCCTCGCCCGTTCCGCGATAGAACGTGGGGTAGGCATAGATCAGATGGCGCAGCTCGTCGCTGGAGATCTCCAGTTTGATGGCCAGCTCAAAGATGCCAAGAAGATCGCCGCCCCGCGGACCCATGGTCGTGGCGCCGACGAGCACGCCGCGGTCAGCATCCTCGACCACCTTGATGAATCCGTCGTTGCCGGGGCCGTGAATCCAGCCGCGGGAAGTGACCGATGCCTTCTGGATTCCGGTGCGCACGTTGATTCCCTTCTTTCTCGCCTGCTCCTCGGTGAGGCCGGCCGCGCCCACTTCGGGATCGGTGAACGTGACGCGAGGCTTGGCCCGGTAATCGGCTCCCGGGCCCGGCGTCCCGAGGATGTCCTGGATCGCGATGTCGGCGTGGTAGATCGCCATGTGGGTAAAGCCGCCGCTCGTGGTCACGTCGCCGATGGCCCATAGGCGCTCACCCACGCGCAGATGATTGTCCGGCTCGAGCAGGCGCGCCGACGGGTCGAGGCCGACCGTCTCCAGGCCGATGTCCTTGAGGTTGGCCCGCCGTCCCGTCGCGACCAGCAATGCCCGACCCGTTACCTGCCGCCCGCCGTCCAGGTTGACAGTGATCCCGTCACCGCGCGGCTCGACCGACAGTGCCCGGCTCTTCAGCCAGAGCTCGATGCCCTCGCGTTGCAGTACGTCGCCCAGCACGGCGCTCGCCTCGGGCTCCTCCATGGCGAGCACCCGGTCCATGCCCTCGATGATCGAGACCTTGACGCCAAAGCGCGCGAAAACCTGCGCGAGTTCGACGCCGATCGCGCCGCCTCCAAGGATCACCAGGGATTCCGGGAGCTGCTCGACCTTGACCGCCTCGCGGTTGGTCCAGTACGTGACGCGGTCCAGCCCAGGGATCGGCGGCACCGCCGGTGATGTCCCGGTCGCGATGACGATCCCTCGCGAGGCTTCGTAGGTGGTGCCGTTGACCGAGACCCTGCCGAGGCCGGCGAGCTTGCCGGCGCCGCGGACGAAGTGGCCCCCCTTGTGCTCGAATCGTTCGACGGCGACGCGGTCGTTCCAGTTGTCGGTCGCCACGTCCCGGATGCGCCGTGCCACCGGTGTCCAGTCGGCTTTCACGGTCGACTCCCCGGCGAATCCCGGAATGCGACGAGCTTCGGCGACCATGTCGTCGGCCCGGACCATCATCTTGGTCGGGATACAACCAAAGTAAGGGCACTCCCCGCCGACCAGGTTGCTTTCGATACCGACCACGTTCAGGCCGTTGTCGGCGAGCGTATTGGCGAGTTCCTCGCCGCCCACACCCATACCGAGGACGACGACATCGACGCGCTCAGCCATGGCCTCCCTCGGGTTCTGGCGGCGCGATTTCCAGCGCATAGGCCACGGCTTGTTCGAGGCTCATCGCGTGGCCCTCGGCTGAGATCCGCGCAGCTTCATCGTCGCTGAGCCCCTCCCGGCCAGTGCGGCGTTCCTCCTCACGAAGCAAGCGCCCGAGGCCGGTGCCGCTGCTGATCTGATGCGCACTCGCCGCAGCCCACAGCCGGCCGGCGCGTTCGAAATCGCCAGCCTGGCGTGCCAGTGCAGAGAGATTGTCGAGCTGCAGAACCATCCCCGGCACATCGCCTGCGGCGGCGAAGAGGTGAATGGCTTCAAGCCAACACGCGCGAGCTCGCTCAGCGTCGCCGAGGTTGAACGCGACCAGGCCGAGCGTGTGAATAGACCAGCCCAGCCCGAAGCGATCATCCAACTTGCGATTGAGGGCCACCGCCTCTTCCAGTACCGGCCGAGCGTCCGCGTACTCCTTGGCGAAGAACAGGGCGTTGCCGATTCCCCAGAGGACCCTCGCGATCCCCGTCTGGTCGTCGATCCTGCGGAACAGCGGAAGCGCCTCGTCGAGCATGGGTTTGGCTTCGACGATGGCCTCGCGGCTGACCACCCGGGGAAACGCGGCGTTGTAGAGGGCATTTGCAAGAGCGCGGTCATCGCCCATTTTCCGGGTCAGCTCGAGACACTCGTCGTAAAAGCGCTGGGCGACCCGCATGTCCGCCTGCCAGTAGGCCAATCCCCCGGCGGCTTCGAGTGCAGCCAGCCGTTCCTGTGGAAACCCGCCGCTGTCGGGCATCGCGAGGACGTCGTCTATGCGACGGCCGCCTTCATGCAGGTGACCGCGCATCTGCCAGAACCGCCAGAAAGCCGCGCTTAGGCGCATCGCGTCCTGGGCATTGCCCGAGGCGACGGCCCATTCCAGTGCCGCCCGGAAGTTATCGTGATCCTCCGCGAGCCGATCCAGCCATTCTTTTCGCTGTGGACCAAAGAGATGTGGCTGCGCCTGTTGCGCCAGCGCGATGAAGGCCCGCAGGTGCCGGTCACGAATCGAACGGGCCTCGCCACTCGCTTCGAGACGCTCCGCCGCGAAATCGCGGATCGTCTGGAGCATCAAGAAGCGCGGCTCGTCGAAGTCCGGAATGCGCCGAAGCAGGCTCTGGTCAGCGAGTTGATCTAGCGACTCGACCACATCGCCGCCGACCTCCGCCGCAGGGCCACAGACGGGCTCGACCTGTTCCAGGCTGCCGCCCCGGGCGAAGACGGAGAAGCGGGTCAGCAAGCGCCGTCCTGGCGCGTCGATCATGTCGTAGCTCCAGAGAATCGCGCCGCGGAGCGTCTGCTGTCGAGCCGGAGCATCTCGCATGCCGCTGCCGAGGGCACTGAGTGATTTCTCAAGCCGGCCCAGGAGTGCGGGCGGTGAGAAAAGCTTCACGCGCGCGGCCGCGAGCTCGATCGCTAGCGGCAGTCCATCGACCCGCTCGCAGATCCCCGCAATCGCCGGGGCATTCTCGTTCGTCGCCTGGAAATCGGGCTTGACCGCGACTGCGCGCTCGATGAAGAGGCGCACCGCCTCGAACTGCGACAGCGCGGCCAGTGGTGGCAGAGCCTTGAGGTCGGGGAGTGCGAGAGGAGGAACCGGAAATTCCTGCTCGCCTGAGACGCGCAGCACCGTGCGGCTGCTGACCAGCACACGTAGGCCGGCGCTTCCTTCGAGCAGCTGCGTCGCGATTGGTGCGGCCTTGATGACCTGCTCGAAGTTGTCGAGCACCAGCAGCGTTTGCTTCTCCCGAAGGTGGTCGAGCAGCGCGTCGATTGGGCGGCGGCTGCCGGTGGTCGAGATGGCGAGCGCCTGTGCGATCGCGGACGCGACGAGCTCGGGGTCGTGCACCGCGCTGAGCGGAACAAAATAGACACCGTCCGCGAACTGGTCCAGGACGCCGGCCGCGATTTCCAGGCTTAGGCGTGTCTTGCCGGTCCCGCCGGGCCCGGTGAGGGTCAGCAGCCGCGACCGCGCGAGTAAGTGCTTCGCCTCGCGGACCTGGTCATCGCGGCCGATGAAGCTCGTGAGCTGGGTGGGGAGATTGTTCGGCGTCGCCTCGAGCGTTTTCAGCGGGGGAAAGTCGGCAGGTAGACCCTCGACCGTGAGCTGGAAGAGGCGTTCGGGGCGGGCCAGGTCTTTCAGGCGATGCACACCCAGATCCTTCAGCGTCAGGCCGGGTGGGAGCGCGTGGTCGACCAGCGCCCGGGTGGTTTCGGAAACCAGCACCTGTCCACCGTGACCGGCGCTGGCGACGCGGGCCGCCCGGTGGACGTCGAGGCCAAGGTACTCGTTGCCGACGAGCGCCGCTTCGCCGGTGTGCAGACCGATCCGGACGCGGACCTCCCGGCCGTCCGGCCACGCGTGCCGCGCGAGCATCTTCTGCACCGCGGCAGCGCCCGCGCAGGCTTCGAGCGCGCTCTCGAACACGATGAAGAAGGAGTCGCCCTCTGTGCGCAGTTCGTGGCCAGCGTTGGCGGCGAGCGCCTCGCGCTGGATCGCGTGATGCGCGAGAAGCACGTCCGGGTAGCGCTCGCCAAGCTGCTGGATCAGCCGTGTCGACCCCTCGATGTCGCTGAAGAAGAAGGTAACGGTGCCGGTCGGGAGCGAGCTCATGCGGGTGACGCGGCCCCGCTCAACACCGGTTCGAGCAGCCTACGCAGTTGCTCCCGGTACCCGGCCCCGGTGAAATCGAGTAGCTCATGCGGCGCCATGGCGTGCTCCGCGACGGAGCCCGCTTTGCGGACGTAGACGACCGGGTACGGATTGCCCTCGCCCTTCGATTCGAGCGTGGCCGCGACCGCGTCGCCGCCGCCTGAGTCCAGGAAGGATTGCAGCGGGACGATGCCTTCGTTCGTGATCCCCGTGTCGCGATCGAAATTGATCACGCAGGCCAGGTAGGCACGCTGGTGCCAGAGCTCGGGACCGTGACTGACCTGCCCGAGCAGGTAGGGGATCAGGGCCGGGGCATCGATCCGCTCCCGCGCTGCGGGGACGCCAAACTTCGTTTCGGCGAGGTGCCGCGCCAGCACTCGGGCGTTGTAGCGATAGCCCTGGACCGCACCGGAGTTGCTCGGGATGCCGTGCTTCTTGAGCCCCGCGGCCCCCTGCGTGATCGTGCCGGCGAAAAAGATCCCCGGCACGGTGGCGCTTTCCCAGAAGGGCGTCTGGGCGGGAAGCCGGCTCTGGCCGAACGTCGCAACCCCCAAAGCGGGTAGGTCGCCCAGCGGCGTCACGAAGCCGGTCGCGGCGATCACGTCATCCGCCGGCACGGTGAGCTCGCGCCCGGCGGCGTTCCGCGTGCGAACCCGGTAGCCCGCGCCATCCCTCATGACTTCTTCGATGGTGGTGTCGAGCATCACGACCCCGCCGGCGAGCGCGGCGTCTTCATAGGGCTGAACATAGCGGGCGCGGACGCCGACAAGGGTGTGGGTGACGACGGAGAGTTTGGTCGGACTCGGCGATGCCAGCACCAGCTGCCGGGCCCAGGGCAGCAGCCCGGTCGCGATCTCGAACCCAGAATTCTGCTTGCCCACGATGAACACCCGCCGGTCCTTGTAGGTCTCGACGGGACGGAAGTCGCCGTAGTGCGGCACCGCCTCCAGTCCCCGGATCGGCGGCCGGTAGGGTTGCGAGACGCCGACGGCAAAGACGATAACCGGCGCGCGGTACTCGCCGTCGGACGTGGTCAGCACGAAATCCTCACCCGCACGACGGGTGGACTCCCATCGGCATCCATGGCGCACGCGGATCCCTGTGCGCTGCGCAAAGGTCTCCAGGCCTCTTTGCATCTCCGGCCGCGAGGGAAAGTAGGATGTCCCATCCATCAGGGCCGGCATCACGGCCCGGTTCTCTTGATCGTCCGCTAGCAGACTGTTCCAGTCGTAGCGCTCGTACGCCCGCTCGTGGTGTTCGACACCGGCGAAGGGCTTGGTCCAGCTCAGCATGCGCTGAAACACCGGCCAGCGGCGGAACATCCCACCGGGGGCCGAGTCGTCGGAGAGGACGGCGTGATCGACGCCCAGGCGACTCAACGAATAGCTAACCTGCAGCCCACCGGGTCCGCTGCCCACTACGACCAATCGATAGCGTCCCGGAGGAAAGGGTTTCTGCGCTAGCTCAGCCACTTGGTTGTGTTCTTGAGCTTGCGCGCCTCCCCCTGCAGCAGGCGATACATGATCCGCGGATGCGCCGTCAGAAATCCCTCGAGCTGGGCGGCCGGCAGGACGAGACAGCGCAGAGGGGTTTCCGCCACGATGTCAGCAACCGGTACCTCGCCGAGCAAGCAGGAGATTTCGCCGAAATAATCGCCGGCCTTAAGCGTGCTCCGGTCGACATTGTCAACGCGAATGCCCGCGGTTCCCTCGAGGATGATGTAGAAGCCCGATCCGCTCACGCCCTGGCGGAGGATTCGCTCTCCCTGGCCGAAGAACGACTCATCGAAAAGGTGAGCGACTTCCTCGAGCTGCGGCCCCGTCAGGTCCGCGAAGAGCGAGAAAGCCGCGATCGCGTTGACGACGTCGTCTCGGACGGCCAGCTAGCTACCCTCCTCCGCGGCCCGCGTCCGGCCGGGGGTGGCGGTCCGCTCGGGCGCCTTAGCCGGATCCTGGATGCCGACCGCGTTCACGATGGCGCCCAGGATAAGGAGGACGGCGCCCACTACCATCGCAAGGTGGAACGAGGCGGTCGATGCGTCACGCACCAGAGTGGTCATAGGCGCTAGGCCGGAGGGGTTGAGCGGGCTCACCAGTTTGCGGAAGGCGGGATCGTTGACATTGATATCCGTCCGGCGGGCGGCGATGTAACTGTAGAAGCTGGCGGTGATGAAGACGAAGATCAGAGCGCCGGCCAGCTGCGGGCCGACCCGGGAGATCGCGTTGTTGATCGCCGAGCCGAGCCCAGCATTGTGCGCCGGCACCGACCGCATCAATGCCGTCGTCAGGGGCGCGACCAGCAGCGAGAGCCCCAGGCCGAAGATGATCCCGGCGGGTAGCAGATCGATGACATACGACAGCGGCGGCACATAGGTCGCGGGGTTCTGCGGTTCGAGGTGCCAGGCCGTGCTGGTCGCGGGCATCCGCGCGTACCACAAGACGCCGAGCGCCATGATTGCCGGGCCGACGGCCATGAAGATGCGCGATCCAATCCGGCCGGCGATCCCGCCAAACCGAGCCGAGAGAAAGGTCAGAAAGAGCGTGCCGGGGATGCCGGCCAGCCCGGCCGCCGCGGCCGTGTAGCCGATCGTTCCCTGTATGAAGAGCGTCAGATAATAGAAGGTGACATAGAGCGCGCCGTAGATCACGAGCGTCGAGATGTTCGTGACGGTGAAGTTGCGCGAGCGGAAGAGCGAGAGCGGAATCAACGGATGCGGCGCTCTCGCCATGTAGAAGGGGAGGGCGATCGTGCAGAGCACGCCGACGGCGAGGGCGACGTAGCCGACCGGGTCCTGCCAATCGCGTTGCTGGCCGTAGATGGTGCCGAAGGCGAGTCCGCCGACTGCCAGCGCGACGATCGCCGATCCGATCCAGTCGAAATGCTTGCTGGCGGTTTCGTCACGGCTCTCCGGCACATGGACGTAGGTTGCCCAGAGGGCGATCAGGATCAGTGGAACGTTGATCAGGAACGCTGCCCGCCAGGAGATCGTGTCCACGAGTAGGCCGCCGATGAAGGGACCAAGGATGGTCGTGGCTCCCGATGCGCCGGCCCAGAGGCCGAAGGCCCGGCCCTGCGCCTCGCCCTCGAAGTTGGCGGTGAGGAGCGCCAGCGATCCGGGAACCAGGACGGCTCCGGCAACACCCTGCAGAACCCGAAAGAGCACGAGCAGTTCCATGTTGGGCGCGAGTCCGCAGAGCACCGATGTGATACCGAAGCCGAATAGGCCGTATAGGAACATGCGCCGCCGGCCGAAGTAGTCGCTGAGCGCGCCGGCCAGGATCAGCAGCGCGCAGAGGCTCAGGAGGTAGGCGTTGTAGACGTAGGACTGGCCCTCCAGAATGCCGAACCACAATCGCGGCAGGTCTTTGCCGATGCGTGGCAGGGCGACGTTGACGACCGTGGAATCGAGGAAGACGATGCCCGACCCGAGCACGGCGGCAACCAGGATCCAACGGCGCCGGTCGGTCATGTCCTCCCTCCTTCGGTCTTGGCAGATTCTAAAACGCGCCTGAAATCTGTGCCTATTCCGGATCAGCCGAGCAGGGTCGCTGCTGCTCTCGCTCCTACCGCGATGTTGTCC
>Ga0209237_1002134_pt1 | contig 11827 bp, 12 predicted proteins | sample GraSoi013_1_40cm_2_FD_185820 | JGI IMG/M metagenome (GOLD analysis project Ga0209237, IMG submission 185820) | Grasslands soil microbial communities from the Angelo Coastal Reserve, California, USA - Sample 10_02_2013_1_40cm (SPAdes) (version 2) | ecosystem: Environmental > Terrestrial > Soil >...
TAGTCTACGGCCCATTCTTTCTCTAAAGAATCTCTGTCGTGACAAGACCCATCTCCTGATGCCTGCTCATTACAAGCTTCCCGTGGGACCTTCTAAGAACAAGAATCACGAATAGATAGCATATCGTGGCTCCCAGCCCGAACCAGAATATATCTCCATAGACACCGGAAACATTGACACCGTTCGTTTCGAGGACCCCTATCCAGCCGAGAGCATTCAGAAACTTGCCACCGAGGTGGTATGCGAGATAGGTTGAGATGAACACGCCCGTCAGAACATATTGCCACCTCCAGCCTCTGCGAGACGAAGCAGACCATGGTAGCCCAATCACTAGAACTGCTATGACTCCCTGGAAGATGAGACCCGACCGCAGAAAGTCGAGTGCCAGGCCCGTGCTGGAGCCATACTGAGCGATCAAACTGGCCGTCGTTCCATTTGGATTTATGCCAAGCTCAAGGGCAGTTCTGACCGCGAGATATTGCGGGACGGACAAGAGAAAATTCGCCAGGGTCGCGAGAGCGTAAATTGCGAGATGTTCGCGGGCATTGACTCTCAACACCTCACGCCATGACAATGTATTCTAGATACTACGTTTCTTGCCGACTTCTAAAAGCTGGCGCTGAAGAATCTGCCAATGGATCGAGTAATGTAATAAGCAACCCGAACCTGTTTGATTATCTCTTGCCCTCCCGTCTCATCGCGCTGGAAGGTATTGACCAAGCAGGGAAGAAGACTCAGACCAGACTCTTGTCGGCCAGCTTGCGCCGTGAAGGATTCAAGGTCGGCACTCTAAGCTTTCCAATCTACTCTACCAGTTCCGGACGACTTATCCGATCCTTCCTCACTGGGAGAGCGAACACTTCACCCCACGCGTTGCACATGCTCTATTCCCTTAACCGTTGGGAGAATATGGAAACGATCAACGGCGCTCTGAAGAAGAATGATTTTGTTATATGTAACAGATATACAGCTTCCAACCTGGCTTACGGGGAAGCTAGGGGCTTGAGTGTCCAGTGGCTCGTAGACCTTGACGCTGGTCTCCCGGAGGCTCGCGCAGTCTTCGTGCTGGATGTTCCTATTCCCAAGTCGTTCTCGAGAAAGACAAGGCGTCGGGATGTCAACGAGAGGGACCGTGCTTTCCTAGAAAAAGTGCGGAGAAACTATCGTTCGCTGGCTCACAAATTTGGATGGCATCTCGTGGATGGCACAAGGCCTCCTATCGAGGTTCACCATCGAATACTTCTTGGCCTACGAAGCGCTTTCCTCTAGGGACCCAATTTGTTCCGATGAATAGACCTGAGCTATACGCGGGCTAGTCTCTGGGTCTTCTTGAGAATTCTCCGAATTTTGTGATCTCGTCCGCCATTTCAGCCAGTCTTTTGTTGACCCTGAAATGGACGCTGTCCGTTTCGTAATTCCCATCGTTTTTCAACGCTCCAGCCTTTACGCCTGTCAGAATCTCAATACCATCATCAATGGTGCCCACTGGGTAGATGTGGAACCGTCCTTGCTTGACAGCTTCCACCACCTCTTCGCTTAGCATTAGGTGCTGGACATTGCTCCTTGGAATGAGGACTCCCTCGTCACCCTTCAGGCCTTTGGCCTTGCATGTATGATAGAATCCTTCGATCTTCTCATTCACTCCTCCTATTGCTTGGACCTCCCCCTTCTGGTTTACAGATCCGGTAACGGCGAAGTTCTGCTTGATCGGAAGTTCGGAGAGAGCGGAGAGGATCGCATAGAGCTCGGTGCTGGACGCGCTGTCACCGTCCACTCCGCCATAGCTTTGCTCAAAGACAAGTCTACATGAGACGCTCAAGGGCTTGTCACGAGCATACTTGTTCTCTAAGTAGCCCGATATGATCAGGACTCCTTTCGTATGTGTTTGTCCGCCGAGCTTGGCTTGGCGTTCGACATCGATGACTCCTTCCCTTCCGAGACCGACGCTCACGGTTATCCTGGAGGGTTGGCCGAAGTCGAAGTCGCCTAGGCTGATAACAGATAAGCCGTTCACCTGGCCTGTTCTTGTCCCAGAGGTGTCGATGAGTATGACGCCTCTTTCGATCATTTCTTTGGTTTTTTCGTCGAGGAGGTTGGAGCGGTAGATCTTCTCTTGTAAAGCCTTCAAGATGTGCGTTTCCTTGATGTATTTGGAGTCCTCCTGAGAGGCGTAAAGGTTGGCTTCTCTGACCAGGTCGGCGATCTCAGGGAATTTCGTGGAGAGTTTGGTCTGGTCCTCTGCTAGTCTTGATCCGTATTCCACGACCTTTGCTATGGCAGGTGCTTCAAGATGGTTCAGATTCTCTTTCTCGCAGAGAGTGTGGACGAACTTTCCGTAGGTTTTCATGTTCTCGTCATTCCTGTCGATAGTGTCGTCGAAGTGGGCTTTGACCTTGAAGAGCAGGCCAAAGTCAGGGTCGGCAACGTAGAGAGCCTGGTATATCTGATGGTCGCCCGCCAAGACAATTTTCACGTTCAACGGTATCGCTTGAGGGGTGAGACTCTTTGTGCTCGCAACGCCGAGCCTCTGGCCCGTTTCTTCGATGGCAATGTTTCCGCTCTGAAGTGCTCTCTTGAGACCCTCGTATGATAACTGGCTCGTTAGAAGCTCCCTAGCTCCGAGTATCAGAAAGCCACCGTTAGCTTTGTGGATCGATCCCCCTTTGATCAGGGTGAAGTCTGTTGAGAGAGTTCCAAACTTGGCCTCGTTCTCGATTCTGCCAAGCAGGTTCGTTACCGTCGGATTGTCCTCAGCGATCACCGGTGCGCCCTTCAGTTCGGAATTGTCGACGATGACGTTGACCTGGTACCTTCTGAATAGAATGTCAGGCAAACCACTCTCTGATAGACTCGGTGGCGCGTCAGGATCCTTCTTCTGTTGTTCCGTTCCACTCAGAGTGAACAGTTCGGTGTTTTCTAGAACGTCGTCTCTCATATCGTCGAGATATTGTATTACGTCTGGCTGGTCCTGATAGCGAGAGGTTAGGGTGCTGATTAGGCCGCCCATTGCATAGTGGACTGTATCGTCTCTGAGTTTCTTCAGCTCATCGAGTGTCTTTGCTTCGAGTTCGTTGACTTGTTTGCCGGCTTTGTCCAGTGCGTTTCTGACCGTCTCTCTACTCTGCTCGAATTTTTTCTTCACGCTCGGTGGTAAGGCGTCAAATTCCTCTTGGCTCAGAGGCTTTCCCGCGCGGATAGGGACTATTCCGATGCCTAGCTGATTCATTCGGACGGCGTAACTGGACTCTTTGGCCTCATCGTTGAGCTCGTTGAGAATCTTGTCTCTTTCTTCTACCGATTTTTTTGTTATGCTGTTTGTTCGGGCCACAAATTCTTCGCTCTGAAGAGCTGCGGGAACCGCTCTCTTGACCTGGTCTATGAGATTCTTCAGATCCTTCTGAAAGATCTTAGCTTTGCCAGCTGGGAGCTTGAGGGCTTTCGGCTCGTAAGGATTTTGGAAATTGTTTACGTAACACCAATCAGGCGGAGTAGGTTTGGTTTTGGCGATCTTTTCCAAATAACTTCTAGTCGCTGGCCTCTTACCTGTGACAGGAGGACCAGCGGCAAAGATGTTGAACCCTTTTCCCTTCATCTCCACGCCGAATATGAGAGCTTTGAGGGCCCGATCTTGTCCAACGATTCCTTCGAGAGGAGATAGTTCCTCACTGGTTTTGCATTCGACCTTTCCAGGCGGACATTCCAACCGCAATTTTTCCGGAGGAAGCTCACTAATCGCCAATTAGGGTTCTAAGGCTCATTGACTAAGAGCAGTATCTAAAGAAAACCCGCTTGGTGATAGAAGGTCCTCGCCTGCTTTCATCGTCGGAGCTTATACGGGCGTTGTCGGCATTTCATTTTGAAAGGGTTTGAGCGGCATCTTGGAGAGGCCCCCGCCTCCCTTCGACAAGCGTCTCCAGTACGGCCAGAATCCTCAGCACTTTGCTGAGCTACGATTACCCGATGGCCGGGGACCTTTCCCGTTCCTGTTCGTGATTCATGGTGGTTTCTGGCAATCCGCGTATGACTTATCGCACATTGGCCACCTCTGCGCCGCTCTAACCAGCAAAGGAATCATAACCTGTAACCTTGGTCATTTCGAGTTGATTGACCCAGAATCAGACGCATGGTCCGCTGTCGTCGGAGCTGTTCTGTCCCTATGGGCTTGAGCTAGTCGATCAGAGTGTTCTGTTGCGCAGGCCTGATTTTGTTTCTGCCGGATGTCGAGATTGTGGGGTGCTCTCGGTTATTTTACGTACGTTTCAACTTCGATACTGCGGGGCTCGTAGTCGGTAAGTTTTCCCGCTAGGAAGTCTTCGTAGGCTTTGATGTCTAGTAGACCATGGCCGCAGTTGTTGAAAGCGAGTACTTTCTCCTCGCCGGTCTTCTTGCACTGGATAGCTTGGTCTATGATGTATTTGATGCAGTGGGCGGTTTCGGGGGCTGGGATGACTCCTTCTGTCTTGGCGAAGGTCGTTGCGGCTTGGAATACTTCGTTCTGGTGGTATGCTACGGAGCGCACATGGCCTTTGTTTATGAGATAGCATAGTGATGGCGCCTTTCCGTGGTATCTTAGGCCTCCTGAATGGATGGGAGGTGATTGGTACTTGTGCCCAAGAGTGTACATTTTCAGGAGTGGTGTCATTTCGGCGGTGTCTCCAAAATCGTACGTGTAGATTCCTCGAGTCGTGGATGGGACGGCTTTTGGTTCGCAGGCCACGAACTCCGCATCTAGCTTTCCATGGAGTTTGTCTGCGAGAAATGGGTAGGCGAAGCCCGCGAAGTTGGAACCACCCCCGATACATCCTGCGATGACGTCCGGCCGGACGTCAATGGAGTCGAATTGTTTCTTTGCCTCGAGACCTATGATAGATTGGTGTGTTAGAACATGGTTCATGACAGAACCTAGACAGTATCTAGTGTTCTCGTGGGTGACTGTGTCCTCAAGTGCTTCGCTTATTGCGATGCCCAGAGTCCCAGGATGATTCTTGTCCTGAGCAAGTAGGGATCTTCCGTAACTAGTATCCTCGCTCGGAGAGGGTCGAACTTCCGCTCCATACGTTTCCATCATGACGCGTCTGCCGGGTTTCTGCTGGAAGCTAACCCGGACCATGTACACCTTGCATTTCAGTCCGAACATGGTAGCGCCAAGAGCTATGGCGGACCCCCACTGGCCCGCGCCAGTCTCTGTTGCTAGCCTCTCGGTTCCCTGTTCCTTGTTGTAGTATGCTTGAGCTATCGCTGTGTTGGGTTTGTGGCTGCCGGTCGGGCTGAGGTATTCTGCCTTGTAGAATATCTTAGCGGGAGTCTTGAGAAATCTCTCTAACCGGGTCGCTCGGACTAGAGGGGTCGGCCGGCCGATCTCGAGGTATGCTTGTAGGACTTCGTCTGGTATAGTGATGTAGCGCTCTGAGCTGATCTCTTGGCGGATGAGTTCTTTGGCGAAGATCCTTTCGAGGGTAGCTGGGTTGACTGGTTGCTTGGTTTTCGGGTCGAGCGGTGGAGGAAGAGGTTCTCTAAGGTCAGCTTGTATGTTGTAGTATTGAGTTGGGATCTCATCTTCCTCTAGATTGACTCGGTTCTGGGGATGCATCATCCGTTCGGTCTCGTCCATGGCAGTTATTGTGACTTTACGTAAAATTTTAAGCTTGCTTGTACAATCCAGTACATAGGTCTATGTGGAACAAGATCCAGCAACAACTGGGACCTAACCATCCTGAACGACTCAAGGTCGCCCGGCTATGCATAGAGAATGGCTTGGCCATACGCGATGACGGAATCTATCTTAACCAAATAGAGATCCCGACAGCCCGAATCGCCAGAGCAGCGGGAGTCGACAGGAGGACCGTTGTTGAAGCTGTGCGAATGATACAACGCGATAGGGATCTACGAGTTATCTTCGAACAGCTACAGTCGGCTGGACTCTCCCTCAAAGGGATAGCTAAGCAGTTGGGCTTCGGCGTCGTGGAGATTACCGCGAGCGATCCGAAAGATGTCGGCATACTCGCCGGTGCGTCCAAGCTCTTAGCTGACGCTGGCATTAGCATACGCCAAGCCCTTGTTGACGATCCCGAACTGTCCCCCGAACCGAAACTTACCCTCATAGGAGACTCAAGCGTGCCGGGCAACATAATCCCCGAGATGCTGAAGATCAAAGGAGTTGCTCGAATCTCAGTCTATTGACTCCCGACATTTTCCTTAATCTTTCCAGAGGCCTTCAGAGATGGAATCCGACTAGGAAACCACTTTTCGCATCATCCATTTACTTGTACCGAGGGCACCGAGGGGACGAAACCCGAACTCTGCGAACATTGCTTGAGTCCCGCCCCACAAGAACGAACTCGAGTATGGTCTCCCTCGAGTGTCGATCGGATATCCGTCAACCGTCCCGCCCCCCTTGGTGGCGATAATGCGTAGCGCGCCCTCCAGGGCTGCCTTCGCGACTCCCTCCCTCCTGTGATCGCGGTCGACGAAGAAGCACGTAATCCTCCAGTCGGGCGGAGCCTCATCCAATTTGCCGTACCCGCTCATTCGGCCTGGGAGCTCCACTGGTGGTCCGAACTGACACCAACCAACAACATCCGCACCGTCATAGACGAGGGCCGCATGGGACTGATTCGCTCGAACAAGCTTCTCTTTCAACGCCCTGTGCTTTCCAGTCCACTGTTTCTCCTCGCTGCGCTTGAGGTGGAATGCGACGCACCAGCAGCCACCCCACACACCGTTATGCTTCTCAACAATTCGCGCAAAGTCAAGCCAGGTCTCTCTTCCGAGTTCCCTGATTAGAAATCCCGCCTTGGGTTTTCTCTCACGTCTCGTGTGAGACGAGAGGTCGCTTTTCGAGTCTAAGCCTGTGGTGGTCAACTTTTTCATAATTCAGATATCCTGACCCTTCGTAGCCATCCGCAAATCATCCTAGGGGTCTGCTCTATTAGCGGCGAAGCCCGCTTTAAAAACAGAAAGACCCAATATTCCGAACCGATACGTTTCAACCGATGGTTCTCTCTACCTCAGAGCAACAGTTTTCCTTCCGGGAAGGGTGGTGCAGGAACGGAAGCATCCGTCTCCACTACGTTGAGAGCGGATGGGATTCACCTTCTAGCTTCACACCGGTAGTCTACCCGCACATCGGGTTTGGTACAGCTGAGGTCTTCATTCCGGAGATGAAGGCGCTCTCACCTCGGAGGTGCGTTGCATGCAGCCTGAGAGGACGCGGCAACAGTGACGCTCCTGAGGCGGGCTACTCCTTTGACGAGAACGTCTCGGACATTGACGCGGTCGTCAACCATCTAACTCTCGATAGGATTTGCGTCATGGGTTTCTCTCTCGGAGTAACCTACTCAATAGCCTACGCGGCTCGCCATCCAGAACTTGTTGCAGGGCTGGTCCTCCTAGACTATCCCGCCCGGTATCCCAAATTCTCGGCCGGATGGGCAGAGAGATGGTCCTCAGAGCCATCAGTGAAGGACAACCCCGACCGGATGAGAGGAATGCGTGGACTGGAACGAGAGTCCACAGAGATACTCCTCTGGGACAGGCTGGACGCGATAAGATCTCCAATTCTTCTAATAGGCGGCGGTGCCGAGGGAGCTCTGCTCAAACAAGAACACGTCGAAATGTACCGAGAACACTGCCGGAACCTGGAAGTCGCCATCTTTCCTGACTCTGGGCACATGGTCTGGCAACCCGACTACGAGAGGTTCATCAGCAGAGTAAACAAGTTCCTCGATTACATAGACGATCAGCGTAGATAACGGTGCCGAGGGCAGAATCTGTCGATGGATTGTGGACCCCTGGTTTTCCAAACCACTTTCTTGCAGTCCTCGCCATGCGACCTAGCCTATTGAGACAACTTGGCGTAGCTCGTACTCGTTACCATCCGGGTCTCGGAACCTCGCCTCTCTAGCTGTGACAAACTCTCCAGGGCGAAAGTCCACATCGCGCAGCTTTCCAACAGTTCCACCGTACTTCCTGATCATCAGGATGCTCTTCTCAATGTCCTTGGTCAGGAAGTGCAATGCCAGGGGTTTCTGGCGTCGGGGCGTTCCCCTGTAACCTCCGTGGATTGACAGTACGAAGCCTGTAGCGTCAAGTTCTGCCCAGTCGGACCGCTTGTGGAGAACGGGCAGGTTGAAGACCGTACGATAAAACCGAAGGCACTTCTCAAAGTTTGAAACGAACACGATGATGGGGCTGATCAGCGTATCCCTGGTGTAAGCACGCCGGTACCTGTTAGTTTTGGTCAGACGCTTCGAGCGTCTCATTCTTCACGTCACGTGGAAGAGGGAAACTGAGACGGTAGTTCAAGCTTTTTTTGGTGCCGAGGGCAGGATTTGAACCTGCGACTGGGCCGGTACCCGTTAAGGGACCGTCAGCCCGGTATCAGATGTTCCCATCTTCAGCCGGGTGCTCTCCCTCGCCTCCCCCTTTCCTGGAGGATCAGGCTGAGCTACCTCGGCGGGCCTCGGCAAGCACGACACTTTTCTAGAACAGAATTAAGCTTTCTCGTTAGCAACTGAGAGATTGGGACGAAGATAACAGAGAGCGGATCCGAAGTACTGGAAAGGTCTTAACTGCGCACCTGGTTGAGCTTCCCGAGCCATAGAAAACGTGTCTAAACGTTGACTGTCGACTCTCAAGCACAAAGCCCAGGTCCAAGTTCCGGCTGGCTGGCAAAGCTAGGAACGCTCTCCATTCTCTATATTGCAGTCTTTCTAACCCGGATAGGTTTCGGTGTCATCTTAATCCTCTTTCCTCTCTACCTTCCGATTCCAAAAACCGAATCCGCACTCGCGGCCGCTGTAACGGCAATCTATCCAGTTGTCGAGGGAGTTTCAGCTCTACCTGTTGGTGCTTACGTGGATCGCAAGGGGCGAAGAAAAGTGTTCGTGGCGGGATTGGGGCTTATTGCAATCCTAAGCCTGCTGATTGGACTATCTAACAATCTAGCGCTAGTGGGCGGTGCCCATGGCCTAGAAGGCTTGGCCGCGGCTATGGTAACAGTTGCCTCCCTGACGATGATTACCGATCTGACAGTTGTAACGAACCGCGGCGTCGGCATGGGCGGATTTGATCTTGCTAACCTAGGAGGCTATGGAGTTGGCATAGTTCTTGGTGTTGCGTTCAGCAGCGTTTTCGCCGCGGACCTGGGCGCAAGTTTCCTAGTCGTCTCTGCTATCCTCGGGGTCTCGGCTGTTGCTGTGTATTTCATCCTTCACGAACCAGTACACATCTCTCAAGGACGAAGAAGTCTGAAGGAGATGTATTCTAGCCTCACAAGCGATGTTGCCGCCATCCTTCCGGTATGGTTCGCCCTCACGGTGGTATTGGGGTTCTACATCTTCTTGCCTAGGCTTGCCGCGAGGATGGGAAAGACAGATCTTTCCCAGGCTGCACTCCCTATACTTCTTGGGCTGGTACTTCTCGGGGCGGGGGCTCTCTTGTTCGGGCGGTTGTCCGACAAAATCGGCCGAACCAAGACAATGGCCTTGGGAGCTTTAGGTGAAATAGTGTTCCTTCTAGTTCTTCCGGAAGTTTTCGGACCCCTGATCAGCATTCCTCCCGGCACACCTTGGATCGACTCCTACAACATGGTCGGACCCATCATCATCGTTGCCGGATTCTTGTTCTTCCTCGGATCAGCATTGGTCCCTTCAATCCTCGCGTTCATCGGGGATAAGGCAGCAAAGGAATTTCGGGGCTCCGCTATGGGATTATACAGTCTCATGCTAAGCGCAGGAATAGCAGCCGGCCTCGTACTAGCCGGAATAGCCGACGACCTAGGTGGTGTGCAAGCGGTCTTCTACTCGGCAGCCATAATCTTCTCAGGACTAAGCCTTACTAGCGGATACCTTCTATACCGCAACAAGCAATTTGAGAGCTCAGCTAGCTTCGCAAGCAAGCCTCCCAATAGTTCAGGCTGGAGAGTTCGCCGAGAGAAATCTCGTAAAAGATAAGTCTCATAGCTTCAAACCGCTATCCTGATCCTCTTGGCAGAGTATACCGTCCACACTACTCGGGTAGCAAAGAAGTTCGAATGGTTTGGAATGACGGTAGTCAAACGGTACTTGACTAAGGACAAAGATAGTAGGGATCTTAGGGACGTGCATTCCAATCCTGAGTTCTACGATAAGGGTATCGATCTTGTTCTCAATCTGCCAAACACCCAGAAGAAGACAACCGATCTCAAGGTCGACTCATACATCGGATCTGATCCATCGCGCAAGATTAGAGGTCTATGCAATCCAGACAGTGGTTTCATTCTACTTGAAACAATCAGTCAGCTCCAATATGATAGATCGAGAAGCGTTTCAACAAACGGTACTCTGCCCGTTAGACAAAAAACCGATGTCCCTGGCTGGTTCTTTACAAGCTCTGCCGATGAGGTCTATTACTACTTCCTCGCCCTGCTCAACTCAGAAACCCAGCTAAACCCACTCTACGAGGAATACGTGAAACTTGTTAAGAGCAACCAAACAACAGACGAGGTTGAAAATCGTCTATTACGAGAACTGCGAATAGATAGGGACTTGTTGGTAAGCTTTTCACTTCCAGAGGCAAGAGCTTGGTATGATGCTGCTCCTGAGACTGTGTTTCATGGATACGCTCCCGCCCCTAACCCGAGTTATCTTACTCTGAGCAAGCGAGTTAAGCGTGATCTGTTCATATCAAGCGGAATTGGGAAAAGTCATGGCTCTATCTTCTCCTTAGTCAAACCGAGTTCGGTTTCTCGGTAGCCGGGTGGCGCAATCCTTATCGTTAGATTACCACCATTTCTTACTATACTTTAGCGGTGTCGTTTTTTCATCGATAGCTGGCTTTCGAAACACGTAGAGATGTTCGTGAGCGATCTTATAGAAATCGTAGCTGTGCCCGCGCCATCTCTGCCGAGTTGTCATCGTCTTGTGTTGAAGCTTGATGATGTCTTCTTTGAGGATGAAGCCGACGCTTAGAAATGCCTGCAAGACTCCAAGCGAGATCGGAATGTAGTGTCGTCCCTTTCGTGTATCTCCAATAAGTACTCCACAATATCGGTTGTTTTTCAAGACCCTGTACGATTCGGCCGCGACTTTTCGCATCGCATCGATATAGGCAGGTAGTTTCAGACGCGAGAGGTCGTCCAATATCCTTTTTCCACTGTATGAGATGATCCCCGCATATGGTGGATGGGTGGCAATGAGGTCGACAGCCTCTTCCCGGATCAAATCTAGGTTTCGCGCATCTCCTACATAGGTTCGAGTTTCTACTCGGCGAGGTCTATCAAGTGTATTGTAATCAAAACTCAGTCTGTCTTGAGCGACCATAACAGCGTCCCGGTTGACATCTACTCCGATTCCATCCCGACCTAGAAGCTTGCTCTCTACGAGAGTGGTTCCACTTCCACACATTTGGTCGAGAACAAGCTCTCCTGGTTTGGAGTATTTCATGATCAAGTTTCGAGGTATGTAGGGACTCCAATTTCCACGGTAATTACCAGAATGGGTCGCCCAGTCGCCTCTACTAGGAAAACTCCAGACCGTGAACTCCTCGGACTTGTAATCCTGCGGAGGAGCGAATTCCTTGATTCGCCAAGGTCTACCTATCTCCACGTCAACGTTTTCTATCCTTACGTGTTTCTTCTCAGCGACGAACCTACGGTAGTCCTCTTCCATTACGAGCTGCATTCCCATCAGTTTCGGGGGGTTCGTCAACTCTTGTACTTGCAAAATATCAGCCCTAGCCTATTTGTTGGCCTAGATTAAACTTGATCAGACCATTGGAGCGTTACGAGTTGCTCTTCACTGGATCGTTTTCTTGAGGCCGGGTATGACCTCACCGGTAACCCATTGGA
>Ga0209237_1002135_pt1 | contig 11827 bp, 13 predicted proteins | sample GraSoi013_1_40cm_2_FD_185820 | JGI IMG/M metagenome (GOLD analysis project Ga0209237, IMG submission 185820) | Grasslands soil microbial communities from the Angelo Coastal Reserve, California, USA - Sample 10_02_2013_1_40cm (SPAdes) (version 2) | ecosystem: Environmental > Terrestrial > Soil >...
TTCCGCCGGTAGTAGGGGTACAGCTCAGTGAGCGCGACCAGCAGCCGCCCGCCGGGGTCGGCAACAGCCAGCCACGCAGCCGGGTCGGGTGGCGGATCCAGCTGCATGCCGTGAAGGGTGCACGCCGTGAATAGGGTCACGAGGTCGGGGAAGTGGCGCTGGACGGTGGGCCGCCTCACACCCGCCAGCCTTGCAATCGCGCTCGTGGTCGCCCGCGACGCGCCGATCGTCATGTGCAGCTGATAGGCGGCTTCGACGATTCGCCGGCGGTTGTTCTCCTGGCGGTCAGCGCGCGCCTTCAGACGGTATCGTCGAGCCATCCGCATTCTTTGGCGTGCATGCCTGCACTTGAATCTTGACAGACCGGCTCGATTGGTGAATCATATGCACGGGTGCACATGAAATCTGTGAGCACCGGTCCATTCCGCCCGAAGGCTCGATTCAAAGGAGGGTCACCGATGGCTGAAGACCTCAAAGAACTCATGCGCAAGTTCGTCGATGAAGTGTGGAACCAGGGCAAGCTCGACGTCGTCGACCAACTTGTGGCTCCAGGCTGCGTGACGCACGATCCTGCGGCTCAGGGTGGCGAGCTTACTGGGCCCGACGGCGTCAAGCAGCTGGCCACTATGTACAGGAACGCCTTTCCCGACACCCGATTCGAGATCAATGACCTGATCATGGAAGGAGATAAGGTTGCGGCTCGCCTCTCGGCTTCGGGCACGCATAAGGGTGCGCTCATGGGCATCGCACCCACCGGGAAGCGCGTCTCCATCACGGGGCAGTCAATCACTCGATTCCGCGATGGGAAACAGGTCGAGAGTTGGTCAAGCTACGACCAGCTTGGCATGCTGCAGCAGCTCGGTGTCGTGCCCTCCATGCAGACGGCGCCGAGGACCTAGGCATTCCAGCACCTGCCGGGAGCGGCGGCCGGCGCGTCCCGCCGCTCCTCCATTTCTATTTCCTCACTTTTCGCGTTCAGGTCTGCACTTGAATATTGACACGGCAGCCCAATTGATGAATCATATGCATGGGTGAAGATGAAATCGGTATACGTCGGCCGCTTCTATCCCTCGGGCTTGCGCGGCAAGCTCCCCCGGCTGCTCGAACGCCTGATGGTGAAGCGCTTTGGAGCCATCCCCGGGATCGCAAGGGTCCAGCTCGCCGACCTCCGCTTTGCCTATCGGATGACTCGGCTCTTCCAGCACGTCTATATGGGTCGGCGCGTCGAGCTCACAGCCATCCAGCGCGAGATGGTGGCAACCGTCGTCAACGGCCTCATCGGCGGCGCGCCTTGACTCGGTCTTCACTCGGCGGCCTTGCGCCGCCTCACCGGTCTCGAACATCTGGATCACGAGTTCGCGACCACCTGGCCGACTTATGACCTCGACGCGAAGACTCGCGCTCTTCTCACCTACGCGAAAAAGCTGACCGAAACACCCGGCGCGGTGGACGATGTTGACTTTGACGCCCTCCGTGCGGCCGGCTGGGACGAGCGCGGGATCTATCAGGCGAGTGCCTTGATCTCTTTCTTGAATTTCAGCGGCCGGATGGAGGCCGCTTCGGGCCTGCCGATGGACGGACCACAACTCGGCGACCAGCTCGTCAAGATGCTGTGAACTTCTAGAACCAGCGATGGGAGCGGTTCAACAGTCGATCTAGATCGGCGCCGCTCCCGGCCTCGTTTGGGATGTCTACACGGACCTTGACCGTATCGCGGAGTGGCAAACAGGCGACCCGCGGGTGCTCGAGGTCAGCAGGCGTGGAGATAACGTCGGCACCACCTACACCGTCCGCCGGGGGCCCGGCGCGGCGCGGACGACGGTCACGGAAGCGATGCGTCCGGAACTCCATCGATCCCGCACCAACGCCTACTTCGGCCTCTCTTTCGACCTGACCGCGAAACTCCTACCCGAGCAGGGTGGCACGAGAATTCTCCTGCAGGCGCAAACACATTGGCCCAAAGGCCTCGGCTTGTTGGGTCGAGTGGTCGAGTTCGCCTTCCTGAACGCGCACGAGGCCAACCGCGAGCTCGAACGCCTGAAGGTACTGGTCGAGAGCGAGGCGGCGAAGGAAAGTCCGCATCACTGAACCGACCTGACTGAGTGCATGGGGTTTGACTATAGATTCGAGTAGTCATTCGTAGTCAATGGCTCACGCCCGAGCGAGACATCTAACCCTGCGCATCGCGACATTTTCGCGGCATTTTCGCGGCATTTTGCGGAGAAATTCGCGCATCGCAAGGAAACGATGGTCTGCACCCGGTTCCAGTAAGGAAACGGTGCTGCCGAGATCAAGAACCGCCGATTCGGTCCCGAGCAACAGAGCGCATTGTTGGTAAGGAAAAGGTCCCCGGTTCGAATCCGGGCGTGGGCTCCACGTCCTCCCAGAGGCCCGATTCCATATTCATTTCGAGGCTTTTGGAAGGCGATAGGCGTCTAGCCGGAAACTACCCGGAAACGGACCGGAACTTGCCGTAATAAAAAGTCTGTTTGTGGTCCTGGCACAAATGGAGGGCCAACATACGGACCACAGTGCGAGTCATCCAGGGTCGTTTAGCGGAGTCGGAGCCACACCGAACGTCGGCGATCGAGGCCGCCTACCAGCATTTTCGGCTGGACAACCAGGGGAGCCTCGTCTCGCCCAAGACGCTGCGGCACTACGAGTGGACGATCAGACACGATCTTCATGCCTGAGCTGGCTGCGCCGCTGATCAAGAAATATGGCCTCACGCTTGAGATCCCAGGCGTGAAATCGTAATAGTCACCTTTGTTTATCACGACCTTGGCGCTTACCACTCGTCGATGCGAAGAAGGTGTCCAATTCTGGCCGAACCGAACTCCAATCGGTGCAACGTTGCCTCATCCACTCGCCGTGCGGCGTGTGGAGCATCCCTGTCTACGAAGGAATTGGCAACGATCCGTGGCAAGCGGGGAAGTTGGTGCAGCTCAGGAAGGGGCCGTAGCGGCCCGTCTTCTCCCGCACCGCACCTCCGCAGACTGGGCATTTGAAGCCGGGGTATTTTCCCTGGACAACGCTCTGAACGAGCTCGCTCAACTGTTCGCCGCCGATCAGTTCCAGCTTGTCGGTGCCCTTCGCGAACGCAAGAGCCCGTTCGTCGAACACGCCGCAGGACACGAAGATTCCACCCGTTGCTCGCCTTTCGGACACGACACCTAATAGCTCGCGTAGTGGACGCACGTCGACCCAGCTGTCTCGGTAGTGCTTGCATTGAACGACCCAGGTGGCGCTGTTCTTTCGCACGATCAAATCGACGCCACCATCAGACCGGTTGCCGCCACGTGGCTCAACTGCGTATCCCTTGGCAACATAAACCGCGGCGACAAGATCCTCGAACTCTCGCCATGACATAGCCCGAATGTCCCGCATCGATTGATACAGCTCGAGCAGTCTGAAGCGTTGCGTCCTGATGAGGGCCACACTCATGACCACGATGGTCGTCAGGTAAAGGCCAACGGCGGCAACAACAGCACTGAGAGCAAGAAAGTTGACTTCTGGGCTGAACGCGGGTCGACCGACAATCACCGACACGAGAACTACCCCTAGCACGGCAATTACGAGAAATACAGCCATCGGTAGGCTGATCAGAAACGAATCGGACCTGTGACCGAGCCAATCAAAGAGGCGGCGCTCGACCGGGCTAAGATCGCGCATCGGGGCATGTTAAGCCGCGGCCTCAATCCCGAGTTGATTGTCGACTCAAAAAAAGCGAGCCGGCGAGGCGCCGGCCCGCGAACGAATCTCTAGCTGACGACACCAAAGTCCCCGGGCTAGGCGGCGCTATCGGAGCGGCGGCGGGGGCGGCGGCGGCGTTCGCGGCGGGCGTGGACGTCGGCTTCCGGTTCCAGCTCCACCTGCAGGCCTTCCAGCAGGCTTCCATAGCTTGCGCTGACCACCGCTGCCGTCAGCATTCCGATCACCGCTGACAGCAGCCCGAAGATCAGCGCCGCGGCCGGGATCACCACGAACCAATCGTCCTGCAACGTCTGAAATAGGCCGATCCGGTCGCCGAACGGCAGCAGGGCCTGGTCGATCCCGGTCGTGAAGCTCAGCTGCCGCATCCAGTCCAGGATCGCGCCCGCACCGAACGTGATCACCGCGCCCAAAAGCCCGCCGATGAACACGCCCGGCACAAACCCCGCCCACGCGCCGGTCACGAGTGCCGGGCCAAGCGGAACTGATCTCACTCGGAAATGCTGGGGACCAATGCTCATGTCGAGCCCTCCAATTCGAGGCGATGCACCGACAAGCGCCGCCGGCGCAGCCATACCAATCCAAAAGTGATCACCGCCAGCAGGCCCACCGGCACAAGCAGCGCGTACCCGACGTACAACGTCAGGTGGCCGGCCAACGGCGCCGGAGCCGAAACGCCCGAACCTCGCGACGGTTTGCCCGACACCGGCGCGGCCGGCGCGGTTATCACGCCGAAACCCGCGCCCGCGATTGCAGCAACCGGTCGCGCAGAACCATCCGCGCGGTACAGGCCGAAATGCTCCACCGTCAGCCCCGGCACATCCGTCCAGTAATCCTCCAGAGACCACCACACCGCGGAGCCCACATACCCGCCCGCAAACGTGTCGAAACGCGTCACCAGCGCCGGATACGTGCCCTGGAACAGCGCCTGCTGCTGCGGATCTCCGCCATCAGGAGAAACCCAGTCGCCGAACTCCAAAACCATGATCGGCTTGTGCGGATACGTCTGGTGCGCCAGCTCGAGCGCACGAGAGGTCCCCGGCTCCGGGGACGTTCCGCCGTAGAACACCCCGTAATAGAAGGTATAGCCGGCCACGTCCAGAGGCGAAGACGTTGGATCCGCCGGGTTCGAGCCGTACATCGCCTGGCCCGTCAGCCGCGTACCGTCGATCTTCCGGTCGAGGTCGTGCAGCGTCTGCATCGCGGTCGTCCGCTCACCGACCCCGGTCGACTCGTTGGCGAAACCATGGAACAGCACCGAAGGCCGGTTGAAATCGCGCAGCGCCATCTCCGCCAGCATCTGTTGCGGAATCCCTCTCTGCATCACCAAAGAGAACGTTTCAGGCGTGTAATGGTTCAGCGGGATCTCCTCCCACACCCCCAGCCCGAGCCTGTCCGCGAGCATCAGAAGGGCCGGGTTGCCCGGCACGTGGTTGGTACGCAGCAGGTCCGTATGCACCGCCTGCGCGTGCCGTACCTGCAGCAGCTCATCGTTCGCCGATGGCGGCGTGCCGCCTGCCGGCTGTCCGTTGACGGGCGGCGACACCTTCTCGTCATGCACCGCAACGCCCGTGAAGGCGATCGGCGTCCCATTGAGCAGCAGACGTGGCGCGCTGGGGTCGACCTGGACGCGGCGCAGGCCAAACGTGTCGTAGTAGCTGTCGCGCACGATGCCTTCGCTCGACACGATCACGTGGAGCACGTACAGCGCCGGTTTGTCCAGGCTCCAGCGATCCGCCTTGTGGAACTCGAAGCTGACGTTCCGCTGCATGATCCCGCCCGCCGCGAGCGACAGCTTGTCGATCGTGGCCACCGCGACCGCCTCGCGCCGCCGCGGGACGAGAATCATTGGGTTGTCATCGAGCAAGGTCGAGTCAGTCACTGCCGCGGGCAGGACCTCGACGCTAATCGTCGCGTCGCTGACCGCCTGGTCGCCTGAGTTCTGGACCACGATGGCCACGTCGGCGGCATCGAGGTGGGGGACCACGTCCGCGCGCACCACATGCATCACGTCGCTTGCCTCCAGCCACACTGGCCCGGTGATGCCGGCGTAGTCCCACGAATCGGCCAGCCCCCAGGGCACGATGTCCAGGCGCGTTCCCCGCGGCGGATCGACGAAGCGGACCGCGAGCACGTTGGGTTCGCCCGGGATCAAAGCCTTGCGAACGTCGAAAGCGAACGGTGTCCAGCCTCCCTCGTGGTAGCCGAGGTACGTGCCGTTCAGCCAGACGTCCGCGAGGTAGTTGACGCTCCCGAACTTGAGTGTGACGGCGCCATCCGACCAATCGGCGGGCGGCGTGAACGTCACGCGATACCAGCCGTCAACAGCGTGCCCGCGAGGTGGGGGATTGACGCTGCCCGGCACTGCGGCCGGCTGCCACGCGCCATCTGCGAACCCCGGTTTCTCGCGCCCCGCCGCCTCCCGCACCAGGCCGCCCAGAGACTGCCTGCGAGGTGCAAACGACATTTCGTCGTCCAGGTTGGCCGGCTGAAAGCGCCAGCCGGAGTTCAAGTCAAGCCGAGGTCTCGGCTGCCGGCTGAAGGTCGGCACCGGCTGGCCAGACTGCATCGCCACCCGGCCGCCGTCGACCAGCTGGAAATTCAGCGTCGGCGCAAGCCCCGCCGCGCTGATCGAGGTGCCGCTGCCGAATGAACAGGACACGAGCCCGCCCACTGCGACAGCCATGACGAGGCCCCGCGCTGCATAGCGAGGCACAAAGCCGGCCACAGCTAATCCATTTAACGCGCAGGTGGGGTCAGGAGTCGCTCTGAAATCGAACATGCGTACGAAGCGTGCCGGGAGTTGCGTATTCACGCCCCTCTCCCTAGCCCTCTCCCCGATGGGGAGAGGGAAAAAGACTCACGCCCCTCTCCCTAGCCCTCTCCCCGATGGGGAGAGGGGAACTCGCGGGCAAAAGAAAAACGGGCCGGCACGTTGCCGGCCCGCTGAATTGTCGTGCTAGTTCAGCTCTGGTACTTCATCAGGCCGAACGTTGCTCCCTGCGGGTCGCTGATGATCGCGAAACGCCCACCTGGGAAGTCCTGCGGCGCCATCATCTCGTGGGCGCCCAGGTCGGTCGCCTTCTTGAACGACTTATCGACGTCGGTTACCAAGAAGTACGCCATCCAGTAGCTCGGCACCTCGGCCGGGACCATCGGGTTCATCTCCATCCCGCCGGCGAAGCTGTCGCCGCCAAGGTGGAACTCCGTGTACTCCGGTGCGTTGTCGCCGCCCGGGCCCTTCTTGTCCAGCCAGCCGAACACCTTCTTGTAGAAGGGCTTCGCCTTCTCGATGCCGCGCGCGTTGAGCTCCGCCCAGCCGAAAGTGTTCGGAGCCCCCATCACCTGCGAGCCGGCCATCGTCTTCGGCTGCCAGACCGAGATAAATGCTCCGGACGGGTCCTGGAACACGGCAAAGTTGCCTTGCTCACCGATCGGGGTCGGCGGCACTACGACCGTGCCCCCCGCGGCCTGCACCTTCTTGGCTGTTTCCGCCGGGTCGGTGCTGCCGATATACACCGACCACGCGGTCGGCGCTTCCGCCATCTGCTTTCCACCGATTCCGGCCACGTCCTTGCCACCGATCTTGGCCAGGCCATATCCGCCGTACTGTGGATCGGGATTGACCTCCACCTTCCAACCGAAGAGCTTCGAATAGAAGTCTCGCGCCGCCGCTGGATCTGAACTGGCAAGGTCGACCCATACCGGCTTGTTCGCTACCGCAGTTTTGGCTTCTGCCATAAACCAGCCTCCTTGAACCACGAATTTGCCTGGTTCCCGTCCCTTACCAACGCTGAATAGACAGGCAGGGAACACCCCCATTGTGCACCCTTCCGGGTAACGCGTGGGTTAAGGCCCGGGGCGACCAATGAGCATGCGTAACCCGACCCAGTAGTGCCCACTGAAGCCGGTGCGGGGAAGGGTCTTGCGATCCTGCCGGCATGGAGGCATGCGCCATGTCAGGTACTTCTATCGGTCGCCGGCTGGGCATCAAAACATGGGTGGCAATGACGGCCATCCTGCTTCTCGCAGCCGTCCAGCTCGCGAGCGCGCAACCGGCTCGGGCCGGCGAGGGGGACAGCGAAGGATTCATTAAGACCAACCTGGTCTCCAACCTGACGCCGATTCAGAGCGGAGCCCTCCACCAGGACGTCCACCTCAAGAACCCCTGGGGCATCGTGCACAGCCCGACCAGCCCGTGGTGGGTATCCGACAACAACGGCAACGTATCCACTCTTTATGATGGCAACGGGAATCCGTTCCCGCTAGCTGGGCCGCTGGTCGTCGGCATCCCGGCGCCCGACGGTTCGCTCACCGGCGCTCCAACCGGAGTCGTCTTCAACGGAATGCCGAACGACTTCAAGGTCACCGACGGCACGAAGGCGCCCGGCTCGAGCCTTTTCATCTTCGCCACGGAGGACGGCACCATCGCCGGCTGGAGCCCCGCAGTCAGCTTCGCGCGGGCATTCATCGCCGTCGACAACTCGCAGATACCGCCTGGTGTGGACAACGGCGCCGTGTACAAGGGCCTGGCGATCGCCATGACCGATGAGGGGCAGCGCCTCTACGCGTCCAACTTTCGCGCCGGCACTGTCGACGTCTTCGACGCCAATTTCAAGCCAGTTCACGTGAAAGATGCGTTCAAGGACAGCAAGATCCCAGCTGGGTACGCGCCGTTCGGCATCCAGGCCATCGGCGACCGGATATATGTCACCTACGCACTTCAGAACGACATGAGGCACGACGACCTCAAGGGTCCTCACCGCGGCTTCGTCGACGTGTTCAGCGACGAAGGCAAGCTGGTGAAGCGACTGATTCGCCGCGGCGCGCTTAACTCTCCCTGGGGCCTCACCCTCGCGCCAGAGGGCTTCGGTGACTTCGGCGGAGATCTGCTGGTCGGCAACTTCGGCGACGGCACGATCAACGCCTACGACATTCACTCGGGTGAGCTTGAAGGCACGCTGCGCGACACCCACGGCGCGCCCATCTCGATCGACGGGCTGTGGGGCATCGGGTTCGGCAACGGCAACAGGGCGGGCCCAACCGGGACCCTGTTCTTCGCCGCCGGAATCAACGACGAGGCGGACGGCCTCTTCGGCACCATCGTGCCGGCCCCGGAATCGGATGACTAGCTGCTGAGACCCGGCGACAGCGCGGGTATGAAGATCGCCGCCACGGCCAGGACCACGGCCGCGGCGGCGACCACCCGCGAGAAGGCCTCGCCACGCGACCAATATTTCTCGATGAGAATCACCGCGGCGAGCGCCACCATGACGAGCAAATTCATGATGCCCGCCACAACCAGCACCAGCATCAGCGCCCAGCAGCATCCGAGGCAGTACATCGCGTGATGAGTCCCGGCCCGCAGATCACGCAGCGGGCCATGGTAGTTCGCGTAATGGATGAGCAAACCTAGCGGCGACCGGCAGTGCCGCAAGCAGCGATCCTTCAGCGGGCTGACCTGGTACAGGCCGAGGATCAGAAAGATGCCTGCTGCCATATATCTCGCGGTTTGTGGATGGTCCATCGCGACCGACGACAACAGTGCGGCGACGGCGAAAGCCGGGATTCCGGCCAGGCCCCACACCACGATGTAACTTGCCGCGAACGAGGCCAGCCTGAGCACGCGATTGTCGGTGACCGACCGCTCGTAGAGCACCGCGACCGGGGCGACCGTGGGCAGCATCATCGCGCCGATCATCAGCGTCCACACGCCCACGAACGCGAGCGGGCCCAGGCCCATCGTGGCGCCCATTGCGCTCATGCCGCGCGACTGCGCGAACACGGCCAGCCACGCAACGCCGGCGATCAGCAGTAGGCCGGCCGCCTCGCGGGTGAGGAGAAGGTTCCGGACCGGCCTCCCGCTTAACCCTGCCAAGAGAAGGGCGCAGAAAATCCGCTCTTGCCTGTCGGCGAGAAGTCGATCCCGAATGCCTCGATGTGAGAGTTGGTACCGCGCGCGATCGTCAGCGTGGAGGCTGCGGGGTGGGCGACTCCGACCAGCTGCGCCGGCTCTTTCTGCAGGCCGCCGACGAAGTCTTCGACCTCGACGTTCACATTCGGCCCCATTTGGACTTGATGCTTGCGGCCCTCGTTCTTGTAGCTGGTAGGAAGCTGCTCGACGCCGAGGATCTCGCTCACCAGACCTGCGGCGGCGCCCATCGGCCCGCCCTTCTGACCGCCGAAGACCGCGACCAGCTTGTCGAGCTGCTCCTTTGAGGCCTTGTCATCGACCAGGACGCCCAGGCGCCAGCTGCCGTTGATCATGACCTGAGGTGTGTCCCCGACCGCGGCGACGGTCAGCCCGCTGACGTCGGTGCCCTCGATGTCGCCTCGATCGATGTGAAAGACGAGAAGGAAGTTGCAGCGGTCGTAGGTGGCTTTCGCCGACATGCCCGACGTCGTACAAGGGCACACCATCTCGCACGAGCAGTTCTCGAAGTAGGTTCCGTCAAGCTTCCAGGCCATCTCATCACCCCAAACCCCAACGACGACGGCGACGGTTGCAAGCATAATCCCACTCGGCGAACAGTGCGAGATCAATAATCTTGACTTTGATGGGCAGCGAGCTTAATAATATTGAGGTAGTGATCAACAAACCTCAGGAATGGCAGGACCTGACAAAACTCACCCAGGGCCGAGCGCTCACGGTGGAGCGTGTGCGCCTCGCCGACAACGGCGCCGCCATCGAGGGCGCCTGGGAGCTGCCCCAGCTCGCCCGGCTCAGCGCCGAGGACCAGATCTTCGTCACCGCCTTCGTCCGCTCACACGGCTCCATAAAGGAGATGGAGAGGGTCTTCGGGGTCAGCTACCCGACCATCAAGGCACGTCTCAACCGCATCGGCGACAGCCTGGACTTCGTCGACACCAACCCCCAACCATCGCGCGTCGAAATTCTCGAGCGGCTCCAGCGTGGAGAGATCAGCGCTGATTACGCCATCGAAGAACTGGAGAAACTGAAATGACTGAAGAACGCCGGCAGATCCTCGAGATGCTCGCAACCGGAAAGATCAACGCGGACGAGGCCGATCGCCTGCTGGGCGCCCTTCAGGGCGAACAGCCGGCCGCTGCCGCCACCGCCACCCAGCAGAAGCCCGCGCCCAAATACCTGCGGGTGATGGTGGACGCCAACGAGAAGGACGAAGGGCCGGTGCACATCAACGTGCGCGTGCCGATCATGCTGCTGCGCGCCGGCGTGAGGCTCGCCAGCCTCATCCCACCCAGTGCTCAGGGGCGCGTGAACGAAGAGCTGCACAAGAACGGCGTCAACATCGACGTCTCGCAGATCAAGCCGGAGAACCTGAACGAGATCATCGACCACCTCAGCGAGTTCTCGGTCGACATCGACCAGCCGCAAGAGGGAGTCAAAGTCAAGATCTTCGCGGAATAGGGAGCGGGGGGAGTGATGGAAGAGCTGGTTCCGGTTCCAACCGCCGTCGCGGCGCCGCCTCCACGCCCGTGGACTGTGTTCTCGTCAGGGCCGTTTCGCAAACTCTGGGTCGGAACATCGCTCTCGCTGTTCGGCGACTTCTTCAGCTACATCGCGATCGCGTGGCTGGTCCTCCAGCTCACCGGCTCCAGCCTCGCGCTCGGTTCTGTGCTCGTAGCCCAGGCGGTGCCGCGAGGCGTGCTGATGCTGGTTGGCGGTGCGCTGGCCGACCGCATATCGCCACGCGTGACCATGCTCGCGTCGATGGGCCTGCGCGCCCTCTGCGTGGCGCCTCTGGCGGTCCTGGTGCTTGCCGGCCGCGTCCAGATGTGGGAGGTCTACGCGATCTCCATCGTGTTCGGGGTCGTCGACGCCTTCTTCATGCCGGCCCGGCAGTCGATCCTCCCGAAGACGGTCGCAGACCACGAGCTCGAGCCCGGCAATGCTGTGCTCAACGTGACGATGCAGGCCTCGATCATCCTGGGGCCGGTCCTCGGCGGCCTCGTGGTTGCGGCATTTGGTACTGGGTGGGCGTTCGCCGCGGACGCCGTGTGTTTCGCGGTCGGCTTCCTCTTCATCCTGTGGCTCCCATCCGCGGCGCGTGCAGCAGCCGGCGCCAAGCATCCCGACGGCGGGCTCGGTGGACAGATCGTTGCCGGCTTCCGCTACGCCTGGGCCGACATCGGC
>Ga0209237_1002137_pt1 | contig 11818 bp, 11 predicted proteins | sample GraSoi013_1_40cm_2_FD_185820 | JGI IMG/M metagenome (GOLD analysis project Ga0209237, IMG submission 185820) | Grasslands soil microbial communities from the Angelo Coastal Reserve, California, USA - Sample 10_02_2013_1_40cm (SPAdes) (version 2) | ecosystem: Environmental > Terrestrial > Soil >...
GAACGCGAGCTGACGGAAGCGCTCGACGGCCGCTCGGGCCTCCTCGGTCTCGCCGGGACGAAGGACATGCGCGAGGTGGAAGAGAGAATGTCGTCCGGAGACGAGCGGGCGCGCCTCGCGTTCGACGTCTACATTCACCGGCTTCGCGCGTGCATCGCGTCGATGGCGGCTGCGATGGGTGGCCTGGACGCGATCGTGTTCACGGGCGGTGTGGGGGAGAACTCCGCTTCCGTCAGGCGCGAAGCGGTTGCCGGGCTGCGATTCCTGGGGGCAGAGCTCGATGCGGGGCACAACACCGGTATCAGCGGCGACGGAGACGTCAGCACTCCCGCCGCCAAGGTTCGAACCCTCGTCGTCCATGCGCGGGAGAACGTCGAGGTCGCCCGCAATGTGCGAAGGTTGTTGAGCGGTGATTGAGCGCGGGCCGATGCGAGGCGCCAGCAAGCCGCCATTCGAGATCGTGGCGATCGCCGCCTCGGCGGGTGGTCTCAACGCACTCACAAGGATCCTGAGCACCCTGCCGGCCACATTCAACGCGGGAATCGTTGTCGTCCAGCATCTCGATCCCCGCCACCGCAGCCTGATGGCGGAGATCATCGGCCGCAGGTCCAGCCTTCCCGTCCGGCAGGCTGTGGCCGGTTCGCACATCAAGGCGGGCCACGTTTACCTGGCGCCACCCGACCGCCATCTTCTGATCAACCGTGACGGCAGCGTCAGCCTCACGCAGACGGAACTCGTCAACTTCGTTCGCCCGTCGGCCGACCTTCTGTTCGAGTCGGTCGCCGCCTCGTATGGTGAGCGAGCGATCGCGGTGGTTTTGACCGGCAGCGGTCGTGATGGATCCATCGGGGTGACCGCCATCAAGCAGCGGGGAGGGACCGTCATCGCGCAGGACGAAGACACCTCAGAGTTCTTCAGCATGCCGTCGGCGGCCATCCGAACCGGGGTGGTCGATTTCGTGCTGCCCCTCGATGAGATATCAACCGCGCTACTCAACCTCCTCGGCACCGTGGGGAGCGATTGAGCCTCGAAGTCGGCAAACAGTTCGATTCGCTGCTCAAGTATTTGCTCGAGAGCCGCGGCTTCGACTACACGGGTTACAAGCGCAACACCATCGTGCGGCGCCTCGCAAGGCGGTGCTCGGAGCTTGGCTTGAGCACCTTCAGTGCGTACCAGGATTACCTTCAGGTGCATGCCGAGGAGTTCGCGATCCTCTTCGACAAGATCCTCATCAATATCACCGACTTCTTCCGAGACCCGCAGGCATGGGAGTACCTCGGCAGGCAGATCGTGCCGAAAATCATCGACAAGAGCGGAACCATCCGCATCTGGAGCACCGGTACCGCATCAGGTGAAGAGGCATATTCCGCCGCCATGCTCTTCTGCGAAGCCCTCGGTCCGGATGTGTTTCTGCGCAGGGTCAAGATCTACGCGACCGACATTGACGAGCACGCTCTGAACACAGCAAGGTCTGGATATACCGAGAAGGAGATGGAGTCTCTCGACGCGGGCCTCCGCTCCCGATACTTCGAGCCCCAAAACGGGCGATTTGCGTTCAAGACCGGGCTCCGGCGAGCCTTGGTATTCGGCCGGCACGACCTCATGCAGGATGCGCCCATTTCGCGCCTGGACCTCCTGATCTGCCGGAACACGCTCATGTACTTCACAGCTGAGGCGCAGGGTCGCATCCTGGCACGCTTCCACTACGCGCTCGACGATACGGGCTATCTCTTTCTCGGCCGTGCCGAGATGCTGCTGATGCACGGTTCGATATTTGAGCCGGTCGACCTCAAGCAGAGGGTGTTCAGAAGGGTTCGACGGCTACCCCTTCGAGACCGCCTGCTGGTCCTGGCTCAGGCCGGCAACAACGAAGCGACCGATCAGATGACGCGGCAGGTCCGGCTGCATGAGCTGGCGTCCGAGGGTGCGCCGTACGCACAGGTGGTCATCGACGCCGGTGGCAACCTGGCTCTCGCCAATCAACCCGCCCGCAAGCTGCTCGACATAAGGGCAGGCGACGTCGGCAGGCCAATAAAAGACCTGGAGCTTTCGTACCGGCCCGTGGACCTCCGGGGCGCAATCGATCAGATCTTGCGGGACCGCCACTCGGTTGCCATTCCGGCGATCGATCACCCTGCACCAGACGGCGTCATCCGGCGCTTCGACGTCCGTCTCGCGCCACTTCTTGACGACGACGGCACCGTCGTGGGCACAAGTGTGGTCTTCATCGACATCACCGAAGAGTCGCTGCTTCGGGCGGAGCTCGAGCGCGCGAGGCAGGAAATCGAGACGGCCTACGAGGAGCTCCAGTCGAGTAACGAAGAGCTCGAGACCACCAACGAAGAGCTGCAGTCGACGGTCGAGGAGCTCGAGACCACCAACGAGGAGCTGCAGTCGACCAACGAAGAGCTGGAAACCATGAACGAAGAGTTGGAGTCAACCAATGCCGAGCTGCAAGGAACCAACGACGAGCTGGAGAATCGGAACCAGTACGTGGACCGGCTCAACCTCTTCCTACAGGCAGTCCTGGGCAACATTCGGTTGGGTGCGGCGGTGCTTGACGGCGATCTGAACGTTCAGAACGAGCGGCGGACCTCTGGGGTGTGCGGTCAGACGAGGTTGTGGGCAAGCCGTTCCTCGACCTGGACATCGGACTTCCCACGAAGGATCTCCGCCCAATGATCCGCTCCGTGCTTCGAGCCAAACCGACCCACGAAGAAGTCGTTGTCCCTGCTATGACCCGCCGCGGCAGGCGGATACGATGCCACGTGATCGCGACCTCACTGCCCGGCAGGGGCCGCGCCGGCGGAGTGGTCCTGGTGATGGAGGAGTTGAAGGCGCAGTAGCAGCGTTGGTATCAGGCGACGGCCGAGGTTGCGATAGGTCGTGTGTTCCGGCGCCACTCCTCGATGAAGCCCTCGAGCATCTCGACGTCGGTTGCCATCTCGAACTGGTCTCCGGAGGGCAAGCCGCCAATGGTTCTCCGCAGGTCGAGAACCAAGTGTTCGGCCATGTTGACCAGCGAGCCGTAAACCATTATCCGGAACTCGTGCGATGTCGATCGTCCCCATGTCAAGACCGCAGATCGATAGGTTTGGTGAGCTCGAGCAGTCTCGTGGCGCAAATGATCTGAGCGCTCGCGCAGGGAGTCTTCGCCGTGCAGCCGGAATCGCCTTTCGACCGAGGCCAGGAGGAGGCGTTTGGACTGCATGATCAGCAGCCGTGAAGAGACGATGGAGTCGGCCACCGTTGGCGCGAGAGTTGCGGTTGCGCTCATCGGATCGCGCTTGATCTTGGCAGCTCCGCCCCATAGCCGCGGTTGCGGACGATCGTGATCAGGCCTGCGAGCCCGACCTCCCGCAGCCGCCGGCGCAGCCGCATCATGTAAGTCCGCACCTGCGCATCGGAAAGGCGCGAGTTCTGCCAGGCCAGAATCGTGAGCTGCCTTGTCGTGAAGGGCCGTCCTGGATGCCGGACCAGGAAATCGAGAAGGTCGGCTTCACGCCGGGTTAGCTTCAGGTATCTGCCCGCGTATGTCACGGAGTGATCCCTGCGGTCGATGGACACTCCGGCCAGCGCCTGATGGCGATCGCGCCACAGCGCAAGACGCTCCTCGATCCAACCCAACTGGCGCTCGATGTCCGCTGACTGGCCATTCCCGTCGAGGCGCGACAGCACAAGGCGCAGCACTGAGGACAACTCTTCGTAGATGGCGATCCAGCTCGCCACCTCGGGGAGCGCCGGCGTGGTGTGATCCTCGCCAGGCAGCGGACGGAACGCCTGCACAGCAGCGTCCATTGAATCTAGTCTCCGGAACCCACTCTACACCCGCCCACCCCCTTCTTTACCGAATTTTTGACAACCAAAGTTGCGGTCAAGCGACTACTTTGCGGGGGTGGCTGGTGGGAGGAACGGCGGAGCCCAATCGGGGGTGAGGAGCGCGAGGAGAAATTCCCCGTCGCGGCCAGTTGGCAAACGGCTTCCGCCTCCTCCCTACCAGCCAGATCACTGGGCGCCCTAAGCCGGCCTAGCGATCAGAGCCGGCGCAACGGAGACGCCGGGATGATCCGCGTGGTCATCGTGGACGACCACCAGCTGGTTTCAGACGGCCTCGCGATGGTGCTGCGTGATGAAGCGGATCTTGTGGTTTGCGGCCAGGCAGGATCCGTGGCTGATGCGGCTCCGCTGGTCCGCGACACGAAACCAGACATCGTCGTGATGGACTTCCATTTCCCCGACGGAACCGGCCCCGACGCCGCCGCGGCGATCCGCAGGATCCAGCCCAACGCGAGATTCGTCTTCCTCAGCCGCGACGACAGCGAAAGCGCATGGCTCGCCGCCGTCGAGGCTGGCGCGGGAGCATTCATCCACAAGTCACGCGCCGCGGACGACGTCATCGACGCGGTGAGGAGAGTCGCGGGAGGCGATTCGCTGATCGCACCGTCGAAGATCGCCTCGCTCCTGAGCCGAAATCGCGATCGCAATGGCAAGAAGGACAGTCTGAGCGCTCGCGAGCGCGAGGTCCTGAAGCTGATGTCTGGCGGCCTCTCCAGCCGCGAGATCGCAGGGCAGATGGGCATCAGCTACGCGACGGTACGCACTCATATCAGGAGCCTGGACACGAAGCTTGGGGCGCACTCGAAGATCGAAGCCGTCGCCACAGCGCGAGAGATGAAGCTCATCGACTGACGAATCGGAGCTGCTAGGCGAGAGACTCCTCGAACTCACCCGCAGCTGCCGCGGTCCACCTGACTCCGAGCGCAGCAGCCTTGCCGATCTCCGCTGCCCGCTTCCAGTGCCGCGATGCACTGGCGGTGTCCTGCCGGCCGTCGAGAAGCTCGGCGTAGTCCATATGCGCATCGCGCAGCCGGTCGGGCATGTCCAATTCTTCGAGGATCCGGATCGCAGCCTCGAAGTGATCGTCAGATGCGCGAAGTTTCCCTTCTCTCTCCTGGAGCTGCCCGAGGAGCACGTGCGCCTCGGCTTGGACGATTCGCTCGCCGGTCGCCTCGCCAAGCTCGACCGCCTGTGTCAGCAAGACCGCCGCCTCGGCAAGCAGTCCCTTTCGCAAGTACACATCTCCGAGGTTGGTCAGGATGAACCCTCGGCCTCTTCGATCGAGCGATAGTTCGGTGGCTCCCCCTAACGCCCTGACGAGGTGTTGCTCGGCTGAATCCAGGTGTCCTTCCTGCAGGTACAGGTGACCGAGGTCGTTCTCCACCCGGTAGACGGCACTCATGTCGGACTCGAGGGAGTACAAAGTCAGCGCCTTGTCGAAGTGCTGCCGCGCGGTGGCCGGCTGTCGCAGGTGCTGATACGCCATGGCCACGCCGTGGTGCATCTTCGCGAGCTGAAGGAGGTCTTTGACGCCACTGGCGGCGGCGAGGCCTTCCTCGTAGTAGCGAATCGCAAGCGTCCATGAGTGCGATACCACGTACATGCCGGCGATGTGGCCGAGGATGCGCGCCTCGACCTGAGCGGCCTTGGGCTCCAGCTTGCGGCAGCGCTCGAGGGCTCGATTGGCAAGAGGCAGGGCTTCCGGGTCATCCAACAGGCTGAGGGCCGACGATTCCCAATCTATGGCCTCGACTGCCATCCATTCGTCCCCGAGTCGCTCGAACTCAGCCCGAGCTCGCTTCAGGTGCGGCAGGGCCTCGGCTGGCCGAACAAGCCGGCAGTATGCCTGCCCGACCGAGAAATTGATGAGCGCAGCATCCGCTTTGCTCCACTGCTGTTCGAGCAGTGAGGCCCCCATCTCGACGACCTTCTGCAGCTCTCGAACCGCGGTCAGGCGCTCCAGCTCGTTGAGCTGCGTCTGGCGCTCGGCGAAAGCGGGGGTGTCGGGTATGAGGAAGAATTCGATCGGCTTGCGCGTCTGGCGGGCGATCTGCTCGAGGGTCTCCATGGAGGGCCGTGTCCTGCCCTTTTCGATGAGGTGGATCGCCGTCCTCGTGAGCTGGCCGGCTGCCACCTGGGCCAGGGTCAGCCGGGCCTCACGGCGGGCCTGCTCCACCGACCCTTCCCTGACGGCCACTCCCTTGCGGCGGCCGCGGTACCTGCTGCCGAGCATGGCGGTGAGTGTACCGCCACGCCCGGCTCTCGGCTACTGAATTAACGATTTGACTTTACGGGGTCGGTCCGATGCCTCCGGCGAGGGCCGGCGCGACCGAGAGAACGAGGAGACCGATCGAAAGTACGGCGGACAGAATCAGCTTGCGCATCAGCGCACCTCCCCAAGTTTGATGCGCCGAGTGTCGGCTGACTTGACTGGTCTGTCAACTCAAGCGCCCAACCCGGGAGTTGGCCCGCCTGGCGGGGGTAGTGCCAGGCGGGCCCGCGTGTGGGCGTCGTTATTGGACCGCGGGGCCGTGCTTAAGGAGCGGTTATTCGATCGGAATGCGCAGCTAAGAGCTCCGGAGGAGACGAGCCCAGCGCGCGAGGGCGAGAGAGTGGAGACCCAGCGCGATGAAGCCGAGCGCCACCACGGCCAGGAAGAGGTGACCGTATGGCTGCGCGATGAGGAATGCGAATGCCCCCTGGAATCCGTGCGCGCTTGCGGGATCGCGGTGCAGCCCGGCCTGGATGACGAACCAGCCGACCAGCATGAACACGACGCCGCGCGCGAACATCCCGAAACGTCCGAGCCAGAGAAGCGGTCTCCTCACCTCCGGAGGCGTGTCTTCCTTCACCACACCAGCCTGAGAGAAGGCTTTCCGCGCATCGACGAACTGGGCAATGCCTGCGCCGATCGTCAGGATCCCGAGGAATACGGCCAGCAGTCTGCCGGTGGGATACGTGAGGAGCGACCTGACAGCAGCCTGCGTACTGTCGATCGCGGTTGCCCTGCCGCTGGCGAAGAGATGCAGAGCGAACATGGCAAGAGTCGCGTATGCGAATCCACTCCACGCATAACCGAGTCGCTGCGCGATGCCCGATGCGTCGGTGCCGCGACGCCACGGGTCGAAGATCGCCCGCACGAAACCCCAGAGCGAATAAGCGGCGAGCCCGATCACGACCATAAGCAGGATCGGCCGTCCGAGAGGGGTGCCGGCCAGGATCACGATGCTGCCGGCCTGGTCTATGGCGGTGCCACCGCCGCCCATCGCCAGTTGAAACGCAAGCCAACCCATCAGTCCATAGACGAGGCCTCGCACCACGTACCCGAGCCGTTCGAGCATCTCGAGCCAGGGCTGAGCCGCTGCTTGCTTGACAGTGGCGCCGGCGCGACTCGATCGCGTCACGTGCGCGGACACATAACGAGAACGCCTGGGGACTACGAGCTACGTTCTTGTTCGCGCGCTACCGCGAGGAACTCGGCGATTCGAACCGGGAGCGTATGCACGTCGATCGGCTTCGAGATGAACCCGATGCAGCCTGCGTCGAGTGCGTCCTGCCGCCACTGCAGGCTCGTGTGTGAGGTCATGGCGACTACGGGTATGCGCGTCGTGGGCGACATGGTCTTGAGCAGCCGGGTCAGCGACAGCCCGTCTTTCCCTGGAAGCTCGACATCCATGAGGATGAGGGCGGGCTTCACTGTCTTGAGGCGCTCCAGGGTCTGGTTCGCGGTGCTCGCCACCTCCAGGCTGTAGCCGGCCGGCTCGAGCACCGAGCGGACCAACAGCTGGTTGGAGGCGTCGTCGTCGACGATCAGAATCAGATGCGGCTCACTCACGTGCCGCTTAGTCTGGCATCTGTCCTCGCCGCCCCGAAGGTCGGCACTGTGCTCGGCAGGAACTCGCGAACCTGGCTGCCGAACCTCCGCGTATCGATCGGCTTGGAGATGTAACCGGCGCATCCCGCCGCCAGTGTTTGCTCACGATCGCCGGTCATCGCATGCGCAGTCAGGGCGACGACGGGGATGTACGCCGTGGCCGGGTCGGCCTTCAACCGGCGCGTGAGGGCGAGCCCGTCCATTCCGGGAAGCTGGATGTCCATCAGGATGAGGTCGGGCTTGCGGCCACGAAGCTGCTCCATCGCCTCTGCGGAGGACCCGGCGACGTCGACGGCAAAGCCTTCGCGCTCCAGCACCGATGCGGTGAGCAGCTGGTTCACCTCGTTGTCCTCCACAACGAGGATCAGCGGCGGCATGTTCATGCGCCCACAGATTCCGGGTCAACGACCTGACGGAGCAGCCCGATCAGGTCTGCGGCGCCCGTCGACCCTCGCTGAAGGATGCTCGACACGCGTCCGTTCAGCTGTCGCTTGTCGGCCTCGGTGAGGTCTTTTGCGGTGAGCACCATGATCGGCGTCTTCGACGTCGCCCGCTCCGAGCGCAGAGCTTCGACGACGTCGAAGCCCGACACCTCCGGCATCAGCAGGTCGAGCAGCACCAGGTCGGGATGGCGCGACCGCGCGAGCTCGATTGCTTCACGGCCGCCGATGGCAGGGATGACGCCGAAGCCGGCGGGCTCAAGGATCTCCGTCAGCCATTCGCGGTTGGCGCGCTCGTCGTCGACGACCAGGATCTGCGTCTTCGGGCGCGTCCCGTTAGTGCCGAAATTGAAGCGTCGCAGCCTGCTGATGAGCTCCTTCGCCGGCACCGGCTTGACGAAGTAGTCGACGGCGCCGAGCGCGATTCCCAGGTCGGGATTGTCGACGACGCTGATCACGATCACCGGAATCGAGCTCGTTGTCTCGTCATGCTTCAGGCGCGTGAGCACCTCCCAGCCATCCAGCCCCGGCAGGAGGATGTCGAGAGTGATCGCGGCCGGCTTCAACTGGCGCGCCTTGCTGACCACGTCCTTGCCGTTCCGAACGATCGCTGTCCGGAATCCCGCACGCTGCAGCTGCCTGGCGAGCAGCTCAGATGCGGGTGGATCGTCTTCCACGATGAGAACCAGCGGCAGTTCAGCATCGCCGTTGGCGCTTGCGACATCGAGCACATGCGACTCGACCTCTTGCGTCTGAGGTACTGCACGCACCGGCATGTGGATCGTGAACACGCTGCCCTTGCCGGGCTCGCTCTCGACCCTGACGTCGCCGCCATGCAATCGGGCGAAACGCCGCGTCAGCGTGAGCCCAAGGCCGGTGCCCTGCTGCTGGCGATCGACTCCCGAATCGACCTGCTGGAACTCGTGGAAGATCCGGCCCTGGTCGGCGACCGCGATGCCGATGCCGGTGTCGGCGACCGAAATCTCGGCCGCGTCCGCAAGACGCGTTCCGGAGATGCGGACGGTCCCACCTGCCGGCGTGAACTTGATCGCGTTGGAGACGAGGTTCAGGAGCATCTGCTTGAACTTGCCGGCGTCCGCTTCGATGTCGCCAAGACCGGTGGTGACGCTCTCGAGGCTGATCGATTTTTGGGCCGCCAGCGGCTCTATTGTGTTGCGAACCTGGTCGACGACATCGGAGATCGAAACCATCTGGAGCCGCAGCTCCATCTGGCCGGCTTCGATTTTGGAGAGGTCGAGGATGTCGTTGATGAGGCCGAGCAGGTGCTGGCCGCTGGAGTGGATCTGCTCGAGGAATCTCAGCCGTGTCGCCGGCGGATGCTGTCCATCCGACGCGTCGATGAGAAGCTCGGAGAAGCCAAGGATCGCATTCAGTGGGGTCCTCAGCTCGTGGCTCATGCTTGCCAGGAACACGCTCTTGTGCTTGTTCGCTTCTTGCAGCTGAGCGTTGGCCTCCTTCAGCTGATCGAGCAACCGCGCTCGGTCCAGCGCTGCCGCGACGGCCGACATGAACTGCTGCACACGGCTGATCTCGTCCGTTCCGAAGCCTGGAGTGAACGGTCCAGCCAGCACCGCCAGCCGGCCACCCTCGTTGAGGCCGCTGATATACAGAAGTAGGAGCGCGGTGTCCTTGTCGTCCAGCTCTATGCGATTGACCCCGGGGCGAAGCGGTACGATCGCGCGCTTGATCTGGGACACGTCCGCAGGTCGTAGGCCTCGAGCAGCGAGCACGCCGCCGTCCGCCTCGAAGGCCACCGCCGACGCCCCGCCGGCCAGCCGCATCGCCCACTCAAGGGCTCGATTGGCGAGCGAGGCACGGCTGTCGCGCAGCAGGAGCAAATCTTGCATGAACGCCCGCAAGCCCTCCTCTTCCGATGCGCGCCACTCGCGGCGAAGCCACGCCGGGGGCGCAAAGCTGACGTACAGCAGGGGGACTATCGCAAGCACGACCACCTGGATCGCCAGCTGCGTCGCCACGTTGGAAGCGACAGCGCTGGCGCCGATCGCAAACAGCAAGATGAGGACGAGGCCGGCGAAGCCGAGGCTCAACGATCGCAGGCGCCACGCCTGCACGGCCGGCAGCGTGCGCGCCACGAGCCAGAAACGAACGATCGGCTCGACCACGATCGCGGACCACACGAGCACCAGCGCGATCGCGGCCGCCGTTGCGACTCTGGTGGGGATCGCGCCTCCGGCCAGGTAACGGGCCGCGATGAACAATCCGCCGGCAGCCGCCAGGGCCGTCACCCCGGCGGCGTGCCAACGGTAGGGAAGGGGAATCAGCGAGTCACGGTAGCGGAGCAGGGCGTATCCACAGCCGATGAAGGCGATGAGGCTGATCTCGGACAGCAGCGGAGGCGTGAAATGCAGCAGCGCCGGGATTCGCCCCAGCAGCGAGACCGCAGACAGAAGGACGATGGCAAGGGCGAGGAAGCCGAGGGAGCGGTCTCGGTGCCTCGCCCAGCCGATTCCAACCGCGACACCAAGAAGTACGAACGCGACCGCATCCACGTTCTGCATGAATGCGGTCACGCTGTTCATCGCGATGCTCAAGCCGCGCCCAGACGGTGGAGGGCGGGGATCTCGCCTGTCAGCAGGCTGACGAGCTGCGGGTCCCACTGCCGACCCGCTCCGCCGGACAGGATTGCGATCGCCTCGCGCTCCGACAGGCGCTTTCGATAGGGCCTGTCGTTGGTCAGGGCGTCGAATGCGTCACACACCGAGACGATCCTCGCCAGCAGGGGAATGGCGGTGCCTGCCAGCCCGTCTGGATACCCGCGCCCGTCGTACGCCTCGTGGTGATGGCGAATGATAGGAAGCAGGTCGGAGCCGGAGCGAAGCGGGCGGACGATGTTCTCCCCAATTTCGGGATGGGCGCGCATCAGCACGATCTCGTTCGCGTCGAGAGAGCCTGGCTTCAGCAGCACGGCGTCCGGAACGCCGATCTTGCCGATGTCGTGGATGATCCCGCCGCGATACAGGGCATCGAGGTCCTCCTCCGGCAGGCCCAGGCGCATGCCGAGGTATCGCGCCGACTCGGCCACGCGATTGGTGTGCCGTTCGGTGTACGAGTCTTTCGCCTCGACTGCCGCCGCCAGGCTGAAAATCACCTGCTCGGCGCTGTCCAGCCGGTCGTACACAGTCTTCAGCCGGAGCGCGGAACGGACCCGCGCGACCAGCTCCAGGCGCTCGACCGGCTTCGACATGAAGTCATCCGCGCCGGCCTCGAGGGCCAGGATGCGGTCTTCCGAGCGGTCTAGAGCCGTGATCATCACGACGGGTACCAAGCGAAGCGCCGGGTTGGCCTTGATTCGCTTGCACACCGCGTAGCCGTCCATGCCCGGCATCTGCACATCGAGAAGCACCAGGTCGGGAGCCGCGGACTCGATTGCCGCCAGCGCGCTCGGGCCGTCCTGGGCAAGCCGAACCTTGCACGCGACGTCAGCCAGGCATGCCTCGATGAGCTCGCGGTTGGCGGCACCGTCGTCGACCACCAGCACGGACGGCAGCTGCCGCGCGACCATCTTCGCCATCTGCGGCGGGCGGGCCAGAACGATCCCGTCGGCGCCGCGGCGAACCCATGCCGCGGGGGTCAAGGCAGCAACGAACTGCGTGGCGCTGTCAAATCGGTCGAGCGGCGACTTGGC
>Ga0209237_1002140_pt1 | contig 11814 bp, 10 predicted proteins | sample GraSoi013_1_40cm_2_FD_185820 | JGI IMG/M metagenome (GOLD analysis project Ga0209237, IMG submission 185820) | Grasslands soil microbial communities from the Angelo Coastal Reserve, California, USA - Sample 10_02_2013_1_40cm (SPAdes) (version 2) | ecosystem: Environmental > Terrestrial > Soil >...
GATCGCGTGACGATTCACATGCCGATGATCCCCGAGCTGCCGATCACGATGCTGGCCTGCGCGCGGCTCGGCATCGTCCACTCGGTCGTGTTCGGTGGATTCAGCGGCGAGGCCGCCGGACTCCGGGCCGCCGATTCCAGAAGCCGCGTGATGATCTACGCGGACGGCTACCATCGCAATGGAAAGATCGTCGATCACAAACCGAGCGCGGACATCGCGGTGAAAAGCGCCGAGAAGGATGGCCACACAGTCGAGAAGGTTTTGGTGTGGCGGCGGTACCACGGCCGGTACTTGTCGGCAACATCGATGGTGGCGGGGCGCGATTACTTCATGGACGAGGTGATCAGGGACTGCAAGCGGACAAAAGTCGATCCCGTTTCGATGGATGCCGAAGCCCCGCTCTTCCTGATGTACACCAGCGGCACGACCGGCAAGCCGAAAGGATGCCAGCACCGCACGGGCGGCTATCTGGCCTACGTCACCGGAACCTCCAAGTACTACCAGGACATTCATCCCGAAGACGTTTACTGGTGCATGGCCGACATCGGCTGGATCACGGGGCATTCGTACATCGTGTACGGCCCGCTCGCGCTGGGCGGCACCAGCGTCCTCTATGAGGGCGTTCCCAACTATCCAGATGCGGGACGGCCATGGCGAATCGCCGAGCAGCTCGACGTGAACATCTTTCATACGTCACCAACGGCGATCCGCATGCTCCGAAAAACCGGCCCGGACGAGCCGAAGAAGTACAACTACCATTTCAAGCACATGACCACGGTTGGCGAACCAATCGAGCCCGAGGCGTGGCGGTGGTATCACGAAGTCGTGGGTAAGCAGGAAGCCGTGATTGTAGACACCTGGTGGCAGACTGAGAATGGGGGATTCCTGTGCACGACCATTCCCGCCATCGATCCGATGAAGCCCGGGAGCGCCGGCCCGGGCGCACTGGGAATCTACCCAGTCATTTACGACGAAGAAGGCAAGGAGCTTCCAGCCGGGTCGGGCCGAGCGGGCAACATCTGCATTCGGAACCCGTGGCCTGGCATCATGCAGACCATCTGGGGTGATGCCGACCGTTTTGTGAGTCAGTACTACAAGAAGTACTGCAAGAACCGGCAGAGCACGGATTGGCGTGACTGGCCGTACTTTGCCGCCGATGGTGCGGTGCTCGCGTCGGATGGCTACTACCGCATTCTCGGTCGCGTCGACGATGTCATTAACGTGGCGGGCCACCGGCTGGGAACCAAGGAGCTCGAGTCAGCGTGTCTGACGGTGCCGGAAGTGGCCGAGGCGGCAGTCGTGCCAGTTGTCGACGAGATTCGGGGCCGGATGCCCGTCGTGTACGTTTCACTGAAGCCGGGAGTCTCAGACGGAAAAAGAGTCGCAGGAGAGATCATCACGACTCTCGAAACGATGATTGGCAAGATCGCCCGGCCGAAGGCGGTCAATATCGTGCCGGACCTGCCGAAGACGCGCTCCGGCAAGATCATGCGTCGTGTCCTTGCCGCGTTATCGAATTCGATGGACACGGGCGACGTCACAACCTTGGCTAACCCCGATGTCGTGGAGCTCATTCGTCGGCAAGTGCAAGGAGAAGGCCCGGTCGTGCTGAAGGAAGGTCCGGAAGATGTGAAACAATTCGGCGCGAACGAGTAGTCGCTCGTCGATGACGCCGACCGGTTCGTGGCCGAGAATCAGGCCCGGTTTCATTGGATACTCGCCGCGCACGATCTGGACGCCGCGAAGAGCATGACGCGTGCCCTTCACGGAATGCCGGCAGCTGTCGCACTCCGGACGATGAGCGGGCACGGTGCGCGTGCTCCAGCGGTTATCTTCCAGGCTCGGACCCGATGCGGGCCTCACGAACGCCCATCGCGACGAGCAACCCGTTGAGAATCGCTTGAGGCCGTGGCGGACAGCCGGGAATGTAGACATCGACCGGCACGACACGGTCGACGCCGCCGACAGCGGCATACGTACCCTCGCCGAAGATCCCTCCACTGCAGCCGCAGGCACCGACGGCGACGACGACGCGCGGTTCCGGGGCCGCTTCATAGGTCCTGCGGAGCGCGATCTCCATGTTGCGCGTCACCGGCCCGGTGACGAGCAAGACATCGGCGTGCCGCGGACTTGCGACGAGATGGATCCCGAAGCGTTCCATGTCATAGAGCGGGTTCGTCGTGGCGGCGATCTCCAATTCGCACGCGTTGCAGCTCCCCGCGTCCACCTGGCGCACGTGGAGCGAGCGCCCAAGCCGGCCGCGGATGCGCTCGCGCAGGCGCGCCGCAGACTCGCGCAGGCTGAGTCCCGGGAGCACGTCAACTTTTGAGAAGGTGCTCCGGCCGGTCGTGGGATCGATATCGAAGGATGCGGTCTGGGTGAGTTGCTCTCGGCTGTACGCGGCGATTTCAACCTCGGTCGAAACGCCGACAACTTGCTCAGGGCACCCTGTGACGCACTCTCGGCACTGGATGCACGCCGCGTAAGAGAGCGAGAGCGTCTTCAGGCCGGGAGCTGGCGTCGCTGTTGCGATCGCGCCGGTCGGGCACGACCGGGCGCATTCTTCACACGACGTGCAGCGCGCGAAATCGATGACGGGAAATCCAAACGACGGGTGCGTGCCAAACGGGTTGGTTTCGGTGAGCAACCCGGTCTTCAGACTCTTCGCGATGATGCTGAACATGTGGGCGCGTCCTACCTTTAGCGGTCGTTGCCCGAATACGACAGGTTGAAGCTCTTGTTGATGACCGGAAAGTCCGGGATGATGTTGCCCGGCACGGCGTGCACCAGTCCCGGCCAGTTGAGAAAACTGGGGTCGGTCACCTTCACCCGAATGATCTCGCCTCGGTCGCCTGTCGCGACCCAATGCGTGCACGGCCCGCGCCACGCTTCCACCCACCCAAGTGCCGATGACCGAGCGGGCAACCGGTCGGGCAATTGTGCGACGAGCGGCGCGTCGGACATCGCGTCGAGCACCTGATGCAGGATCAACAACGACTGCTCGACCTCCCGCGCCCGAACCATCAGCCGCGCCCTGACATCTCCTCCGTCTTCGACGGGAACCTCGAACGGCAAACCCTCATACGCGTCATGCGGATGGTCTCGCCGTAAGTCGGCATCCACTCCGGAGGCGCGTGCGGCAATGCCGACAATCCCGAGGTCGCGCGCCGCCTGATTCGTGAGGATCCCGGTGCCATCCACGCGGTCCGTGAACGTGCCGGAGTCAATGAGGAGCGTAATCAGGTCGTCGAACTCTTTTTCAAATACGTGAAGGTGCGTGCGGAGCACATCGCATCCCTGTGGTGACAGATCGCATTTGACACCGCCCAGGGCGATCGTGCCCCTCAGCAGCCGCGTCCCGAACAACTGGTCTTGGAGCCGGACGAGACCCTCGCGCAATGCCTGCGCTCGGCTTGCGGGGACCGTGAACGCCACATCTGTCGCGAGCGCGCCGATATCCGCGGTGTGGTTGTACATGCGCTCGAGCTCCAACAGGATCACACGCAGCGCGCGCGCACGAGGCGGCACCATCACATCGGCAAGACGCTCGATCGCGTGCGCGTAGGCCAGTGCGTGACCCACCGCCGTATCGCCGGAGATCGATTCGGCGAGGAACAGACCGTGACGCCACGGCAGTTGCTCGAAGCGCTTCTCGATGCCCTTGTGTACGTAGAAGAGCCGAAGCTGGAGGTACAGCACCGGCTCACCAGCCACACCAAACCGAAAGTGTCCGGGCTCGATGATGCCGGCGTGAACGGGTCCCACCGGAACCTGGAATACGCCCTCACCGGTCACGGGCCGGAACGGGTGGAAATCGCCGGGCACACGAGGCACCGCACGGTCGTACGGGAAATCCATGCGGAGCGCCCACGCGCCGTCCGGCCAATCATCATGGAGCGCGACGCGTGTTGGGTTCGGATGGCCCTCGGGCGCGAGGCCAAAGAAATCCATGACCTCACGTTCGAACCAGTTCGCCGCGGGATATTTCGCCGCGATGGACGGGTAGGAGGGCGCGGCGGGATCGACCGGTGCTGAGATATGGAGAAACGTCCGTACGCCCGGCAGGAACCACACGTGGTGCACGAGGAAACGCCCCGTGATGCTCCGCTCGTCGCTCGCGAACAGCGACATGAGCCGTCCGTTGAGATGAAGCACTGCACGGTCGGCGAGAGCTGGCAGCGCGGCCGCGTCGGTCTCCAACACCAACTCTCCTGGACGCCGCTCGCGGATGGCCCACTCGGTCACGCCGAGCGCAGTTGAAACGGTCGCGGACGTGGACGTCATGGCGTTCCCCAGACGACCTGCGTCGCGGCACGGATCAGCGCCATCAACGGGGCCGGCAGATAGAAAGCAGAGACGACCGCAAGGACCGCCGCAACAATCGCCGTGGCCGTGCTGACATCGAAGCGTTCCGGCAGCGGAACGCGCCGCTCGGCCGGATCGCGCGGGGGGCCGAGCACGACGCGCCCGACCTGAAAGGCGAAGCCGCAAAAAAGCACGATCAACGCCGCGAGGAATGTCGACGTCGCCGTCACGTGTGACCCGAGGAAACCGGCTCTGAGAATCGTCATCTCGCTGAAGAAGAGGCCGAAGGGGGGCGAGCCGGTGATGATCAACGCCGCGAGCACGAACAGCGCGCTGGCGATCGGCGCGCGGCTAAACGTTCCGTTCCCAATCCGGCCGAAGTCGGAGGAACTGTGGAGCTGCGCGAGCGTGCCGGCGGAAAAGAACGCGACGGGCTTCGCCACAGAGTGATACGTCATGTGCAGGAGCGCCCCGAAGACGCCAGCCTCGGCGCCGAGCCCTACACCCACGGCCATGATGCCGACGTGCTCGATGCTCGAGTAGGCCAACAGGCGCTTGAGATTCCATTGAATCAGGATGAACGGTGTCGCGATCAGCACCGAGAGCAGACCCAGCGTCAGCAGCAAGTCGCCCGAGAACGCAGGTCCCAGCGACGCCTTCGAAATGAGATGGATCCGCAGAACGCAATAGAGCGCGCCGTTCAGCATGCCGACGGCCATCAGCACGCCGGCTGGGGATGGCGCCTCACGATACGCGTCCGGCTTCCACGTGTGCATCGGCGCCAACCCCGCTTTGGTGCCGTACCCGATGAGCGCAAACACGACGCCGAGCCGCAGGGTGTACGGATGCAGCTTCGGCGCGACCTCCATGAAGCGCGTCCAGTGGAGCGCAGACATGCCCTCGCCGAGCTGTCCCTGACCGGCGGCGAACAAGAGCACCGTTCCCAACAGCGCGAACCCGAGACCCAGACTGCCGAGCACCAGAAATTTCCACGCCGCCTCGAGGGACGTGTCCCGGTCGTGGAACGTAATGAGGAAGACGGACGCGAGCGTCGTGAGCTCGACGGCGATCCACAGAATGCCGAGATTGTTCGAGACGGAGACGAGGAGCATGGCGAACACGTAGGCCGGAATGAGACCGTAGAACTCGTTTCGCATCCGCGGCGTCACCAATCGGCGCGCCTCGTTTCGTCGCAGATAGCCGACCCCGTACGCGCTCGACAGAAGACCGACGAACCCGCAGAGCACGAGCACCAACGCCGACAGGCCGTCGACTCGCAGCGCGTCGCCGAATGCCGCAGGGATCGTGCCCCTAAGAAACTGGCCGGCCGTCGCCATGCACAGGCCAAACGTGAGCGAGAGCCCACCGACCATGGTGGCTTCCCTGAACTTGCGTGGACCGCCCAGACCTCCGATAGTCGCGGTCAGGAGCGGCACAACGAGCGTCCAGACGAGCAGGTTCATACTGAGCGTATCAACAGGAGGTGGTGGGATCACATCAAGCCTTGGACCGCGGTTTTCGGGCCGTTCCAACGGAACGGCCCGCTTTACGTTTCGAAGATACGGGCCACTAGCCTTTCAACTTTGCCAGACGGCTGACGTCCATCGACTCGAACCGGTCGACGATTCGATGGACGAGGATGCCGAGGATGAGAACCGCCAGGATCACGTCGAAGGAAATCCCCAGCTCCACGACGAGCGGCATGCCGGACGTGACGCCAACGGCGACGAGAAACACCGCATTCTCCACCGTGAGCAATGCCAGGATCTGGGTGATCGCCTTTTTGCGCGTCACCATGAGGAACAGCCCGATCAACAGCATCGACAGGGCCGTGCCGATGAGATGATGGCTCACGCCCCGCGCCCCTTCCGGGAATCCTGTGCTGACGCGGTAGCCGACGACCGTCAGGCCCACACAGATCAGCAGCGAAGCCGGCACGTTCAGGAACGGCTCGATTTCACGGTGGATACCGATGCGATCGATCACGCGCATCAGGAACCACGGGATGAGGATTCCTTTCAGCGACACGGTCAAAGCGGCCGTCACGAATAGATCGTGTCGCGACTCGGAAATCGCGATGGTGATGGCCACAATCCCGAGGAACAGTGACTGAGCGCTGTACAAGCGGATCGCCGTGAACAGCGCTTTCTGACCGACCATGAGGTACGCGCTCACCAGCATTCCGGCGGCACAGAGAATCAACACGTCATTGGTCATGCCGGGCACCTCACAGGAATCGGATCGCCAGGGCCAGAAAGGCGAGACCAAGAGATACAGACACCAGCTCCGGAACGCGGAACAGACGCAACTTGGCGTTCGTGCTCTCTGCGAGCGTGACGGCGATCGCCAGCATGAAGACTTTGCCGGCCCAGGCCAGAAGCGACACGAGGATCGCGCCCGGAGCCGCACTCGTCGCGATGCCCAGCGGTATGAACAGATCCACGAGCAGCGTCAGATACAACAGTTCCTTCAGCGCAGACGTCCACTCGACGAGGGCGAGGTCCGGTCCTGCGTACTCGAGGACCATCGCCTCGTGGATCATCGTCAGCTCGAGGTGCGTCGCCGGATTGTCGACAGGAATGCGGCCCGTTTCGGCGATGACGATGATGAAAAGTCCGGCGAACGCGAGGAGATCGCTCGGATGGAACGACGGCCCGCGCTGCAAAACGCTCCTGACCAATGCGCCAAGATTCAGGGAGCCGGCGGCGAGCGCGGACGTGAAGAGCCCCAGCATCAGGGCCGGCTCCGCGAGCGCGGCGATCGTCATGTCGCGGCTCGCGCCCATGCCTCCGAAGGGACTTCCCGTGTCCAGCGCGGCGGTGGCGAGCGCGAAGCGGCCGAGCGCGAGCGTTCCAACCAGCAGCAGGATTCCACCGGCCGCTTCGAGCGGTGCCGCCGCGAACAGCACGGGCACCAACGTCGTCGCCGCGACGGCCGCCGCGAAGTAGACGCGGGGACCGGCGACGTAGACCCATGACGCCGTCTCGGATCGGATCGGCTCCTTGCGAAGAAGCTTCGCAAGGTCGTAGTAGCCCTGCCGCAGCGGTGGCCCCTGACGATTCTGGAGCCTCGCTTTCATTTTCTTGATGGCAGCTCTCAAGAGCGGGGCAGCCGCGAGCAGACCTGCCGTCTGCAGCAGCGCCATGATGGTCGCGGCGAGGGCGTCGTGGATCATCAGGGTCACGTCGTTCCTCCAAGCCATATGAGCAGGAGGACTGCGAGCACGAGCACGTACGCGAGGTAGGCATGGAGGCTTCCGGCTTGCAACACCTTCATCCCGGCCGCCATTCTCAGCACGCCGCGCAGCAGCGGACCATAGAGGTACCGCTCGAAGGTCGGCTCGATCTCCGCGCGGTATCGCACATCGTGCGGAAAGTACGGTGAGACCTCCGCCAGCGCCTCCACTTCCTGCGTCGGCCGATACACGGCCTGGAAGATCATCATCAGCGGCTTCGAAAACGCCGCCGCCGTGTACTCGGTTCGCGCAGTACGATCAGAAACCACGCTGACAACGGTGTCACCGAGTATCCGAGCACGATCCCGGACGCGGCGTGGCGAACCAAGACGCCATCAACCGAGCGAGCCGAGGCGATCGCCTGCACGGCGACGGTCACCGTCATCACCGATGCGATCACAGAGCCGCCAAGCGCCGTCCGCCGGCAGGCGTCGGTGCGGCGAGTCAACGCGAACGTCGCGGCGATGGTCGCGAGTCGAACCACGAGTGCCGCCGGCAGTCCGATAGCCGCCATGATGCTCAATTCAACCTCGCCACCAGACCATGAGTACCAACGTCACCACCAGGACGATCACATACGCAAGGTACGTATGGAGGCTGCCGGCCTGCAGTACCTTCATCCCCTCGGCCATCCGCAGCACCGCGCGCAGGAGCGGACCGTAGACGTAGCGCTCGAAGGTCGGCTCGATTTCGGCACGGTAGCGCACTTCGCGCGGAAAATACGGCGAGACTTCCGCGAGCGCCTCGACCTCGCGCGTCGGCCGGTAAACGGCACGGAAGATCATCATGAGCGGCTTGGAAAACGCCGTCGCCGTGTACTCAGTCCTCGCCGTCAACTCGCCCCCGCACCCCCACGTCGGCACCCGCCGCACGACGGCTCCCGCACGCATCGTCACCCACGTCGCGACGGCGAATCCGCCTAGCATCGCCGCGCCGAGCACCACCGGCGCGACATGATCGAATGACCCGAGCCCCAACGCCAGACCCAAGCTGTCCGCGGCTATGGCCGCCTGCGGCTGCAGCCCAGGCAGTGTCGCCATCGCGCCTCCGAGCACGCGGACGACGACGCCCGGAAAGAGACCCAACCCGACGCAGAGCGCTGCCAGAAACGCCTGCGGCACGAGCATCACCGCCGGTGATTCCTGTGCGTCGGCGGCCGCGCGGCTCCGCGGCAAGGCGAGGAAACTGATGCCGAACGCCTTCACGAAACAGGCCGCGGCGAGGGCTGTTGTCAGGGCCAACAGCGCTCCGCCAATCGGGAACAGCAGGTGGACGAGCGGCTCGGCAGAACTGCGGAACCCGAACAGGAATGCCTGAAACGTCAGCCACTCGCTCGCGAAGCCGTTCAGTGGTGGCAGGCCTGAGATGGCCATTGCGCCGACGAGGAAGAACAGTCCCGTCCACGGCATCCGCCGCAGCAGACCGCCGAACTGCTCGATTTGCCGCGTGCCGGTCGCCATGACGACGCCGCCCGCCCCGAGGAACAGGAGTCCCTTGAAGACCGCGTGATTCAACACGTGGTACAGGCTGGCCACGATGCCAATTGACGCCACGTCGCGGCGACCGTACGCCAGGCTCATCATCCCTGCGCCGAGACCGAGGAGGATGATGCCGATGTTCTCGATGCTGTGGTACGCGAGGAGGCGCTTCAGATCGTGTTGCATGAGCGCATACAGCACTCCGAGCACCGCGGAGAGTCCTCCGGACGCGACGACAAACACGCCCCACGACAGTCGCGGTGTGCCGAGACCAAAGGCGCAGACGCGTACGAGTCCGTAGATTCCCGCTTTGATGAGCACGCCAGACATCAGCGCCGAGATGCTCGTCGGCGCCGCCGGATGCGCCTCCGGTAGCCACACGTGGAGGGGAATCACGCCGGCTTTCACGCCGAAGCCGAGGAAGAAGAGCGCGAACAGCGCGTCGCGCGCCGGCGCTGACACCAGGTCGCCCGCCAACAGCGCCGAGAACGACACGGAGCCGGATGCCGCCGCCAGGATGAGGAAGCCAGCCATGAGACAGCCGGTGCCCACGTGCGACATGACCAGATACTGGTAGGCGGCGCGCCGGTTGACACGCTCTTCGTGTTCGGTCGCCACGAGTGCGGCGGTCGTCAGCGTCATCAACTCCCAGGCAAACAGAAAAGTGATCGCATCAGCCGCGGCGAACACGAGCTCCACGGCGCCGACCAACACGTTGAACACGATCCCGACGAATGCTGACCGCCGGGCGAAATGTGGATGCCCGACGTAGCCGATGCTGAAAAGCGCGATTGGAACGGCCACAACCGACAGGACGATGAGGAACCAGGCCGACAGGCCGTCGACTGTGTAAGACAGAGAGAACCCGGATGCCCGATGCATGAGGAGCACGCCGTGCACAGACGAACTCGCACGCAACACGGTCGCGGCGGTCAGGCCAGTCATGACGGACGCGATCGTGGATCCGAGAAAGGCGACGCTGCGCGCCACGCTGCTCCGTCGCCACGCCAAGAGCGTCACTGCGATGATCCCGGTTCGGAGCGCGAGCGCTGTAAGCAGGCCGACGGCCGGATCGAACGGCGTCATCCGGCGGTTCCATTCTCCGCGCCGCATTGCGTGCGGCGCCACTCGCGCAGCGCTAACTGGTTCGGCGTCAATCGGCCAGTCCGGTCGCGACGGGAATCGAGGAAGCGGAGGCTCTTGGACAGCCGCGCTAACGACGGTTCGCCGGAAACCGCCGAGCTACGACCGACGGCAAGTGGAGAATCTTCGTGACGAGGTCGGGCGTTCAACGAGCGATCACCGAGATGACATGTGCGAGCAACGCGACGACCGCAAGGATGACGAGGCGCGTTCGGATTTTCTGCTGTTCCCTGGGATAATCCGGCATCGGCGGCCGTAGCCACCTCACCCAGTCTGTCATTGCCATGCACCTCTATCAACGCTTCTGGTCGGGTTCTCTCTCGGGATTTCCAACGTTACCGCCGGCGCACCTCGCGCTGTAGTTCGCGGAGCATTCCGCGCGTGTTCACTAAATGGTTGTTGAAGATGCGGCGCGCGACCTCGAGCAGCTCCCCGATGGCCGGATCTGGCAGTGCGTACCGAACAGACAACCCTTGCTTCTCGGACGTCACGATGCCCCGGTTTCGCAGAACGGCGAGCTGCTGCGACACAATCGGCTGGTCTAACTCCAACGCTTCCTGCAGTTCCTGAACGGTGCGATCGCCGCGGACGAGGATCTCGAGGATCTTGATGCGGACCGGATGTGCCAGCGCCCGAAAAAACTGAGCTTTGAAGAGTTGGAGCGGGCTCGCTGGCATCGTTCTCTGCCTTCCTATCGTCCGCAGCGTCCCGCGGAACGGCTTGCCCTTCACCGGGCGCGCGCCCTCTGCCTCCAGCGGCGCCCTGTCTCAAGTGCACTACTATATATCGATATAAATATAGACTCCAGATCAGGAATGCGCTCTCCGGAGTCGAATTCAAAGGTTCGCGAATCGTCGAAGAAAGATCGGACCTGGTTCGACAAAGGATGTTGAGTGAGGTCTGATCGGCTTACTTGCGCAGCAGGAGCGTAGGCCAATTCAGCACGACCGAAAGCGGCACGTCAGTTCGGCTGCCTTCGCTCGGCACCGACAGGAGGAACCGCGCGCCGTCGCGGCTGACCGCATAAGACGCACGCGTGAGACTCGGGGTACGAAACAGCGCTTGCGGGAGACCCAAGTCGGGCGACTGCTCGCCGAGCGTCACAGGAACCGCCATGATCCGCCCGCCCTCGTCGACGTAGAAGATTTCCCTCCCATCGGCTCGCCACCGCGGCGCGAAGCCGGCAGCGGCTCCAGACACGCGCCACTTGCCGCCGTTCACGTTTGGAAACGGGCGCACGTATATCGCATTCCGGCCAGCCTCGTCGGAGGTATAGACCATCCAGCGTTCGTCAGGCGACAGCCGATCGAGCGCAGGGGGAGTAACCGCGCCGACCGACGAGAGCGCCGGCGGGTCATCTCTGAGAATCGCGCCGATCAGGCTCGCCTGTGTTCTGGCGACGAATGCCTTCCGGCCGGTGATCATCTCGAAGAGCATGGCGCCAAACGCGAAGATGTCGGTGCGAGCATCGACGTCGAGGGCTTCGAGCTGCTCGGGTGCCATGTACTGAACGGTGCCGAGAATCGTCCCCTGCTGGGCTGCACCAGCATGTCGAGCTCACGACTTTTAAGATCGCCGCGCGCTGAGGGCTGTGCCTCGGGATAGCAGGGATCCCTTTTGTTCTGAGGATCACAAAAGTGACATCCGTTCCGG
>Ga0209237_1002143_pt1 | contig 11803 bp, 14 predicted proteins | sample GraSoi013_1_40cm_2_FD_185820 | JGI IMG/M metagenome (GOLD analysis project Ga0209237, IMG submission 185820) | Grasslands soil microbial communities from the Angelo Coastal Reserve, California, USA - Sample 10_02_2013_1_40cm (SPAdes) (version 2) | ecosystem: Environmental > Terrestrial > Soil >...
GGATCGCAATACCGACAAAATCTGCGAACGCCTGACCGGGGTTGGAGGAGACCTCCGCTGCTTGCGGGGAGCCGGGGCCGAACACGGTCGGTATGTCGGTCGCGATGTTCTCGAGCACTGTGTTCGCTGTGGCAACCGCGCCGAAGTTGCACCCAGCCCGTGTGTACGGGACCCACGGAGCGGGCGCGTTGAGGCCGTCGGCTGTCAGCATGTTGTACTTGGTATCTGTCGGAGACGACGTGGTGGGGTCGAAGATCGGGTCGGTCCAGTAGGCGAAGGAGACTCCCAGGTTCGAGGTCCCGTCCGGATTGAAGTAACGGAAGCTGTTCGAAACTGGCACTCCCATCTGGTCACCATAAACCCCCGTCAGAGAGGTGAGAATGTCGGTCGCGGTGTGCGAGATCAGCGGCGTGTGGTGGTTCGTCAACAGCACGCCGTTCTCCTGAATGAAATTCAGCAGGTTGGGCAGCTGCTCGAGGTCTGACGGGACATTCGGATTATCGCGCGTAAAGTGCGTGTTGTCAAATTGAATGTATATGACGTGCTGGATCCGTCCCTTCGCTGAGTTGAACTGACAGCCTGTCGTAGAAGCGGCGCTTTTTGGAAAAATCGGACCAACGGCAAGCGAAACGACAAGGAAGAGAGCGACAAGAACGGATACGCGCAACCTAACGGGGCCGCCTCCCGATGATGACCGCGCTAGCCATCCTCTCCGGGATCCGTCGTTTGCTATTTATGTTGTACCTCCTTATTATCGACCATAGCCAGTTCTCTCGCTGCTTCGCTCGATATCCCAATCGATTGGTGTCATCATACGCGTCTGAATCTCCGTAGAGTCAATTCGTGAAGTGTCACTCACCACCCGAAGAATTGTTATGACCAATTAAATCCATCCGCAGTTACTTTGGTCAAGACACAAGCGAACAAGCTAGGTCATGATAATTATGCCAGGGGCAGGATTTGAACCTGCGACAGCCCGGTCCATGAGAGGAGATCTCTTCAGCCGGGTGCTCACAGGCCTAAAGGGTCTCCCAGGCTGAGCTACCCTGGCATCGTCTCGTCTCCATCTTTGGTTATGGCTTAAGGTTTTCCAGCTCGAGCGTAAGATGTTGACTGCTCGGCAGCTGTCCGCGCACGTGTACACTTATCAGCGACGAGCTAACCTTAGCCTTTCGCAGCGTCAGATATCCTCGCTTCTTCTTATATCGATTCTCGCATACTCTCTCCCAAGCTGGGCCGCTTTGGCCAAGCTCGGAATCGTGACGTTCGCAAGAAGCTGCCTCTCCCGTTCGATCTTCTTATCGATAGCAAGAGCATCTCTGAAGAATCCATTCCATGAAGCCGCGATTAACGCCAATGCCCAGACTTTGTTCTCAAACGAGGGGAAACCTTTCGATCTGGGATAGATCGAGTCCAAGATGTAGGTTAGCTTCTGAGCAAGCTGGTTGAACGCATCTCGGTGTTCGTTGAAGTAAATTGAGCATTCCGCCGCGAGTCTCAGGACACCAGCCATCGATGTAGGACTAGTTCTGGCAACCGCTTGGCCAAAGAATTTGTTCGCATCTTCAGAATTCAACATTTGATGAGCCATACACTAGGATGATTAATACGATTATCTATTCCGATCTGACAGTTGGTGGGGCCGAGTTCACCCTTCGCCAATGCGTGGCGCCCGATTCCCTCTTGCGATTCTGATTCTCTTCTCACCGATTTTCAGGTATTCAATAGTTCCGCTTGGCGTTGTTTTTGCGGCGAAGTCTGTGAGGAAAACTTCGTTCTTCTTGTTTCGCGTCTTAAGGAAACCTGACACCTCATCGTCGTCGACTTTGCTGAACCTTATCATGAGTATCTCTTGATCTTTACCCACTTGCTTTTCCAAAGTCCTTCGAACGCGAGAAAGTGAGTCCTCTGGAACCTGATCGGGCGCATTACCGCCTATTGCATCACGCCCGACCTTGCTGAATAACGCGTGGGGCAAGGTAACCTTCCTTCTTATCTCTTCATGACAACTTTTCCTCGCAAAAAGGGGGCGTCAACAGCGCTGTGCAAGGCGCTGTTGAAGACGCGTGGTTGGCATGTCTCTCCAATCTACATTCCAGCCGGAAGCACGACCAATTGCCCAACCATAGTGGGTAGGTGGTACCTGCAATAGAACTGGAATATCCCGGCCTGACTAGCAACGAACTTTATGTCCTGCTTCTCCCCGTGGGCAAGGTCGACATCGATATTGTACGCCCCTAGCGTAAGTGTATGACGCTCCTGCGTCTCTTCCGTGTTTATGAAATGGATGATGACGGTGTCGCCCTGATTTACGTGGATGAAGGTTGGTGAAAAGATGTCGTGCGGGGCCCCGGCTATGGTCTCGTTGAAAGCGGCTATGTCAGTAATCACTGTGAACTCTCTGGTCTGAGGGGCTGTCTGCGAAGGCTTCGATTGCGCGGATATCTGTACCCCGTAAGCGTAGCCCGCCGCAGCTATTGATATGACGAGCGCTGCCACAGACACTACAACAACCGCGAACATCAGGCGAGATTCTTTCGTTTGCGTTTGTGTCATTTTCATCGACCAATTTTGGTCACAGAACTATTAGTAGCCGATTGTACACCTGCCCCTACGATGAAGACGAACGTCTACAATTGCACATATAGACTGGACTCGCACTTTCACCCTCATCCTTATCTAGAATCGCACCAGCACCTCGCTCTGAATTCGAATGCCGAGGAGTAACATAGCCGTTGATGAGGAGGTCGCGGATTCCCTTTCTGATGAAGCCACGAGGGAGAACAAGAGTCTGTATGCCCTAACAAATGAAGCGATTACTGCCATCCTTATGGTCTGCAAGTTCGGAGGCACCCCACGGGAGGTCTACCCCTCCTGGAGGTTCAGCAGGATCTTGAAGGACACTGATGCCATTCCGCTCCCGGGGGACTTAATGGAGAGGCTCACGAAGAAAGTCTTCGACACCGACAGAGAATGGCTGCTCAACGAATGGTTTGAGGAGGGCAAGAGGATTGGATCATATCTGCACATGTACGCCGAGGATTTCAATCAGCTCGTGTCAAGGGTGGATGAGCTACAGGGTTTCCTGCCGGTGAAAAGGGTCGAATTCGAGAGGAAGGAGGAAGGAGGCAAAGCAATGGTAACTGTCCGCGTGATAGGGGCTGGGCTCTCACTCGAATCAACCACCTGTGCCGAGCGCTTCCTGCGAGGGATAATCTCGGCCTACCCGTACAAAATCGTCGATACTAGAGTCTCTGAAGGAATGATAGACGTTAGGGCTGAGGAGGAAAAAGGCTACAAGATTTAGGCCGCGGGGAGTCCTCCGCGCGCTTAGCGCCGTGACTCAGGATACTTCGCTCTAGTGTCGTGCTAACTGTGTCTACGATTATGGACATCTGGTGTTGTATCGCAGACAAACGTACAATCCGAGTCTAATACCTCGTGTTCGCATCACGGAACGGAGGCAAGAGAAAAAATGCAAAGGTCGGCAGGAAAGTGGACTGGCAGGTTCATCTGGGCGTCTGTAGTACAGGGGCTTCTGGCAGTAGTCTGGACACTTTTCATCATCGACCCTTACGCCGCTTTCTCTCCAGCGCGTGTCATTGCCGGGGGCGAAGCTGGCACCTGGTTCTTCGTGGGGTATGTCATGTACATTGTCGTTGGGGTCCTCGCAGTCGCGGTCACCGCATTGTTCTACTTCTACATCGAGTCGGTGAGAAACAAGGCATACAGAGGTCTTGCCTCTTACCTGGCATGGGCTCACATCGTACTGATGAACATCGGAGCAAGCGGCGCCACGTACTTGCTGATGTACGGCGGCTACTTGGGTGGGGTGGCTCAGGCGCCGACGTCCTCTGGCGGAGGAGGCCTTAGCGCCGGACAGATTCACGTGCAAATACTCGGCGCGCTTGTGACTCCAATCGGATATTTCGTAGCAATCGCTGTGCTCGGTGTCCTAGCCGGCGGGTTTGGCTACTTGATTGCTGTGCGGAGGGCGTGAGAGGATGCCGAAAGGCGAAGAGAAGAGATTTATTCCATTAGTGCCAGTTGGCTTCATGTCAGTCACTTGATGGAAGGCGGGAGAAGGCTCGCGGCAATCATGTTCACCGACATGGTCGGTTACACCGCTCTGGGCCAACGAGACGAGTCGCTTTCCCTGGCGCTCCTTGAAGAGAACAGGAAGATGCTGAGACCGATCTTTGCAAGGCACCGTGGAAGAGAAATCAAGACAATCGGCGACGCCTTCTTAGTGGAGTTTGCGAGCGCGCTCGATGCGGTAAGGTGCGCCTATGATATCCAGAGAGCCTCGAGGGAGTTCAACATCTCCCTTCCTAGCGAGAAGAGGATACACCTTCGAATAGGCATTCACTTGGGGGACGTAGTAGAAGCGCAAGGGGACATCCTTGGAGACGCCGTCAATGTGGCATCAAGGATCGAGCACCTCGCGGGAGACGGAGGGGTTTGCCTGACGCAACAAGTCTTCGACCACGTCCAGAGCAAGTTCGAATTGTCGCTCGTCAGCTTGGGGAAGCAGGCCTTGAAGAACGTACGGGCACCGATTGAGGCCTACAAGATCGTCATGCCCTGGGAAGAGACCGGTGTTGAACGCGAGACACTCGACATGAAGAGAGTCGCGGTTCTCCCATTCTACAACATGAGTCCCAACCCGGACGACGAATACTTCGCGGATGGGATGACTGAGGAGTTGATAACGACGCTCTCGAAGATTGGCGAGATAAGCGTGATTTCACGCACCTCGGTGATGCAGTACAGGAAGGCTCCCAAGAATGCCAAGGACGTTGGGAAGGAACTCGAAGCAGGGACAATCCTCGAGGGCAGCGTCAGAAAAGCGGGAAACCTCGTGCGCATCACGGTCCAGATGGTGGACGCCGGGAAGGATAAGCATCTCTGGGCCGAAAGTTACGACAGGAATCTTCAGGACATCTTCGCGATTCAGACCGACATAGCGAAGAGAGTCGCCGATGCACTTAGAGTGAATATCCTCGCCGGGGAAAAAGAGCAGATTGAGAAGAAACCGACAACCAGCACCGAGGCTTACACTCTGTACCTCAAGGGGAGACACTACTGGAACGAAAGGAGTAAGGAAGGACTTACCAAGGCAATTGAATACTTCGGGCAAGCAATCCAGCTCGACCCGAACTACGCACTTGGGTACTCTGGTCTCGCGGATTGCCATATTATCTTAGCTCAGTGGGGTTTTGAAAATCCATCTGCCAACTTCCAGAAAGCCGAGGCCCTCGTAACGAAGGCGCTGGAGCTGGACAAGAACCTTGCCGAGGCGCACACTACCCTCGCGTCAATTTTCTTCTACTACGAATACAACCAGGCGAGGGCGGAGCAAGAGTTCAGAAGAGCCATCGAGCTAAGACCAAACTACTCTACAGGGCATCAATGGTATCATCTCTTTCTCTTGTGTCACGAACGCTGGGAGGAATCGTACGTTGAATTAATGAAGGCCTTAGAACTGGACCCATTCTCGCTAATCATGAACGATAATCTTGGAGGGTATTTTCTCATCAGAAAGGACTACGAGAGAGCGGTGGGGCAGTCGAAGAAGGTCCTGGAGATGAAACCCGACTTTGTGTCTGCGCACGGGACGCTCATGGTTGCGCAACTTCTGGCATCGAAGTACGACGAAGCCCGGGAGGAAGCCAAGATGATTTCGAGGCTCTCGAAGAACGTGCTCGATGGGAAGAAAGCGCTCGCCCTTGTCTTTGCCAAAATCGGCAAGGCTGAAGAAGCCCGCCGTCTGCTCGCAGAGCTGGAGGAGAGACCGAAAGTAGAATACGTCAATCCCTCGGGCATTGCCGAAATCTTATTTGTTCTTGGAGATGTGAACAAAGGGTTCGAATGGCTTGAGAAAGCATATGAGGAACGTGATGGCCATCTTCCTTTTCTGAGAGTCAATCCCTTTTACGATTCGGTCAGGGCAGATCCGAGATACCACTCGATATTGAACCGGATGGGTCTCGGAGTCGTCCTAGGTAGTTCCAAGATAACGTAGAAAAAATTGGGGACGACGGCAGCAGCGCTTTGCGCCGGACTGCCCTGCGCCGCCGTATGTGGCTAACGGGATATCGCCATGGGGTGGGCTTCCTTTATGTGCCCTTCCAGTAGCTGCTGACTGCCGAAGGTCGCTCCGCATGCCTGACACTTGAAACTCTCTGCCTTCGTCACATGAGTCTCGTTATGCCGCATGAGTTCCTCCGTTGTCGCGAAAGTCGCACCACACGCTTCGCACTTGGGCATGAGCGGAAAGGGAAAGCCTCTCAATTTTAGGAATTGCTCTTAACCGTCAAATCTCCGGCTTAACCCACCCAGATTTCAGCCCGCTCATAGGTCCACCAAGTGCTCGCCGTTGAGGAATATCCGCCCGTGAACCCTGCACGCTCGCTTCAGCGTGTTAGTGACATAACAGTCGTTGGCAGCCGCCCTGGCAAGTTCCCTGATTCGCTCCGGTGGCTCTTGACTGGAGATTCTGGCTTCGAACTCAATCTCGTCGAAGCCGTATCCGCTAACACCCACGTAGTGACCGATTACGCTCATCTCAAGCTCCCCAAGCTCGAGCCCCCATACAGAGGCGCGCTCGGCGTAGTGCGTCATCTGGCATAGAGGAAGGCCAGAGACAAAGTGCTGCAGCGCCCCTGGGTATTCGCCTTTCCCACCGACCCCCTTTCCTGCGTCTGAATACCAAGAAAGTTCTCCAGAGTGGACCTCCTTTCTTAGGTCGGAACCATACTTGGCTGTGACCCTGACTGCGCGTCTAAACTTGATTTTTCTTTCCTCATCGCTGAGGTTTTCAGCCCCTCGCCAACTCGAATAGGCCTTCTCGGTAGTGGTCTTCAGTTGCTCTGGGAAATTCATGTTGGTGGAAACGGATGACCCGCGATATAGGCGTTGATTAGCCTACATGCACAAGCACGGCTTCTTCGGTTGGGAATCATCCGCCACACTCTGTACAGGGAACCTAGCCATGCGCCTATCTGCCATCCAGCGCGACGTCGATTCTTCGCCGATAGACCTGCGCGGGCACTGCTCCTACAACCGTGTCAACGACGTTTCCCCCTTTGAAGATCATGACAGTGGGTATGCTCATCACTTCGTATCGAGCGGCGAGCTCCTGGTTTTCGTCTATGTCGACTTTCACGAATTTCGCCCTGCCCGCGTATTCCCTCGAAAGCGATTCAATGACAGGACTGACGACTCTGCAGGGACCACACCAGTCGGCGTAGAAGTCCACGACCGCCGGAACCTCCGAGTTCAGAACTTCGCGTTCGAAGTCTGCTCTGCTCAGATGCAGTAACTCGGTATTTGCCAATATTTTCTCACCGTGATTCGGACAGCATTCCGCAAAGATAAGCTTATGTTTCAACGATTAAACGCGCAATTTAACTCGTCACTTGATTTCAAGGCTAAGATAACACTTATAGGCCTCCAGTTTGCTTCCCAGGTTCATGAAATGGAACATTATCGCGCCCCTTGGAGAAAACCTTGCCTCCACCTTCCTCGCGATTCGAGAGTTTCCCACTGAACGAATCTACCTCCTGTCAACTGGAAAGAACCGAGACAAGACAGAACAGCTGAAGAAGGTTACCGATAATCTCAAGATTTCTGTCCAAGTGGTCGATGTAAAAGGGAACCCCCTTGAGGGTATGTTCAGGGCCTTCGCCCAGATAAAGGGGGGAGTCAAGGAAGAGAGCATTCTTGTGAACGTGTCGTCTGGAGATAACACTGACAACTGCGCTGCTCTGGCGGCGGCCTACGTCAACGGCTTGAAGGCATTCAGCGTCGTCGAGGATAGGGTGATGCTCCTCCCCATCCTGAAGTTCTCCTACTACCGATTACTGCCCGAGAGGAAGCTGAACATCCTGAAATTCCTGAAAACGGAACCGGATTGCTGCAGCTCGCTTGAGGACCTCTCCCGACGTCTCAAGATGAGCCTTCCCCTCGTCTCATACCACATCAACGGGAGTGCCAAGGCAGAGGGTCTTGTCTCGCAAGGGCTCGTCGAGGTTCACATCGGAGCTCACGGAAGAACCCAAGTCATGCTGACCGAGATGGGAAGGCTGATCGCCGAGGGGCTGATAGAGACGCCTCAGGCTGTCAGTCCGGCTCAGGTTCAGCTTGCTTGACATCCTCCCACGACTGAACTCGTGGGCTTCCAGCGGTGAGCATCTATTCTCGCCGTGTATGGTTCCTGCTTCGATGACCAGGCTTGCGACCCCAGTTGTCCGGGGCGGTAGAGGCCCAGCCTCCACAGGCTTGAGTTCGGGCATGTCCTGCCCTACGTGTAGTTCCGCGTTATCATATGCTATGTTTGTAGCTAAGCCCCGATGCGATTCATCCGACGGCTGAAGCCCGTGGGCTTTCTCGCTCACATCTGGTAAAGGAGAACGAATGGGTGGCCTAGGCAGGATAGGGGACGAAGTCACCTTGGCGGCGAGCTTGCCCCTTCCCCCGCAGCCGATGGCGTGACAGCGCACGCGGCCCTCAGACTCCTCTCCAGCGTGTACATTACCGTCCCAAGCAGTGCCACGGAGAGTAGCTTGAGGGGAATCTCGTACGCCGCGAAGATTATCCCGACCGTCACCAAGGCTCCTCCAGCGCCGCCCGCGACTGCCAGGAGGGGGACGAGGTAGTAGCAGGGGCATGCGCCCGCAATAAAAGCAATCACGATTCCGCCCAAACCTGCCCTTGCCTGACCCATCGAGAGGCGAGGGAGGTATCGTATCTGAAAGACGGAGAGCGCAATCACAACGCCAGAGAGAGCTGAAAGCAGGACGTCGAGCGCGAACAGCCCGAGTCCTTCCGAAGGCACGAAGAAAATGAAATACGGTGCAAGGAAGAGGAACTGATTGAGGTACAGAAAGAGGATCCCGAAAACTGCGGAGATGCCTAGGGCTCCTGAGGCGTAAACCGGCCTTCGCAGTGCGTCAAGGACCTGAAGGCTCACTCAGCGTCTAACCGCCCGCAAACGAGTTAACAGCCATCTCGAACGCCGAGTAGGGCTGCGCCCCGACTAGCTGAACCGTCTTACCGTTCGGGCCCAGCACGACGAATGTTGGGGTGCCATTTGCCCCGAGCTTCTGCCCGTCAGCGAAGTTGTTTTTGATCAGAGAGTCATACTTGCCACTGTTGAAGGAGAGGTCAAACTGCGTCATGTTGAGACCCAGGCTCTGGGCGAAACTCACGAGATTCGCCCTGCTGGCCCAACCACTGTTCGGGGTCCCCTGATGAGAGTACAGGTAGTTATGGAACTCCCAGAACTTCCCCTGCTCTCCCGCCGAGTAGGCCGCCTCTGAAGCCGAGGTCGAATCGGGCCCGTAATAGTCGAAGTCCTTCCAGACAAGCTTTGCCTTTCCCGTGTTGACTAGGTTTTGAATGACCTGCGGCTCCGTGTTCAAGAACCATTGGCGACAGAAGGTGCACTGAAAGTCCCCAAATTCGAAGATTGCTACGGGAGCGTTCGCCGCGCCTAAGACCGGAGTTACGGAGGTTATCGACAAGTTGCCGCCATTGCCTGAGCTCCCGGAGAACGAGAAATATCCCGCCCCCAGAGCCAACGCAAGAACCGCTGCTATGAGAAAGACGGGTCTACGCATCCCACTTCTGGACCGAATTCGACGAGGCAAACCAAAGCCTCTACGAAAATAAAGAATTTCCCCGACTTATTATGAGTTCGGTTTAAGGCTTCAACTCAGAGCTGAGATAGTCGGTTACCCCTTTCAGCTCAAGAGCGAGGTCTCTCATCACGAAGCCTCTAACAGTCTTGATCACTTGACCTCCGTCATACTCTGGGGGGACCGCGATACCTTGTGGCTTCGGCATCACGACCCAGCGTTAGAGCTGGCACTCTTCATACGTCTGCGAATCGAAAAGAAACTGTACGAGACGAAGAGTAACAGAATAAGGAGACTGCCGAGCTGGAGTTCAAGACTCTGTTCTATCAACAAACCAGCGAATGAGGCACCAAGGAGGCTTGGCACGAAAGATAGTATGTACAGCCACGTCTCACAGCATCCTACCGGAACAAGCGAAAGAAAGGAAACGAACGAGAGGAGGGCTGAAGATACACCCGTGCCTCCTGACACAGCCTTGGCATGCCCAATTCTGCATCCCTTCTCTATAGCGTAAGCTGAGAGATATCCCTGGGATGCGGTTCCGAACATAAGGCCAAGAACAACCCACCAGTTCTGTCTGATAGCTGTCACGACGGCGTCACTCGGTTTCAGAGAAGGGGTCGTAAGAACCACAACAACAAAGTATGTCGCGAGGGAGATGAGAGATAACGATATTCCTCTTTGGAGCGGTCTCGAGAACGAGCTTCGTTCACCTAGCCCGAGTACAGTGACGTATCAGGATAGAAAGCAGCCCAGGCAAACCAGAGGGCCGTCTCTGATGAGTACCTGATGAGCGACGACCCCTTCATGGGTCCGGAAATGGCCATCCCGTCGAAGCTCCACGCGCTGTGTGTCTGTTCATCGACCGTTGTACCGTTTCGGGAGGAGAAAGTCAACCGGACGCCGTTTAGGATGGGATTGAAGAATCTCACGTCATGCCCTAACTTCCAGACCAGAACTGGTTCTCCCCCTACATAATCGGCGAATGAGATCGCTGCGAGCTTCTCGAGAGGATAGGCCTTTGCAGTTCCGTTGAAGATGAACCCCCACACGATCGTCTTCGCTGGCAAGCGGGCGTCGGTGTGAGTCAGAGGAAAGAAGATCTCGTCGGAGTAGTAGTATCCTCCGTAGGGGTCGTCGCCGTACGGTCTCGGGTGGCCTGTCTGTCGAGAAAGGACAAGCGTGTCTGGATAGAGGGCTTTCCACTCTCCCCAAGGCAGAACGTCGACAGGTACACGTCGGAGAGTGCGACCAGAGAGGTTGCCTGCAATCGCCTGTCCCCAGATCTGGCTCCAGAGCGATCCTCTAGACTTGTCGTACATGACTAGGTTGTTGTTGTACAGTCTTCCCGACGTCCCAAAAGTCACGTTCTTGCCGTCGATGACCCTTACGTAGGCATCCACGGAATAGCATAGCGGGCAATAGGTCACCGCGATGGGTGTCCCGCCGACGAGATCGTTGACAATTTCATGCCATACCATTATTTGTAGAGGATAGGCCCTGGCTTCGCCACGATAATGCAAGCCAATCACCCAGTCCCCCTGATCCGAAAGGAAGCTCGCGTCGGCAGCTCCGATGAAGATCGGATGGTCTATCGGGGGTATGCCGTCAGGCGGAGGACCTCCGCTGACTATCTCATCTGCAGGAATTATCTGCTGATTGCCGAGCTTCGGCGTAAGATTGGCGGGACCTGGCGCGATGACAACGTACGCTCCAACCAGCAAGAACACTGCCACCGCAATGACCAGCAGTCTCTCCACTGCCAAGCCACAAACGGTAATGGAGAGAGATGGATTTATGCTATGGCTCGAAGCCTTAAACCAATTCCTTAATTGTCAGGCCAGCCGGCCGCTGACTGGCCTCAGCTCTAGTATCGGTAGCCTTCGCATACTCAGCTTCTAGCTTGACACCCAGGCCCGAAGATGACAGAAGAGGAAACCTGGAACTCATCAAGATTGTGTGACTCCCCCCTCCACCCATTTCCGAACACCTGTTCCTTTAGTTGAAACTTTTCACATTTTAGCGGGTGGTTTAAACGTTAAGGGTCATCCTCTTCTACTCGCTCGTCGACCTTCAATTTTCGATGAAGATGCGGAGAAGAGGAGTCTCTAACAACGTATTCATCACTTCAGTTGTCTTGCTTCTCATCATAGCGGGGGCGG
>Ga0209237_1002144_pt1 | contig 11801 bp, 10 predicted proteins | sample GraSoi013_1_40cm_2_FD_185820 | JGI IMG/M metagenome (GOLD analysis project Ga0209237, IMG submission 185820) | Grasslands soil microbial communities from the Angelo Coastal Reserve, California, USA - Sample 10_02_2013_1_40cm (SPAdes) (version 2) | ecosystem: Environmental > Terrestrial > Soil >...
CGTTGCTGGGTTTCCGGGGGGCGTTCCGATATGTGAAGGAGCCGGATGTGTTCCGGCTGGAGTGCCGGGCGATTAGGAAGGTTCGGGAGGAGTTCAAGCTGACGAATGTGCACGTCATGCTGCCGTTTGTCCGGACCTTGGAGGATTTCCGGAATGCGAAGAAGATTATGGAAGAGGAGGGGTTGAAGCGTAGTCCGGATTTCAAGCTCTGGATCATGTGCGAGGTTCCCGCGACGGTGTTGCTGATTGACAAGTTTGTTCTGGAGGGTATTGACGGGATTTCGTTCGGGACGAATGATTTGACGATGCTGATTCTCGGGATCGATCGGGACGACGCGTCTATACAGGAAATTTACGATGAGCGGAATCTTGCAGTGTTGCGGGCGATGAGTCATGTTATCCGGATCTGTAGCGAGGCGGGTGTTACGACCTCTATCTGTGGGCAGGCGCCTTCGAACTATCCGGAGGTCGTCGAGTTTCTAGTGCGGGAGGGCGCGGTTAGTATGAGTGTGAACCCGGACAAGGTGATTGAGACTAAGCAGCTGGTCGCGGGGATCGAGCAGAAACTCATTCTCGAAGGTATGCGAAAGATGCGACAGAATAACGGTGATTCGGGAGCTCTCCAGCCCCGATGGCCGAAGTAGTTCTGCCAGTCATCGATGTTTGATGATCTAGTCGATTATGTCCGCGAGAACTATTCTCGAGCTACAAAGATTGTAGAGCTGGGAGTAGGCAGCCGGATAGATGTGGCGGAGAGGATCAAGAAGCATCTTCCGTTGGCCGAGGTTCTTGTCACGGACAACGATGAAGCATGGGTCCGGAAGCACATGACGAGTCGTGTTCGGGCTGTTGCTGATGACGTGATGTTTCCGCAGACGCCGATCTATCAGAATGCGTCGCTAGTCTACTCGATCCACCCGCCCTTCGAGATTGTAGAGCCGATGGTTGCGCTGGCGAGGAGGATAGGGGCTGATCTACTAGTTGTGCCTAGGTCGGATGAGCAAGAAATGTTTCATGATGGTTGGCGGAAGCTTGTCCGGAACGGACGGACGCTCGGTTGGCTCCGAGACTTCAGAAAGGAGCAACATTAGCCTAGAACGGGATATAGAAACATCCCGGTTTCTGCGTCGCGAGACAGGCCAGCATACCTATTTTTTCTCGGGGTCCTATTGCTTGCGAGTTCTTAACAGGGTCTCATCAATCCCCCCGTTCGCATCTTCTCAAGCGTCATGCGGATTTTATCATTGACTCGTACCCTCAGGCGTTTTCCAGGCGACTTCCTTGGCACCCTCAGGACCCTACCAAGTTCGCCCGAGTCCATGTGCTGCCCTAGGGACTCTGCTGAGACTATCGGTCCGCTAAACTATGGAGCTATGGTTCTTGTTGTTGATCTCTGCCGCCGAACCTTTCCAAGTGTTCTCGACCAGCTCCACAACATCCGCCAGATGAGCACCCAACTCTCCAAGCCGCTTCCCTGTCTCCGGGTCGTCCTCGCCGAAGAAGGAGCTAAGCCTGCCGAGAATAACCATACACTTTCTAATCGTCGCCACCTCGTATCGTATCTGTTCGCCGACCGCCATGTCCCAGAGGACGGCCCTCCGCTTTACAACAACCTCCGAAGCCTCAGCCTCAGAATCCTTCTCGGTCTCTAACATGCTCGCTGAATCGGAGCCGGTCCGTGTTTAGAATCCGTGTAACTCTATCGAGGATTCCAGAGTGACAACGCCTAAACCGCTTTTCTGCGTCTCGAGACTGGTGCGCATACCTAATTTTCTAGGGGGTCCACGTGCTAGCCCGGTCTTAACAGGCTCGCATCAAACCCCACTATTGCCGACGATTCTTGTCCAGCCGATCTTAGCATTGACATAGACCCCTAGGCTGTTTTCTAGGCGATTCCAAGGTGTTTTGCAGGGGCTATCAGGCCACTGAGCACCTTCGAAGACGCTCTCGTCGGTACGGATTCTGGATGGTCTTTCGATTCGATTTGAGGGCTGAGAAATCGAAATATTCAGGTGAATGCACTTGTGTTGCATGGCCCGCAAGACTCTCACAATATCCGAGAAAGCCTACAACGCGCTCGCACGAATGAAGTCTAAAGATGAATCATTCACCAAGGTCATCCTCAGACTGGCGCAAAGGAAGAGCAAAGGTAACCTGCTCGACTACGTCAGATCTTTTCCCCCTGACAATGAGCTAGCTGATCGAATTGAGGAGGTCCTAGAGAAAAGAGGGTCCATCCGGATCAGAGCCTCCAGCCGCCCCCGAGAGGTTGCTGAGGAGAAAGGAGTCAAGGCCGGAGAGCTTGTCAATGTAGACATTCGTAAAACCCGTAAGAGCTTCTTCGGGGGGGCTAGAGGAATCGGACCCTTCACTGTCAAGGATGAGATGAAAGACCACGACTAGATATGTTTTGGACGCTTACGCCTATCTCCACTAAATCCCTAGTTCTAATCGAAGAAAATCTTTGACACCATCCCTCCCAGTTGCCTTAAGCCAGATAGGCCCAAGATCACGCTGCAATTCTAGGGTTAGTGTGAGGAAGGGGCAGCAGAGCTGTTCCAGAGTAGCCCACTCCGACAATGCTGTGAAAAGCGACCGGTCGTTCGGGAAGCGAAACCCATAGCCGTCCGGTAGCTCCGTAATTTCAAGATGTTTCGGGAACAACTCTTTCGCTAAGATGTCGTGTCGTTTTCTCTGTTCTTGGTCTAGGGCTGACAGGTTGCAAGAAAAGGCGCCCACTTCACTTCAGACAATCAGCGACTTTTCCGAGTAGATAAACAACGGAGGTCCTGCACAGTAACTTGCTTACGCTATAGTTAGTCACCTTCGCAATAGTTTCATTCTAGAATTTGTCCCACTCACCCACTCTTCTACTTCGAACCACACACCAAGCTCTATGCAAAGCCTCGACTGCAAGGTCTTCTGCCGAACCTGCCAGGAACCCACATACCGCGAGCTCCGATACCGATCAGATTTCCAGTTCGTAGGCAGACTACTAGTATGCCAGAACTGTGGCGAGACAATCTTCGAACCCGTCGGCTCTGGGACAGTGTGCCAAGACTGTTGACAAGCCTACAAGCAATGTGGCTACTGGACCTACGCGAACGTCTCGATGAGACCCGCAATGAGCGCAAGCGGGACGATCGGGTCAAGAAACTCTCTAAGAATTATCACAAGGGTCTCAGCCGCCAGGCTCGATAAGTCTCAGACCAGAATATCGCCACAGTGAACCCTCCGAAGATGAACGCTACGATATTATGGGTTGAAAAATCGGGAGGGTAGAGAATAGGGTAGAGAACAAGCATCACCGTGAACATTGCGGAAAAGAAAAGATGTCTAGGGAGTAGGAAGCCCAAGACCCCGACAAAGTTCTGTAAGACACCCACCTCCACCTGTTCAGTGAGACGATACTCGCCTGTTGAGTCCTTCTCAATCAGCCCTAGTGATCGCAGTTTCTCCAGATGATGTAGGGCAACGCTGGGACTGCTCATTCCCAGAGCACGTTGTACAGACCTTACTCCGATTGGTTCATTCCTTGTCTTTAGAAGGTGCCAGTAGACGCGTAGGGTGAGTCCCTTCAGCTCAGACTCTATGATCCTGTCCCGGTCTTCGGTCAAAAGCCGTCTTCGGGAAAGAGAATAGCGTCAGATCAATACAAGCTTGATTGCTTGCAGAAGTGTTTTGATCTGTGAACACCCCGTTCTAAACACTGGCCTTAAGGTCCTGTGCCCCGTACATCAAGTACATGGAGCCGCCAGTAGACCAGAGACTGAATCAGAATCTACATCCTGGTCACTATCCTCGCCAGATTATGCGAGTCGCGGCGAACTGGGACGAGAGGAGGATGCGGCTGTGAAGGTTGGCTCCAAAACCCGGACTGTCTTCGGGCTCACACTCGGAATCATCGCCGGACTCGCGCTAATACTCCTTCCCGGAATAATGGTCATGTACACTCACCTACCCAATCCCAACGCTACTGACCAGCATGTTATGGTCCCCTTCACATCCTATCAAGAGTTGCACAGCTTCATTCTCACAAAGAGCTGCAACAGCACCGAAGTACGTAACCTCTACAATCCCACTCCCGCTCCGGTAATCCTGAACACGAACACGAACGGTCTCAACCCTGGCGGGTTCACCGGCACCGTTTCCACCATTGCCACAAGTGGAACCTCCACGGTTTCAATATCAACGAGCGCAACTCCCAGCCACTCTGAAACAAACGCTCAGGTGGCAGGCGTTGACGAACTTGACACCGTAAAGAACGACGGCACCTACATCTACACGATAACCAATAACACCGTCGCGATCGTCCTCGCCTACCCAATCACCGACGCAAAATTGCTGGCCCACGTATCCGTGAACGGTTCCCTCCAGGGAATTTTCGTTGACGGCAACAGGCTTATTGTTGTCAGTCAGCAGTACCAGCAGTATCCTCTACCATACACTGGCACCGTACAACCTGGAATGGGAGCTTCCATCGCCGTCTATCCAATATTCCTCAACTATCCCCAGACCACTTCTCTATCGATCTTCGACATTTCTAACCATTCCAGCCCAGTGCTGACAACCACTCTCGTAGTAAATGGAACTCTCGCGGGGGCGCGGCTAATTGGAGACTATGCTTACCTGGTCGCGACACAACCAGTCTACTGCACCGGCCCGATTCTGCTTCCGGTCAATGTGGTAAACGGGCAGGCGTTGACAGCTGGGATTGCGACGGTCTATCATTCCGATATTGCCGATGTAGCTAACAGCTTCACTACGGTTGTTGGTATCAACGTAACCGAAGCCAACCCTACTCCGGCGGCTAAGATCTTCCTCATCGGGACGAGCAGTAACATCTATGTCTCTCTTCACCAGATCTATCTTACTCAGCCGATCTGGAGTCAGGTCGAACAGACCGCTGTGCACCGCATCAGTATTGATGGTGCAAGCATCAGCTATCAAGCGACAGGTACTGTGTCAGGCCATGTTCTGAACCAGTTCTCCATGGACGAGTACAACGGCAACTTCCGCATCGCTACAACCGGCTACAGCTTCAACCAAGTCTCGACGGGAGGCGTATCGTCTAGCTACGTGCAGCAAACCAACCTCTACGTCTTAGATAGTGGTCTTCACATCATCGGAAGACTTGAGGGGCTGTCGCCCGGTGAAATGTTCTACGCGGCCCGGTTCATGGGTGACAGGGCCTACCTGGTCACTTTCCAGAGAATGGATCCGTTGTTCGTCATCGGTCTACAAGACCCCACCCAGCCCAAGGTCTTGGGCCAGCTCAACATCCCTGGAGTTTCTGACTATCTGCAGCCCTACGATGAGACTCACTTGATTGGTTTCGGAAAATCTTCGACGAACGTTACCTGGGAGAACGCTGCACTCTTCCAAGGCTTGAAGCTCAGCCTCTTCGATGTAACAGACCCCAGTCATCCCATTGATACGAGCGACTATTTCGTCGGAGATCGGGGCAGTGACTCTCCAGCCCTAACAGATCACAAGTCAGTACTATTCGGCCAGTCCCTCAACCTACTGGTAATTCCTCTCACGATCGCGCTGAATCAGACGAATGCAACTTGCACTTGGTGCTACAATCCGCCTGTCTGGCAAGGAGCGTACGTGTTCAACGTCACCGTCTCGAACGGAATCGTCTTGCGTGGGAACGTAACACAGCTCCCAACCGGTCAGCTTCCAAGCTGGAATAACAGCGGCTTCTTCGTTACTCGCGCTCTCTACATCGGCAGCGTACTCTACACGATCAGCAACAACATGGTCAAGATGAACAGCCTCTCAGATCTCACAGAACTCAACACCGTAAACCTAGCCTAGAAACTGTGGAAGTCAAGATAGAATCTTCGGCCAAGCTCCCATATCCATGAATCGGATCTCCCAAACAAGCACCTAGAACTCGCAGTCTGTGTCGCGAGGAGCAACTACTTTTCAGATTTTTCGGAGAGGGGTCCCGCCAGTTGAAACCGATACGGGCATAGTTTCCGGTTCTAGCCGCAGAACCGGCGAGTCAGGCGTTTTCGCTAGCGTGTAGCTCAGCGTGCAGGTCAACGTGCAAACTGCGTGATCTCAAATCGCCTGCCCCGATCCGTGATCATGGTTTGTTCTGCGCTTGTCAAGGCTGAAACGTTGCAGTCTTGTGTGATTCCTCTCTTCGAAGAACCGGGACGCCTAGATGGCGACTAGACTTTTTTCTGCCCTTTTTAGCAGAACTGCGTTTGTCGCAACGATTATCGATGACGCGCTCATGAGCAATGCAGAAACCTCGGGTCGAAGGATGATTCCAAAGTTGGGATACAGGATGCCAGCTGCGACGGGTATTGCGAGGATGTTGTAGAATGAGGCCCAGAAGAGGTTCTGCTTCATCTTCGTGACGGTTGCCTTGCTGAGCCTTATCGCCCGCAAGACATCTGAAGGGTCCGACTTCATCAGGACCACTTTTGCCGTCTCTATCGCCACGTCTGTACCTGCTCCGATCGCGATCCCGATGTCTGCTTGAGCTAGAGCTGGCGCATCATTCACGCCATCACCTACCATTGCGACAACTTTTCCTTCATCCTGCAGCTTCTTAACGAAAAGCGCCTTGTCCCTCGGGAGGACATCGGCAAATACCCGTTTGATCCCAACGATTCTCGCGACTGCCTCGGCGGTTGCCTGATTATCCCCTGTTATCATCGCGGTCTCGATCCCGAGCTGGTTCAGCCTCGACACCGCCACCTTGGCTGATGGCTTGACAGTATCAGCAGCGCCGATAGCGGCAATGGCTCTGCCATCAGCGGCCAGAACCATGATCGTCTCACCTTTCCCAACGAGCTGATCGATCTTGTCTTGCAGGGGGGCAGTATCAATGCCGCTCTGTTTCATCAGTTTCACAGTTCCGACCATTACTTCCTTCCCTTCAATGCTGGCTTTGACTCCCAGACCGGACATGTTTTCGAAGTGCTCAGTCCTTGCTGGTAGCTGCAGCTGTCTCTTCTTCACCTCCTCTAGCACGGCGTTGCTTAACGGGTGGTTGGATTCAGCCTCAGCCCCCGCAACAAGTCTGAGAGCCCCGTCTTCGTCCCAGTCTTGAATCGTTGCGATTTCCGAGATTCGCGGTTTTCCCTCTGTCAGTGTCCCGGTCTTATCGAAGACCACCGCTTGGATTTTAGAGACTCCTTCTAGAGTCGGAGCGTCTTTGATCAGAATGTTGTGTCTTGCGCCCAGACCAGTTCCAACTGCAACGGCCGTTGGCGTAGCTAGCCCCAGAGCGTCGGGACAAGCTATCACTATCGCTGAGATGGCGAAGGTTAGGGCGGTTAGGACTGGTTGCCGAGCAACGCCAAACCAGACCAGGAACGTAACTAGACCCGCGCCGATGGCTAGCACTACAAGATACTGAGCAAACCTATCTGCGAGTCTCTGACCGGGTGCTTTGGAATTCTGGGCCGCTTCAACCAGCCTCACGATCTGTGCGAGGGCTGTCTCCTCACCTACTTTTGTTGCCTCGAACTTGACAGATCCAGATTGGTTGATTGATCCGCCAATGACAATGTTCCCAACCGTTTTCGCAACGGGAAGAGATTCACCAGTTACGAGAGATTCGTCAATCGCCGTCTCCCCCTCGACTATTCTCCCGTCAACAGGCACTCGGTCTCCAGGTTTCAGGACTATCATGTCGCCAACTCCGACCTGAGACGTTGGGACGAGAATCTCTTTCCCTTCTCGGAGAACTCTGGCTTGAGGCGGAACCAGCTGGAGCAGAGCCTCCAGTGCGTCAGTTGTACCACGTCGAGATCTCATCTCCAACCAATGGCCAAACAAGACGAAGGTGATGAGGAGAGCGGTTGCTTCGTAATAGGAATCGGCGCTCTGCAGAATAGTGAGGAGAACGCTGAAGCTGTACGCGGCGGTTATGCCCGTTGCGATCAGAACTGACATGTTCAGCGTTCTTTGCTGAAGAGCTCTGAAGCTCGAGTAGAGGAAGATCCAGCCTGAGTAGAAGTAAACCGGAGTCGTTAGTAGGAAGAGAAGCCAAGGAACTGGAAAGGGGGCTGGGAGCTGAATGCCGAAGATGAATTTTCCAAGAGGAGAATAGAGGATGATCGGGACCGAGAGAACTAGTGCGAAGAAGAATTTGTTGCGAATGTCTAGTTCCATCAACCGGGCCATTTCGCGGCCCGCAACGCCAGAATGCTCCATGCCCATGGTCATGGTCATACTCATTTTGAACCGGTCCCAACGGGACATCTCGGAACCCGGCTTCATTGTGTGCTCGTGATGATCCATTCCTCCTTCTGTCATTGCAACGGGGACTAGTTTCATCCCACATATTGGGCAAGTTCCAGGAGAAGCAGATCTGATCTCCGGATGCATAGGGCAAGTGTAGACTGTTGGGTCTGCACTCATGTGGTGACGACCGGAGTGATCGTCGTGTTTCTCTGCGTCTGTCATCCTACTTCAGCTCTTGAAGCCGCTCTCGCAACCTTCTCGTTTGCTTCTTAAGAAGACAGATTATCTATGGTCCCCTGACGATTGCTGCGAAAATTCAGCCAAAAAACCAGGAGGTGTAGAAGTGCAAAAAGACCCAGTATGTGGCATGATAGTGGATGAGAAGAAGACGAAGCTTACGTCGAAACACCGGGACAAGACATTCTACTTCTGCTCAGCATCCTGTAAGACCACCTTCGACAAGGACTCTCACCGATACGGACACCAATAATCCGGTAGCTGCGTAAACCCAGTGCCGAGGAAGAGAGAATTCAGAATTCGGGACCTGCTCTATGAGAGCTACTCGGAAAAGTCAAGGGACCAGCTATACAGTGAAATGTTAGAAAGCTTAGGCAAAGCGTAGGCTTAGATTTGCGAATAATCTCGGTCAACGTAGGATCAGTTCGTCAGTTGGGCCGGGTCCGAGGCAAGCCAGTCTACTCGGGTTTTGTCAAGAAACCGGTCTCAGGTGTAGTGAATGTCGGAAAGCTCAATCTGGAAGGCGACCGCCAAGCCGACCTAACAGTTCATGGTGGCGTAGACAAGGCCGTCTACGCCTATCCGTCTGAACACTACCCGTTCTGGGTCGCCAAATACCCAGATATGGAAATGCCGTGGGGGTCCTTCGGGGAAAACTTGACGACAGAAGGGTTGCTTGAGAGCGAAGTTCATGTCGGGGACCGACTCGGAGTTGGGTCGGCAGAATTCGAGGTTACCCAGCCTCGCTTCCCCTGCTACAAGCTAGGTCTGAGATTTAGAACTCAAGCCATCCTCAAAACTTTTCTCGACTCGGAAAGATCCGGATACTATCTCAAGGTCCTACGAGAAGGAAAGGTCGAAGCCGGCGACCCGATAAAAATCGAGGTAAACGAGCACTCCCCAACCATTACCTCAATGGTACGGATGGTCAAGAGAAGCGGCTGAGACGCCGTCCCGGTTTTTGGAAGGATCAAATGGAAATTGTTTTAGCTGGAGTGGGGTGCCTCTGAACCAAGAAGTTGTCAGAACAAGCCCTCCCTCCGCACCAAATATGGGGCCGCAAGTTCATAATCTATGGAGCGTTGGGAATACCGAAGGTCGACCTTGGAAACTGGAAGCTTCGAGTCGACGGGCTCGTGGAAAATCCAATTGAGTACTCTTACGATCAACTCACATCAGTGCCGCAGACCCGATATGTCAAATCATTCCATTGTGTGACTCAGTGGTCGATCAAGGATGTAGAGTGGGAGGGTCTGCCGATCCGTGGGCTCGTTGAGCCAGCGAAGGTCAACCCGGAAGCCGAATGGGTGATGTTCCACACCGTAGAAGGGTATTCCTCAGCAGTGCCGGTCGAGGACGCTCTCAAGGACGACGCGTTGATGGCGTTCAAGCTAAACGGGAAACCACTCAGCCCAGAACAAGGTTTTCCCGCAAGACCGTTCATGCCCAGTCTCTACGCGTGGAAGAGCGCAAAATGGGTGAAGAGAATCGAACTGATGAAAGAATACCGCGACGGCTACTGGGAGCAGTACAGATACCACGAGAGGGGTAATGTCTGGGAAGAAGAACGCTTCAAGGGCCACTCTGGTACCCACCAGAGACACAGGGCTTTCGGAACCGCGTAGAGAACTAGCCGATCATGTTTCAGGACTTGTTGTCGCGCCTTTGACGAGCTTGAGGAATTCTATGTCGCCAGATTTTTTCTGGGCCTTGAGCTTTTCTGCGTGATTCTGACAGAGCCACCAGACCATCCGCTCGCCCCTGAAAGAAACCCAGACGGTGTCCAAAGGAGCTGTTGTCTCCTTTTTGAAACCCTCCCAGCATTCCTTGCAGACCACTGGTCCTAGCTTGTTTGACGAAGGGTCGTACAGCTCATAGTTTCCAGGCATATGCGCCTGGCGGACCTGGGCCATAATGGATAGTTGATCAGGCGGACGAGTAATGAAGGTATTGGTGACGGCGCTGTCCTTCTATGACATGTTTAACGAGTCGAACAAGAGATAAAACGAAACAACGGGAACGCGATGAGAAATTGGTCACACGGTTCACCAACTATACATCAGTCAGTTTCGCTCTTGAGACAATATCACGTCTGACGAAATCCAAACTCTCGGTCGAGACGGTCAAAACCAAGAACTCGTATGGCCGAACTGTTTCGAATAATATCGTGTCGCCAATTAACGTCCCTGACAGGCAGCGGTCCCACATGGACGGATACGCCGTTGCAGCGTCCAGCTTGACTGGTGCGAGTTCTCGATCCCCAAGAGTTCTTCCTCTCGTGGGAGGCTTAGGCTTCGCGCATCATCGCAGACGGAGGTTGTCACGGGGACAGACGATGGGAATTGTCACTGGGGGAGAGCTCCCTGTCGGGGCTGATGCGGTGGTGCCTGTGGAGGATGCAAGGAGGGCCGGCGGCAAGATCTATTTTCTAAAGGAGGTTCAGAAGGGTGAATTCTGTTTTCCCGTTGGGGTTGATGTCAAGAAGGGCGCGCTTGTAGTTCATGCTGGAGATGCGGTCAGAGCGCAGGATATTGGGATGCTTGCGCTTCTGGGCATAAGAGAGATTCGAGTGTTCGCAAGGCCGCGGGTAGCGATAATCGCTACTGGCAACGAACTGGTGGATTCGTTTGACGTTAGCGATCCTCGGAAAGTGCGGGAGAGTCACTCGCCGATTTTCGAGAATTTGATACGAGAGCTAGGTGGTGTCACGAGTTCTAGGGAAATAGTTAGAGACGATCTCGGCCTCATGAGCCGCGCGGTTGAGCGAGCCCTTGGAAGCTCAGACATCGTATTAACGCTCGGGGGCACATCGCTAGGCGAAGCGGATCTTGTGGAACAAACGTTACGCAGAATCTCGAGGAAAAGCCGCATTATTCATGGAATAAAGATGGACCGCGGAAGAGTAGCGGGGGTTGCTGCGGTTCGAGGAAAACCGATTGTCACGCTCCCGGGTCCAGTTCAAGGGGCGATGAATGCGTTCGTTCTTCTGGCTCTTCCTCTGATTATGAGAATGACATCTGGATCAAGCTCAACTGCGTTCGTAAGAGCCCGTCTTTCCACCGGTTGGAAGGCGAGGAGAAAGTTTCAAGGTTTCACCAAGGTCCTCTACGTTAGTTTGGAAAGGAAGGGTGAGGGGCTTCTCGCTCGTCCAATTGTTGGGGATACGGAGTCGATCAGCGTCTTGACTGATTCAAACGGATTCGTAGTAGTTCCTGAAAGGATCAGAGAGTTGCGGCGCGGCGAGGAGGTTTCAGTCAGGCTTCTACCAGGCTTCTCGTACGTGGGCGGACAGTTTCTCGCGAGTTAGTCTGTGAATCGCTTATGGCCCGGTCTGAAGCGGGATAGCTCTG
>Ga0209237_1002147_pt1 | contig 11798 bp, 11 predicted proteins | sample GraSoi013_1_40cm_2_FD_185820 | JGI IMG/M metagenome (GOLD analysis project Ga0209237, IMG submission 185820) | Grasslands soil microbial communities from the Angelo Coastal Reserve, California, USA - Sample 10_02_2013_1_40cm (SPAdes) (version 2) | ecosystem: Environmental > Terrestrial > Soil >...
CGCTTCGTCGCTCGACTCGGGTTCGTCGTCAGCCCAACGGAGCTCTGAGCGCGGAGAGAGCACCCCGACCCGATCCGCCAAACCCGCTACGCAGCCGCCAGTTGACGTAAACTGGCGACTGTGGCGACGGCGGCGCCCACCAGCTATCGCATCGGCGAGGTCGCGGCGAAGGTCGGCCTGACCGAGCGGACCATCCGCTACTACGAGGAGCGCGGGCTCCTGGAGTCGGTGAAACGCCTCGACGGCGGGCAGCGCGTGTACACCGACGACGACGTCCGCCGCCTGAAGTTCATCCTGAAGCTCAAGGTGCTGGGCCTCACGCTTGCGGAGATGCAGGAGCTCGAGACGCTCTATGGCCGGCACCGCACGAACGCCAGAGTCCTCCCACGGCTGATCGAGCTGCTCGAAGCGCACCTCGCGACGACGAACGAACGGATCGGAGAGCTCACGGCGCTCCGTGATGAGATCCGTTCGTACCGCGAGCACGTCGCGCGGCGGCTCGCCGAGGAGGGCCCGAAGTGAGGAGCGTCATCCTCGGCGCGTCGCGCACGCCCATCGGCGCTTTCCTTGGCGGACTGGCTCCGATCCCCGCTCCGAAGCTTGGCGCGATCGCCATCAAGTGCGCCCTGGAGCGCGCGGGGGTCAGGCCCGACCAGGTCGACGAGGTCTTCATGGGCAACGTGGTGCAGGCCGGCGTCGGCCAGGCGCCGGCGCGGCAGGCCTCGCTCGCTGCGGGCATCCCCAACTCGGTCCCGTGCACAACGGTGAACAAGGTCTGCGGCTCGGGGCTCAAGGCGGTGATGCTCGCCGCGACGCAGATCGCGGCCGGCGAGGGTCGCGTCATCGTGGCGGGCGGGATGGAGTCGATGTCCAACGCGCCGTATCTGGCGCGCGGGCTGCGCGCGGGCCTCGCTCTGGGCGAGCACATGCTCGAGGACGCGAATCTGACCGACGGTCTCGTGGATGCCTACGGTCACGGACACATGGGTCTTGGCGGCGAGCTCGTCGCCGAGCGGTGCGGACTCTCGCGCGAGGATCAGGACAGCTTCGCGCTCGGCTCGTACGAGAAGGCCCTGCGTGCGCAGCGCGAGGGCGCTTTCGACGCGGAGATCGTTCCGGTGGAAGTGCCGGGCCGGAAAGGCGCGGTGACCGTGGTGAACCGCGACGAGACGCCGCGCGAGACGAGCCTCGAGTCGCTCGCGAAGCTTCAGCCCGCGTTCAAGCCCGGCGGCACGGTCACCGCAGGGAACGCGTCCAAGCTGAACGATGGCGGCGCGGCGGTGATCGTCGCGTCGGAGGAGCGCGCGCGCGAGCTCGGCACCAAGCCGACCGCGCGGATCGTGGCGCAGGGCCAGTTCGCGCACGAGCCCGAGCTGTTCCTCGCGGCGCCGAAGGGCGCGATCGAGCGTTGCCTCGAGAAGGCCGGCTGGAAGCTCGACGACGTCGACCTGTTCGAGGTGAACGAGGCGTTCAGCGGCATCGAGTGCGTCAGGCGCGAGCTCGACATCCCCGAAGAGAAGTTCAACGTGAACGGCGGTGCGGTCGCGCTCGGGCACCCCATCGGGGCATCGGGAGCGCGGCTCCTGGTCACGCTGCTCTACGCGCTCCGCGCGCGTGGCAAACGGCGCGGGGTCGCATCGCTCTGCCTCGGTGGGGGCGAGGCTGTGGCCCTCGCTGTGGAGCTGCTCTGATGGCCGAGCCTGCGCTCACCAACGTGTTCGCGTTCACCGCCAGGCGCGATGAGATCGCGCGCTTCTTCGAGGATGTGCTGGGCCTTCGCCGGCAGACGCCGCGCGACGACTCCGTCTGGTTCGAGTCCGCGGGCGGCGCGACATTTACGGTGCACGACCACGAAGAAGACGAGGCCGACGAGGGAGGCTTCGTCCCGTGGTTCCACGTGCCGGACCTCGCGGCGGCCTACGAACGCGCGGACGCCCGAAGCGCGGTGTTCGGCGGAATGCGCGACGGGTATTTCCTCGCCCGCGACCCCGACGGACGCGTCTTCGGTGTGCGGCGTTGGCGGTGACGTCGGCCGAGACCGGTTTCGATCTCACGCTCACCGAAGAGCAGGAGCAGGCGCAGCGGACAGCGCGCGACTTCGCGACCGAACGCGTCCTCCCGCGCGCGGCGGAGATCGACGAGCAGGGCAAGATCCCGCGCGAGCTTCTCGCGGAGATGGGAAGGCTCGGATTCATGGGCACGTACGTGCCCGAGCGCTACGGCGGTTCGGGCCTGGACGCGGTGTGCTATGTGCTCATCGTCGAGGAGATCAATCGCGCATGCGCTTCGACCGGCGTCGTGCTGTGCTCCCACGTCTCCCTCGCCGTCGATCCCATCCTGCAGTTCGGCACTGAGGAACAGAAGCAGCGTTATCTACCCGCACTCGCGACCGGAGAGCGGATCGGGTGTTTCGCGCTGTCCGAGCCGGCGTCCGGCAGCGATGCCGCTGCCATGCGGACGAGTGCGCGGCGCGAGGGCGACGGATGGGTGTTGAACGGCACGAAGAACTTCATCACCAACGGCTCGATCGGGGACGTCGCGGTGGTCTTCGCGCAAACGGATCCCCCCGAGCGCCACAAGGGCATCGCCGCGTTCATCGTCGAGAAGGGCGTGCCCGGATTCTCGGTCGGCAAGCTCGAGCGCAAGCTCGGCATCCGCGGCTCGGACACGGCGCAGCTCCTCTTTCAGGATTGCCGCGTCCCGGCCGCGAACCTGCTGGGCGAGGTCGGCGAAGGATTCAAGATCGCGCTCTCGACGCTCGATGGCGGCCGGATCTCGATCGCGGCGCAGGCGGTGGGGATCGCTCGCGCCTGCCTCGAGGACTCGCTCGCGTACGCGAAACAGCGCGAGGCCTTCGGAAAGAAGATCGCCGACTTCCAGGCGATCCAGTGGATGCTCGCGGACATGGCGACGGAGATCGACGCCGCGCGCCTCCTCACCTGGCGCGCCGCCGCGCTCAAGGACGCCGGTGAGGACCACATTCTCGCCGCGGCCGAGGCGAAGCTCTTCGCCAGCGACGTCGCGGTTAAGGCGGCGCGTGACTGCGTGCAGATCTTCGGCGGCTACGGGTACCTAAAGGACTTTCCTGCGGAGCGCCACTACCGCGACGCGAAAATCACCGAGATCTACGAGGGGACGAGCGAGATCATGAAGCTCGTCATCGCGGAAGAGATCCTGAAGGAATGACCGCGCCAACCGGCGCTTTTTTCCCAGGTGGCGCGATTCTCCTTGCCCTGACCATCCTCGGATTTGGCGCGTTCTTCTGGCGCGCCTGGCGCCTCTACCGATTCCTGCGGCTCGGCCGGCCCGAGGCGCGGCTCGACCATCCCTGGCTGCGCCTCCGCGACGAGCTCATCATCTATCTCGGCCAGCGCAAATTGCTGAAGCGCCCGTACTACGTTCGCGGGCTCGCGCACGCGTTTATCTTCTGGGGCTTTCTCGTTATCACGATCGGCACGTTGGACCTGCTCGCGAATGGCATAGCGGGCTTCCACCTTCCCGGCACAGGGAGGGCGGTCTTCGCCTGGACGATCGACATCTTCGCCGTCCTCGTGCTGGGGTCGATCGCGATAGCGCTGATCCGGCGGATCTTCTTCGCGCCTCCGCGGATGCACGTCGCTCTCGACGGCTACGTGATCCTTGGGCTGATCGCGATCCTGATGATCACGCTGCTCCTCTTCGAGGGCGCGGGTCTCGCGGCCGGCAATCTCGAAAAGGGCTATACCCCGCCGCCGCTCGCCGGACTCTTCCTCCGGAGCTCGGTGTTCCCGGGCGAGTCCGCGGCCGTCGTCTTCTATTGGGCTTGGTGGTTACACGTCGTGACGGTGCTCGCGTTCGCGGCCTACCTGCCGCAGTCGAAGCACCTGCACATCGTCACGACGCTTCCGAACGTGTTCTTCCGGAAGCAGACGCCCCGCGGCGCGCTCGGGCTCATCGAGGACATCGAGAACAAGGAGACCTTCGGCGCGGCCACGATCCGCGACTTCAGCTGGAAGCAGCTTCTCGATGGTTACACCTGCACCGAGTGTGGTCGCTGCTCGGATAACTGCCCGGCGCTCGCCACAGGAAAGCCGCTCGATCCGCAGAAGATCGTCCTCGACGTGCGCGATCAGCTGCTCGCCGAGGGGCCGGCGCTCTTGAAAGACCCGAAGGCGGCCACGAAGCCGCCGGCGCACTGGGTCGAGTCGAAGCCGGAAGAGCTCTGGGCGTGCACGACCTGCGCGGCGTGCGTCGAAGCGTGCCCCGTGACCATCGAGCACATCGACAAGATCGTCGACATGCGCCGCCACCTCACGCTGATGGAGGGGGCGGCGCCGCCCGAGGCGCAGCGCGCGATGACCAACATTGAGCGCTCAGGAAATCCCTGGGGCGAACCTCGTGACGCGAGAGGCGACTGGGCCAAGGAGCTCGGCGTGCCGACGTTCGCGGAGAACCCCGACGCCGAGTATCTCTACTTCGTCGGCTGCGCCGCCTCCGTCGACCGTCGCAACCAGCGCGTCGCGCGGTCGCTCGTCGCGATCCTCCGGGCCGCGAACGTCTCGTTCGCCATCCTCGGCACGGAGGAGACCTGCAACGGCGATCCCGCGCGCCGGATCGGTAACGAGTACCTCTGGCAGGTGCAGGCCGAGCAGAACATCGCGACCTTCAAGAAATATGGTGTGCGGAAGGTGATCGCGAGCTGCCCGCACTGCTTCAACACCATCGCGAACGAATACCCGCAGCTCGGCGGCAACTACGAAGTCGTCCATGCGCTGCAGCTCGTCGACCGATTGATCGCGGAGGGAAAGCTACGGGTCGGGAGCGACGGCCGGGAGATCGTGGCGTACCACGATCCGTGCTACCTCGGCCGTCACAACCGCATCTACGACCAGCCCCGGGCGGTCCTCGACGCGCTTCCCGGGATCGAGCGGGCCGAGATCGCGCCGCACCATCGCGAGCGCGGGTTCTGCTGCGGCGCGGGCGGCGGGCGCATGTGGATGGAGGAAAAGGTCGGCCAGCGCGTGAACCACCGGCGGATCGAGCAGCTTCTGGCCGCCAAGACGGGGGCGACGAAGGTCGCGAGCGGCTGCCCGTTCTGCTTGATCATGCTGGAGGAAGGCGTCGGGGCAAAGGGCGTGCAGGAGCAGGTGCGCCCGGTCGACGTCTTGGAGCTCGTTGCGGGGAGGCTGCAGAGCTAGTGAACCTGACCGACAGCACGACCATCTTCGCGATCGTGTTCGCGTTCATCGCGCTCGCCGTGGCGTTCGGGGCGGTCGCGTTCGCGCTCTGGTACGGCGGGGATCAGACAGAGTTATGAAACGAGCGATTGAGCAGGAGCTATGAAGATCCTCATTCCCCTGAAGCAGGTCCCCGACTCGACGGTCCGCGTGAGCGTCGCGCCGGACGGCAAGTCGATCAAGACCGAAGGCATCACCTGGTCAATCTCCCCCTACGACGAGTACGCGATCGAGATGGCGCTCGAGCGAAAGGACGACGATCCATCCACGGTCGTGTCCGTGGTCACGGTCGGGCCGGCGCGTTCGCGCGACGCGCTCCGGCAGGCGCTCGCGATGGGCTGCGATGAGGCCTCGATCGTGATCGCCGACGAGGCGATCCCTCCGGTCGCCATCGCGCGAGCGCTCGCGAAGGTCATCGAGGAAGCTAAGCCCGATCTGGTCCTCTGCGGGAAGCAGGCCTCGGACGACGATCAAGGGTTCATCGGGCCCGCGCTTGCGGAGGTCCTCGGCTGGCCGCACGTCGCCACGATCACGAAGGCGGTGCCCGCGGACGGGTCCGTCGAGCTCTGGCGCGAGGTCGAGGGTGGTCATGAAGTGTGGACGGCGCGGCTGCCCGCACTCGCCACCGTCCATAAGAGCGAGAAAGAGCCGCGTTATCCGTCGCTGCCCGGGATCATGAAGGCGAAGAAGAAGGAGATGCCCGAGCGGCCGTTCACCGCACTGGGTGTCGATGCGCCGGGGCCGATGCTGGAGGTGCTCTCAATGGAGCCTCCTCCCGCCCGCGGCGCGGGCAAGATCCTCAAGGACGGGGATCCGAGACACCTCGCGGAGCAGCTCGCGACGGCGCTAAGGGACGAGGCGAAGGTCCTGTGAAAATACTGGTCGTCGCCGAGAGAAAAGGGACGGAGCTACGGCGCGTTTCGCTCGAGCTCGCCGCGAAGGCCACGCAGCTGGGCGACGCGTCGGTCGTCGAGATCGGCGGCGAGCGCTATTCACCGCTTCCCTTCGTAAGCGCGCTCGCCAAGAAGGTGCAGGCCGATGGGCCCGATCTGGTGCTGCTGGGGGCCACCCAGAACGGTCGCGACCTCGGGGCGCGTCTGGCGGCGCGGCTCGGCCGCGCATACGCGGCCGACGTGACTGAAATAGCCGCGCAAGGTGGGTCGCTCGAGATCACGCGGCCGATGTACGCGGGCAAAGTGCGCGCCCGGATGCGCGTGCCATTGCCCGCGGTCGTTTCGATCCGGCCCGGTGCGATGCAGCTCCGCGAAGGCGCGCCTGCGCCGCAGGTCACGAAGATCGAGGCCGACGCGGCCGCCGAGAAGCTCACCTTCACCAAGTTCGCGGCGGTCGCGTCCGGCGGCAAGCGGGTGTCGCTCGCGGAGGCGCGCGTCGTGGTCTCGGGCGGCCGAGGCCTCAAAGGCCCGGAGCACTGGAACCTGGTCGAGGAGCTCGCGGACGCTCTCGGCGGAGCGGTCGGCGCATCGCGCGCGGTCACCGACGCGGGCTGGCGGCCGAACGAGGAGCAGGTCGGGCAGACCGGGAAGACGGTGACGCCCGACCTCTACGTCGCGCTCGGCATCTCCGGCGCGATCCAGCACCTCGCGGGCATGACCTCGAGCAAGGTGATCGTCGCCGTGAACAAGGACCCCGACGCCGACATCTTCAAAGTCGCGGACTACGGCGTCGTGGCTGACGTGTTCGAGTTCGTCCCAGCGTTCACGGAGGCCGTGAAGAAGGTCCGAAGCACATGAGGCCCTTCGTCGGCAAGACCGAACGCGATCTCGCATCGGCGGTGGCCGGCTGGGCGGCGAGCCTTCGCGAGCGCATTCCGGCGGCCGAGAAGGCGGGCGAGATCCCGCGAGACGTCATTCGCGAGCTCGGACGGCTTGGGGTGCTCGGGATTACCGTCCCTGAGCCACTTGGCGGCCTCGGCGCATCTACCGTCGCGTTCGCCCTGGTCCTCGAGGAGCTCGCCGCTGCCTGGCCCTCCCTCGCGGTCTGCGTCGCGGTGAACACCGGCATCGTGGACGGCACGCTCGTCCGCTATGGCACGGCCGAGCAGCGTCGCCGCTGGCTCCCGAGGCTCATCGATGGCAGCGGGCTCGCGGCATTCGCCCTGACCGAGCCGTCCTCGGGAAGCGATGCCGCGTCGCTGCGGGCCACGGCGATCCGCGAAGGGGATGGCTGGCGGCTCGACGGGCGCAAACAGTTCATCACCAACGCCCGCTACGCGCCGCTCGCGATCGTTTTCGCTCGCGTTGCCGAGTTGGGGGGCCCTCGGGGGGCAGACCCCCCCGGATCAGCGAAGCCCCCATCGACTCATGCGGGCATCACGGCCTTCGCCGTTCCTCTCGACGCCCCGGGCGTCTCGATCGGTCCGGCCGAACGCAAGCTCGGGCTCAAGGCTTCTGACACCAGCGCGCTCGTTCTCGATGGCGTGCGCGTCAGCCGAGACGCCGTGATCGGTGAGGTGGGGAAGGGCTTCGCGCTCGCGCTGGCTGCGCTCGACGGCGGACGCATCGGCATCGCCGCGCAGTCGGTGGGCATCGCGCGGGCGGCGCTCGCCGTCGCGGGGGACTATGCGAAGCAGCGCAAGCAGTTCGGAAGGCCGATCGCCGACTTCGACGGCGTGCGCTTCCCGATTGCTCGATCGGAAAGTGAGGTCGCCGCGGCGCGACTCTTGGCTTTGCGCGCGGCCTGGCTCAAAGACCATGGCCGTCCATTCACCCGCGAGGCCGCGATGGCGAAGCTCTACGCGAGCGAGATGGCGCAGCGCGCGACACATACCGCGGTGCAGACGCTCGGGGGCTACGGCTACATGCGTGAATACGCGGTGGAGCGTTACGCGCGCGACGGCCGCGCAACGACGATCTACGAAGGGACGAGCGAGATCCAGCGCCTGGTGATCGCGCGATCGCTCCTCGCTGCATGACGATCCAAAAGACGAAAACGGCCAAGCAGCGCTGGCTCGAGGAGGTTTACGGGCCGGCGACCAAGCGGCATCCCGAGCGCAAGCCACGCTTCTCGACGATCTCGGACGACGAGATCGAGCCCTTGTACACGGCGGACGACATCGCGGACCTGGATCAGGATCGGGACCTCGGCCTGCCGGGCGAGTTCCCGTACACGCGCGGGGTGCAACCCTCGATGTACCGCGGCAGGCTCTGGACGATGCGCCAGTTCGCCGGGTTCGGTTCCGCTGAGGATTCAAACGAACGGTTCCGCTACCTCCTGACCCAGGGCGTGACCGGGCTGTCGGTGGCCTTCGACATGCCGACGCTCATGGGGCGCGACTCGGACGATGCGCTGAGTCGCGGCGAGGTCGGACGAGAAGGAGTCGCCGTCGACACGCTCCGCGATATGGAGATCCTCTTCGACCGGATCCCACTCGATCAGGTGACCACGTCGATGACCATCAACGGTCCCGCCTCAATCGTCTGGGCGATGTACCTGGCGGCCGCCGAGAAGCGCGGCATCCCATTCGACCGGCTCGGCGGCACGATCCAGAACGACGCACTCAAGGAATACATCGCACAGCGCGAGTGGATCGTCCCGGTGAAGCCCGCGATGCACCTCGTCATCGACACCTTCCGTTATGGGTCGCGCGACGTGCCCCGCTGGAACACGATCTCGGTCTCCGGCTACCACATCCGTGAGGCCGGGGCGACGGGACTCCAGGAACTGGCATTCACGCTCATCGACGGGCTTGAGTACGTGAAATGGGGCGTTGCGGCGGGCCTCGACGCGAACGACTTCGTCCCGCACCTCTCCTTCTTCTTCGACGTGCACAACGACTTCTTCGAGGAGATCGCGAAGTTCCGCGCGGCGCGCCGGATATGGGCGCGCGAGATCGAGCGTCGGTACCACCCGACGAACGAACGCGCGCTCATGCTGCGCACGCACGCGCAGACCGCCGGCGTCTCGCTCACCGCGCAGCAGCCGTACAACAACGTCGTTCGCGTGACGCTTCAGGCGCTCGCCGCGGTGCTCGGCGGGACGCAGTCGCTGCACACGAACTCGCTCGACGAGACCTACGCGCTCCCGACGAAGGAGGCAGTGACGCTCGCGCTCCGGACCCAGCAGCTCATCGCCCACGAGTCGGGAGTGGCCGACACGATCGACCCTCTGGCCGGCAGTTATTACCTCGAGACGCTGACGCGCCGCATGGAGGAGGGGTTCGAGCGATACCTGAAAGAGATCGAGGGGATGGGTGGCATGGTGGAGGCAGTCGAGCGCGGCTATCCGCAGCGCGAGATCACCGAGGCCGCGTTCCACTTCCAGCAGCAGGTCGAGGAAGGCGAGAAAGTGATCGTCGGCATCAACAAGTACGCAACGGAAGGCGATCGGACACACGTCCCAACGCTCGAGATCGACCCGGAGGTCGAGCGAAAGCAGGTCGCGCGGCTTCAGGAGACGCGTAAGAAGCGAGATGTGGTTCGCTGGCGCGAGTCGCTCGACGCGTTGCGGGGCGCCGCGAACTCGGGCGAGGAGCTCATGCCGCGCTTCCTCGAAGCCGCGCGCGCGAACGCCAGCGTGGGTGAGCAGGTACAGGTGCTGAAGGAGGTCTATGGCGAGTACCACGATCCCGGTTATTTCTAAGCTCGACCTCGAGAAGCGGATCGGGCAGGGGTATCGCGCGTTGCGTTCTGCGCTCGAGGCGCTCCCGCGCGAGCGGTTCACGGAGAAGCTTCGGACCGGCTGGTCGCTGAACGAGAATCTCGCGCATCTTGCTGCCTGGGAGGAGACAGTCCCTCCGCGGGTCGCGGGCGTACTCGAGCGCGGCGAAGATCCAAAGCTGTACGACGACATCGACGGGTTCAACGCTCGCGTCGCCGGCGAAGCCAAAGACGAGTCCACGGACGAGCTTTTCGCGCGCTGGGGGGCCGCGCACGAGCGGGTTCTCGAGACCGTCCGCGTGCTCCCCGAGGACGCCGCGAAGCTCGCGTTCGATGTGGTCGAGTGGAACACCACCGGCCACTACCCCGACCACTACGCCGATATCGGCGCGGCGATACGAACGAGCGACGACCTGTTCGGTCTCGTGCAGACGAACTGGATCGGCTTCCGCGGCCTGATCGTGGCCATCGGACTTGCCGGGCTCGAGGAGAAGACCTCCACCGGATGGATGTACAAGGACGTCGTCGCGCACGCCGCCGCGTGGGAGGACCGGACCGCGAGTCGACTGCGGACGTTCCGTGAGAGCGGCGAGGCGAAGCGCTATCCGGGCGTCGACGACACCGACGAGTTCAACGCCGCCGTGGTCGAGCGCACGCGCGGTCGCACGGCCAGCGACGTGCTCCGCGATGTCGACGACGCGCACGAGCGGCTCGTCGCCGAGATCCAGAGGCTCACGCCCGAGCAGATCCACGAGAACGACGACTGGATCATCGCCGTCGTCGCGGGGAACACCTACGGCCACTACGCCGACCACTTCGACGAGGTCTTCGCCGGGGTGCCCAAGCGTCCTGCTGAGCTTCTCAAAAAGATGCGCGAGGGCTGGCGCCCCTTCCGAAACGCTGTCGGGCGCCTTGGCCTGCTGCCCCTCGACGCCGCGACCCCCGCGGGCTGGACCTACAAGGGGATGCTTTCGCACGTCGCCCATTGGATGGAGCAGGTCCCTGCCGAGATGCCGAATCGGCTCGCGGGCCGCAGAGGCTCGGCGCCGGACGTCGATCGCGAGAACGAGCGCGAAGCGAAGGCCGGCGCCGACCGGTCCGCCGAGGAGGTTCTCAAGCGCCTCGACACGGCGTATCGGACGGTCGTCGAGATGGTGAAGGCCCTCCCGCAGGACCGCGACGTGCCCTTCCTCGCGGTGCGGCTCGTGGTTGGGGAGACCTACGGACACTTCGTCGAGCACGGTGCCGAGGTGGAGGCCGCTCTGCCCAAGACGGCGGCCAGGATGCTCGAGCGGTTCGCCGACGTCTGGCGGCTGTTCCGAGCGGCGCTGCGCGAGCGCGGCCGTGCCGGACTCGGTGAAACGACGTCCGCCGGCTGGACCTATCGCGACCTCGCCGCGCACGCCGCGGCGTGGATGCAAGAGGCCGCGCGCGAGATCGACGCGAACGACATCACGAGCTGGAACAAGGATTCGATCCAGGCCTTCAACGATCGGGCCGTCGAAGCACATCGCCTCGTCGGCCCGGAGGCCATGCTCGACGAGCTCGATACCTCGCAGCGCCGGATGCGTGACGTGATCGCGGCGCTCGCCGACGACCGCCTCGCGAACGAGAAGATCTTCGATATCGCGGCCTGGTGCACGTACCTGCACTGGGAAGAGCATTTCGCCGAGCTCGGGATACCTCTTTGAGGCGTCCGATCCGCGTCGTCGTCGCGAAGGCCGGTCTCGATGGCCACGACCGCGGGGCAAAGGTCGTGGCACGCGCGCTTCGCGATGCCGGCATGGAAGTGATCTACACGGGCGTACATCAGACGCCGGAACAGGTCGTCGAGACCGCGCTGCAGGAAGATGCCGACGCGATCGGCGTGTCGCTCCTCTCGGGAGCGCATAACTACATCTTCCCGCGCATCAACGAGCTCATGAAAGAGAAAGGTCTCGACGACGTCCTGCTCTTTGGCGGCGGG
>Ga0209237_1002148_pt1 | contig 11796 bp, 10 predicted proteins | sample GraSoi013_1_40cm_2_FD_185820 | JGI IMG/M metagenome (GOLD analysis project Ga0209237, IMG submission 185820) | Grasslands soil microbial communities from the Angelo Coastal Reserve, California, USA - Sample 10_02_2013_1_40cm (SPAdes) (version 2) | ecosystem: Environmental > Terrestrial > Soil >...
GAGGTCACCTACGCGAACGGCGACAAGGAGGTCCTCTACTTCAAGGACTTCTCGTCGGGCGCGATGATCGAGTCCGTCGTGCGGCGCGCCAAGAAGCTGGCGCTCAAGCGCTACATCGGTGGCGGCGAAAAGGGCATCACGACCGACGACCTCATCACCGCGGTCCGCGAGGAGTTCAAGGAGAACGAGGACCTGCCGAACACGACGAACCCCGACGACTGGGCGAAGATCGCCGGGAAGAAGGGCGAGCGGATCGTGTACGTCAAGCCGCTCATGGGCGAAACGCAGAAGGAAAAGCGTAACGTCGAAAAGGTCGTGAACACCGGCCAGTATCTATAAGGAATCGGGGGCCGTCGAACGGCCCCCACTTCCCCCCCGGTCCCGCGAACGGTGGCCGGGGGGTTTCCTTTTTCACGGTATCGTTCAGCGACCGTTGTCACGGGCTTCGTAGAGGGGACTGCATGGCCATCCCGAAAGTCATGGGCATCGAGACCGAGTACGGGATCACGGTCAAGAACCAGCCGGACTTCAACCCGATCCTGTCCTCCCTGCTGCTGATCAACTCCTACGAGACCTATCGCAGCTCGCGCGTGCGATGGGACTATGAAGCCGAGAGCCCGCTGCGGGATGCCCGTGGCTTCGAGTACATGGAGGAGAAGGAGGGCACGTCCAAGGAGGAGTCGCGGCTCATCAACCTGATCCTGTCCAACGGGGCGAGATTCTACGTGGATCATGCTCACCCCGAATACTCCAGTCCTGAAACGACGAATCCGAGAGACACGGTGATCTGGGATCGGGCCGGGGAGCGGATTCTGAACCTGTCGAGACAGCGAGCGGAAGCAGTCTCTCCGCCAGAACAGCGGATCCTCATCTACAAGAACAACACCGATAACAAGGGCAACTCCTACGGCACCCACGAGAACTACCTCATGGACCGCAAGGTGCCCTTCGCGCGGATCGTGCAGCACATGATGCCGTTCTTCGTCACCCGGCAGGTCTACACGGGCGCGGGCAAGGTCGGCTACGAGAACAACGCCGAGCCGTGCGAGTACCAGATCTCACAGCGCGCCGATTTCCTCGAGACGGAAGTCGGCCTGGAGACGATGCACTCGCGCCCGATCGTCAACACGCGCGACGAGCCCCACGCCGACCCCGAGAAGTACCGGCGCCTGCACGTGATCGTCGGCGACGCCAACATGAGCGAGGTCTCGACCTACCTCAAGGTCGGCACCATGGCCATCGTGCTCAGCATGGTCGAGGACGACTTCATCGAGAAGGACCTCTCGATCGACGGGCCGGTGGCCGCCTTCCGCAAGGTCTCGCGCGACCTCGCGTGCCGCGACACCGTCCGATTGAAGGACGGGCGCACGATCTCGGCGGTCGACCACCAGCGCGAGTTCCTCGCCCTCGCCAAGCGCTACTTCAAGGAGCGCCAGCAGCCCGAGCCCTGGGTGGCCGACGTGATGGGCAGGTGGGAGGCGACGCTCGACCGCCTCGCCGAGGACCCGAGGCAGCTCGGCCGCGAGCTCGACTGGGTCATCAAGCGGCAGCTCATCGAGAACTACGTCGCCAAGCACGACCTCGAGTGGAACGATCACCGTGTGCTGATGATCGACCTCCAGTACCACGACATCCGTCCCGGCAAGGGCCTCTACTACAAGCTCGAGGAGTCCGAGGCGGTCGATCGCATGGTCACCGATGACGAGATCTCCAAGGCGATCTACGACCCACCGAAGGACACGCGGGCGTACTTCCGTGGGATGTGCCTGCAGCGCTACAGCGACGAGATCGTGTCGGCCTCCTGGGACTCGGTCATCTTCGACCTCAAGGAAGGCCCCCTCAAGAAGATCTTCATGCTCGAGCCGCTCCGCGGCACCGAGGCACACGTGCGGCAACTCCTGACGGAATCGCCGACGGCCGCCGACCTGCTGCGCAACATCTCGCGGCCCAGCTTCGGGATGTGAGGCCCCCGCACCCACAAGGATCGCAATGAACGACGAGCACTGGCAGCACCAGTTCCGCGAGTACGGCAACTCCAGCTTCAGCGACCTGCTCCGCCGCGACTCGCCACACCTGTTCCCGTCGCCGGCCGCCGCGCGTCCTCCCCTCGAGCAGCCGGCGGCGCCGGAGCTGGTGCCGCACGGAACGACCGTGCTCGCGCTGCGATATCGCGACGGCGTCATCATGGCGGGCGACCGCCAGGCGACCGCCGGGTACCAGGTCGCGAGCCGACGCATCGAGAAGATCTTCAAGGCCGACGACCTGTCCGGCGTCGGCATCGCGGGCGCGGCCGGCCCCGCCATGGAGATGGCCAAGCTCTTCCAGACCGAGCTCGAGCACTACGAGAAGGTCGAGGGCGACAACCTCTCGCTCGACGGCAAGGCCAACAAGCTCGGGCAGATGATCCGCATGAACCTCCAGGCGGCCATGATGGGCCTGGCCGTGGTGCCGATCTTCGCCGGCTTCGACGAGAAAGCCGGCGTGGGCCGCCTCTTCAAGTACGACATCACCGGCGGCCGCTACGAGGAGAAGGACTACGACGCTCAGGGCTCCGGCTCCAAGGACGCGCGCGACTCGCTGAAGAAGCTCTGGAAGCGCGACATGGGGCGCGACGACGCGCTGCGGGTGACGCTGGAGGCGCTCATCGACGCCGCCGACGAGGACGTCGGCACCGGCGGCCCCGACCTCGTGCGTGGCATTTATCCGACCGTGAAGACCATCACGCGGAGCGGCTTCGGCGACGTCGCCGACGACGAGGTCAAGCGCGTGTGCGAGGCGATCCTCGCCGACCGCGCGCGCACCGGGAACGGGGGCTGAGCGTGCCGCTGCCCTACTACGTCAGCCCCGAGCAGATGATGAAGGACAAGGCCGAGTATGCCCGCAAGGGCATCTCGCGCGGCCGGTCCATCGTCACCCTCGAGATCCGCGACGGGATTTTGCTCGTGGCGGAGAATCCCTCGACCCTGTTGCACAAGATCTCGGAAATCTATGATCGGATCGCGTTCGCGGGCGTCGGCAAGTACAACGAGTTCGAAAATCTCCGGATCGCCGGCATCCGCCACGCGGATATCAAGGGCTACTCGTACAGCCGCGGCGACGTGACGGCCAAGGCGCTCGCCAACGCCTACTCGCAGGCGCTCGGCAACATCTTCACGCAGGACATCAAGCCCTTCGAGGTGGAGGTGCTCGTGGCGGAGGTGGCCGAGGCCAACGGCAGCCGCAACGAGATCTACCACATCCTCTACGACGGCACGATCGAGGACGAGCACAACTACGCGGCCATGGGCGGCCAGGCCGACGAGATCCGGCGCTTCCTCAAGGACCACTACCGGGATGCGCTCCCCCTGGACGAGGCGCTGCAGCTAGGGGTCCGGGCGCTGACGGTCACGCAGAACAAGACGCTCAGCGAGCGCGATCTCGAGGTGGCCGTGCTGGACCGCACGAAGGAGCGGCGCAAGTTCCGGCGCATCCCGCCCGAGGCGCTGAGCCAACTCCTGGGCACACAGAGGTAGGACGTGCTAGGCTGAGATCCAGATGAAGCGCCGCATCTTCGGCCTCGAGAACGAGTACGGCCTGACCTGCACCCTCAACGGCCAGCGGCGCCTCTCGCCCGACAACGTCGCGCGGTATCTCTTCGAGAAAGTCATCCCCGGCGCCCGCAACGCCAACGTCTTCCTCGAGAACGGCGCGCGACTCTACCTCGACACCGGCTTCCATCCCGAATACGCGACGCCGGAGTGCGATGATGTCGCCGAGCTGGTGATCCACGACAAGGCGGGCGAGCGCATCGTCGAGGACCTTCTGCACCAGGCCGAGAAGCGGCTGCGCGAGGACGGGATCTCGGGCAATATCCTGCTCTTCAAGAACAACACGGATTCCGCCGGCAACTCGTACGGCTGCCACGAGAACTATCTCGTCAGCCGCGACGTGTCGTTCCAGCGGCTGGCCGAGGCGCTGATCCCGTTCTTCGTCACGCGACAAATATTCGCGGGCGCCGGCAAGGTGCTCCAGACGCCGCGCGGCTTCCACTACTGCCTGAGCCAGCGCGCGCAGCACATCTGCCAGGAGATCTCGGGCGCCACGACGTCGTCACGCTCGATCATCAACACGCGCGACGAGCCTCACGCCGACGCCGAACGATATCGGCGTCTCCATGTCATCGTGGGCGATTCCAATATGTCCGAAGTGGCGACGTATCTGAAAATTGGAACGACCGCCCTCGTCCTCGACATGATCGAAGATGGCTTCTTCGACCGCGATTACTCCTTACAGTCGCCGGTGCAGGCCATCCGCGATATTTCTCACGACCCGACGCTGAAGGAGACCATCAAGCTCAAGGACGGTCGCTCGATCTCGGCGCTGCAGATGCAGATCGAGTACCTCGAGTACACGACCCGCTACGTCAACTCCATCGACGCCGACGCCGCGTCCAAGGACGTCCTCGCGCGCTGGACGGACGTGATGGAGAAGCTCGAGTCCGATCCGATGCAGCTCGACCGCGAGCTCGACTGGGTCATCAAGCGGCAGTGGATCGAGAGCTACATGACGCGCAACCGGCTGTCGTGGCGCGACCCGAAGATCTCGCTGATGGACCTGCAATACCACGACATCCGCCCCGACCGCGGGCTCTACTACAAGCTCGTCGGCAGGGACATGGTCGACCGCATCACCGACGACGAGACGATCGAGCGCGCCAAGCACGAACCGCCGCAGACGACGCGGGCGCGGCTGCGCGGCGAGTTCATCCGGCAGGCCAACCTCAAGGGCAAGGACTATCGTGTGGACTGGGTCTACCTGAAACTCAACGACCCGGAGCGCGAGACGATCCTCTGCAAGGACCCGTTCCAGTCCCACGACGAACGGGTCGAGCGTCTCATCCGCTCCTTCTGAACGTTCTGGATCCCTACCAGAAATTCCGCGCGCTCCGGCTCCTCCTCCTTCTCGCCCTCGGCGGGGTCTTCCTCTGGCTGGCCACCGGCCGCGCGCCGTCGCGGCGGCTGCGCGTCGTCGCGGTGACGCTCGCCGTGGCCGCCGCCCTCGCCTACCCGAATCTCGGCTTCTTCCACGTGCACTACAAGAGCCCGATCCACTGGCACGAGACCTTCCACTACTTCATGGGCGCCAAGTACCTCCCCGAGCTCGGCTACACGCGGATCTACGAGGCCACCTGGGTGGCCGGGCGCGAGCTCGGCGCCTTCGCGCCGATCCGCCGGGTGCGCGACCTCGCCACCTACGCGCTCCGTGACGTCGCGAGCATCGACGCGGCGGCCGTGCGTGCGCGCTTCGCGCCCGCGCGCTGGCAGGCGTTCAAGCGCGATCTCCTCGTCTTCGGCCCGCACATCGAAGACTGGGAGCGCGTCTTCTTCGACCACGGCTACAACGATCCCCCGCCGCGCGCGCTCGCGCTGCACCTCCTCGTCCGCTGGCTGCCCGCGACTCCACTCACGCTGACGCTGCTGACCTCGCTCGACTACGCGATCGTGCTGGCCGCCTTCTGGGCGGTGTGGCGCGCCTTCGGGGGCCTGGCGGCCGCGCTCGCCTTCGCCTACCTCGCGCTGAGCTTCTTCGCGCGCTTCGACTTCATCGGCGGCTCGCCGCTGCGCTGGGACTGGATCGCCGCGCTGCTCCTCGGCGCCGCCGCGCTCGCGCGCGGCGCGGGCGCCGCCGCCGGCCTCGGCTTCGGCTACGCCGTCCTCGCGCGGGTCTTCCCCGTGCTCTTCCTCGTCCCCCTCGGCATCAAGTGGATGCAGGCGCGGCTCACCGGCGCGCGCGATCCGGCGCTCGCGCGCGCTCTCGTCGCCGCGGCAGCGCTGGGGCTCACGGTGTCGCTGACGCTGGTGGCCGTGCCCCGGACGCGCGAGCTGACCGGGGAGTTCACGGCCAAGATCCGCCTGCACAACCAGGGCACGTACACGAACCACGTCGGCCTCGGCTCGCTGATCGCGTTCCACACCGCGCCCTGGGTCGAGCGGCCCGACGGCAGCGTCTTCGTCCCGCACGAGGCGGCGCTCGCCGCGCGACCGGCGCCCTGGGTGCTCCCGACGGTGTCGGTCCTCTACCTCCTGGTGGCGCTGCCGCTGATTCTCAAGGCGCGGCCGCTCGAGTCGGTGATGTATGCGGTGCCGCTCGTCTTCTGCGCGCTCTCGCCGGCCGGCTACTACTACTCGTTCCTCGTGCTCCTCGTGCTGCTGCCGTGGCGCGACGGCGCCGCCGACCCCGTGCGGCTGGTCGCCATGGGCTTCCTCGCGTTCGTCGGCGCCGCCGGCTACGCCTTCGAGCTGACCTCGTCGGAGCTCTTGCCGCTCTTCTACGAGGCGTCCATCCAGCTCGGCGTCTTCCTGCTCTTCTGGCTCGTCTTCGAATACATCCGCCTCGCCGCGCCCGTCGGCCGCAGTCCCTCGGTTTCGACGACGCCCGCGTCCACCACCCGCGGGGGTTGACCCCCGCCCTGGCGGGATGCTACATCTGCTCCCTCGAGATATCGGGAGCGGCCGTTTGCCGCCGCGCAGTGTTTGTTCTCCGTGTGCCCGCGGAGCCGTTCACGCAGCAGGGATCGGACAGGAGGAGGCCTCGATGCTCGGACGCAAGGACGCCGCCAAGCCGGCCGCTCCGCAGGCGCAGACCAACGGCCACGGCGCGACCCCGATCACGCTGCTCACGGTGGTCGGCGAGCACGCCAGGATGGAGGGCAAGTTCGAGATCAACGACTCGATCCAGATCGAGTGCGAGGTGGGCGGCGAGCTCCAGGTGGGCGGCAAGCTCGTGATCGGCGAAAAGGGCGTCGTCAACGCCAACGTCAACACGGTGGACGCGATCGTCATGGGCCACTACGATGGCAACATGGTCGCCACCGGCAACGTCGAGATCACCGCCACCGGGCGCGTGAGCGGCAACATCCAGACCGACTCGCTGGTCATCAGCAAGGGCGGCTTCTTCAACGGCAACGTGAGCAAGATCAACGAGCCCGGCGGCGGCCAGCGGCCCGTGTACCTGATCGAGGAGAAACGCGCGAGCGCGGGCCAGCCGGTGCCGCGCTAGCGGCAGCCGAGGCCAGGGCTCCGCCCATGATCTTCAAGAAGAAGCCAAAACGCGTGCCCGCCCGCGCCAACGACCTCAGCGCGTTCATCGACGAGGCGTCCGAGATCGAAGGCAAGTACACCTTCAGCGGCACCGTCATGCTGAACGGCAAGTTCAAGGGCGAGATCTTCTCGAACGACACGCTCATCATCGGCGAGAAGGGTGTGGTCAACGCCTCCATCCGCGCGGGCGTGATTCTCATCAACGGCGAAGTCGTGGGCAACGTGCTCGGCACCGAGCGCGTGGAGCTGCGCGGCGCCGCGCGGGTCTTCGGCGACGTCGAGGCGCCGGTGGTGATCGTGGAGGAAGGCGTCCTCTTCGAGGGCCATTGCCGCATGACCAAGCCGCGCCCGTCCGAGACGCCGGCCGCCGTCACGCCGGCCCGCGACGTCTCCGTCCTTCCCTTCAAGCGTTAGTCCTCCAGTCGCGCGTGAGGGCGCCGACGCGCGCCAAAAGCTCGGCCTCGGACACGCGCGCGAGCCGCGCGTCCTCCACCACGCGCTCGCCGTGGACCCAGACGTCCGTCACCGCTTGCGGCGACATCGCGAACACCACGTTGGCCAGGAGGTTCGTGGCCGGGTGCAGTGAGGCGTGGCCGAGGTCCACGGCCACGAAGTCGGCGAGCCGGCCCGCCTCGATCCGCCCGGCGTCGAGCCCGAGGATGGCGGCGCCGGACTCGGTGCCGAGGCCGAACACCGTCGTGGCCGGCAGCGCGCCGCCGTCGAGGAGGCGCACGCGCTGCAGGAGCGAGGCCATCCGCATCTCCTCGAAGACCGACAGCCGGTTGTTGGTGCAGCCGCCGTCGGTGCCGAGGCCGACGCGCACGCCCGCGCGCAGCAGCTCGGGCAGGCGGGTGACGCCGTCGCCGAGGAACATGTTACTCGAGGGACAGTACGCCAGCGCCGCGCCGCGAGCGCCCATGAGCGCGACCTCCTCGTCGTCGAGCCAGACGGCGTGCACGGCGATCGTGCGCGCGCCGAGCGCGCCGAGCCGGTCGAGGTGGCGCACCGGCGTGGCGCCGTGCTCGCGCAGCGTCCGCTCGCCCTCGTAGCGTCCCTCGGCCACGTGCACGTGCATCGGCACGTTCTCGGTTTCCGCCACCTCCCATCCCGCCCGAATCATGGTCGGAGAGGCGCCGTGCGGGCTGTGCGGCGCCGCGTGCACGTCCACCGTCGCGTCGTGGCGGTGGGCGGCGATCAGCTCGCGCACGCGGCGGGCCGCGTCGGCGGAGCTCTCGCGGTAGCGCTTGGGCGCGCCCTCCCAGTCGTACATCGTGCGCGCCAGCACGAGCCGGATGCCCACCGCGCGCGCGGCGGCGATCACCGCCTCCGCGTTCTCGTGGCCGCCGTCGTTGAGATAGAAGAAGTCCACGCACGTCGTGACGCCGTGACGGAGCATCTCGGCGAAGGCGAAGGCGGCGCCGAGGCCGATGCCGTCGCGGTCGAGCCGCTCGGAGAAGGGATAGAGCACGCGGTCGCGCCAGCCGGCGAAGTCGAGGTCGTCGCCGAGCCCGCGCAGCAGCGACTGGAACGTGTGGCAGTGCGCGTTGACGGTGCCGGGCAGCAGCGCGCGGCCCGTCAGCGCCACGTCGCCCGCGCGCGGCGGACCGGCGGCGCCGACGTGGGCGATGCGGCCGTCAGCCACCACGATCGCGACGTCGCGCCGCCAGCCGTCGGGCGTGAGCACGACCTCGGGCAGGAGTCTCATCGGCGGCCGTCGAGTATACTGCCGAGCCGTGACTGCCCACCACGCGATCATCGACGCGGGCGCCGCCGTCGCCGCCTGATGCGGCTCGGCTTCGTGCTCGCCGGGGCGGCCACGCTGCCCGCCGCCGAGTTCGTGGAGGTCGTGCGCGAGACGGAGGCGCGCGGGTATCACACGGCGTGGACGGGCGAAACCGCCGGCTACGACGCCATCGCGGTGATGGCGGCCATGGCCGCCCACAGCACGACCCTGCACGTGGGCTCCGCCGTCGTGCCCGTCCAGACGCGCACGCCGACGCTGCTCGGGATGAGCGCGGCGGCGCTCGGCCACCTGGCCCCGGGCCGCGTCGCGCTCGGCATCGGGCTCTCGAGCCGGATCATCGTCGAGCAGTGGCACGGGCTGCAATTCTCGGCCGCGCTCGCGCAGATCCGCGAGGCCGTGCAGATCATCCGCCTCGTGACCGCGGGCGAGCGCGTGAACTTCGAGGGGGCCTTTTACCGTGTGAAGAACTTTCGCCTCGTGGCGCCGCCCGCGCCCGTGCGCATCGTGCTGGCCGCGCTCGGTCCCGAGATGCTCGAGCTGGCGGGCGAGATCGCCGACGGCGTCGTGTTGAACTGGATCCCCCCCGAGGCGGTGCCGGCCTCCATCGCGCATCTCGAGGCGGGAGCGCGGAAGGCGGGCCGCACACTCGAGGGCTTCGAGATCGCCTCGTTCATTCGCACCTGCGTGACCGACGACGTGAAGACGGCGCGCGCGGCGCTCGCGCGCGACATCACCGGCTACGCCATCGTCGACGTCTACGCGTCGTTCTTCCGGACGGCCGGGTTCGCCGGAGAGGTGGACGCGGTCAACGCGCGCTGGCAGGCCGGCGACCGCGCCGGCGCCGTCGGCGCGATCTCGCCGCGCGTGCTCGACGGGCTCGGCGTCGTCGGCGACGAGGCGTTCTGCCGCGCGCGCATCGAGGCCTTCGCGAAGGCCGGGCTGACGATGCCGGTGGTGCTGCCGTTCAACCCCGCGGCCGCCGCCGGCGGCGACCCGCGCCCCACGCTGCTGCGCACGCTGCGCACCTTCGGCGGATGAGGCTCCGGGTCCTCGGCGTCATTCCCGCGCGGCTGGCCAGCACGCGCCTGCCGCGCAAGCTCCTGCGCGAGATCGCCGGGCGCCCGCTGATCTGCTGGACGTGGGAGGCGGCGCGGCGCGCGCCGGAGCTCAGCGACGTGCTCGTGGCCACCGACGCCCAGGAGATCGTGGACGTCTGCCACGCGCACGGCATCCCCGCCATCCTCACCTCGTCCGCGCACCCATCGGGCACCGATCGCGTGTGGGAAGTGGCGCAGGGCCGGGCCGCCGACGTCTACGTCAACGTGCAGGGTGACGAGCCGCTCGTCACGCCCGGCCACGTGGCACGGCTCGTCGCGCCGTTCCGCACGCACCCCGACACGCAGGTGAGCACGCTCAAGATCCGCGCGACCGACGCCGAGAAGCCGCTGCCGAGCGTCAACAAGGTCGTGGTCGACGCCGCCGGCCACGCGCTCTACTTCTCGAAATTCCCGATCCCCTACGACCGCGACCGCATCGGCACGCCGGTCTACAAGCACATCGGTCTCTACGCCTACCGGCGCGCCGCGCTCGAGGCCTTCCATCGCCTGCCGCCGTCGGAGCTCGAGCAGACCGAGCGGCTCGAGCAATTGCGCTTCCTCGAGAACGGCATCCCGATCACGGTCGTGGAGACGACCGAGCCGACCGTCGGCGTGGACACGGAGGACGATCTGCACGCCGTGCAGGCCCTGCTCGCGGCGCGGGGGCGGTGACCCGGACCCCGGAGGCGGCGCGCCAGCGCTGGGTGATCCTCGCGGTCATCGTGCTGGCGCAGACGGTCGCCAACGTCGGCCCCCTCGGCATTCCGGCCATCGCCTCGCTGATCCGCGACGACCTCGGGCTCACGCTGACGCAGGCCGGCTCGTTCCTGTCCGTCTACTACCTCGGCCCGGTGACGATGTCGTTCTTCGCCGGCATGCTCGCCGATCGCTGGGGGACCGCGAAGACGCTCGTGCTCGGCCAGGCCCTCATCGCCGGCGGCCTGCTCGCGGCCAGCACCGCGGGCTCGTACGGCGTGCTGCTGGCGCTGCTCGGCATCGCAGGCGTCGGGTACGGCACGCTCAACCCGGCGTCGACGACGGCGGCGATGTCGTGGTTCCCGCCGCGCCAGCGCGCCACGGTCGTCGGCCTCAAGCAGGTCGGCCTGCCCTTCGGCGGCATGCTCGGCGCCGCCCTGATGCCCGCGCTCGCGCTGCGCCTGGGCTGGCGCTGGGCGATCGCCGCCAGCGCGCTGGCGATCGTCGCGTGCGCGGCGCTCTCCGCGACCGTCTATCGCGACCCGCCCGGCGAGGCGCCGCTGCGCCGCGCGGCGGGCCAGCGCGGGACGGTCGCGGAGGTGCTGCGCTCGCGGGACCTCTGGCTGGTCGCCAGCGCCACGCTGGTGTTCGCCGCGATGCAGACCGTCTGGATGGCGTTCCTCGCCCTCTATCTCCAAGAGTTCGTCGGGCTCGCGCTGCTCGCGGCGAGCCGGTACCTGGCGCTCGCCCAGGCGGGCGGCGTGCTCGGGCGCGTCGCGTTCGGCGTGCTCTCCGATCGCACGTTCGGCGGCCGCCGCCGCACGCCGCTCGTCATCGCCGGCTGCGGGTCCGCGCTCTGCTCGCTGGCCATCGCCTTCACGGGCCCGGGCGCGGGACCATGGCTCCTCACGCCGCTCGCGCTCGTGTTCGGCTTCTTCGGCATCGGCTGGAACGGCGTGCAGCACACCCTCATGGCCGAGCTCGCCGGGCCGCGCTCGGCCGGCACCGCGGTCGGGCTCGGGCTCGCCATCTCCTCGCTCGGCGTGACGCTCGGCCCGCCCGTCTTCGGCTGGTGCGTGACGGCGGCGGGCGGCTATCGCGGCCCGTGGATCGGCCTCTCGCTCGTGATGCTGGCGGGGCTCGGAGTCCTCGCGCTCGTCCGCGAGCGCGCGCGATTTTA
>Ga0209237_1002152_pt1 | contig 11786 bp, 9 predicted proteins | sample GraSoi013_1_40cm_2_FD_185820 | JGI IMG/M metagenome (GOLD analysis project Ga0209237, IMG submission 185820) | Grasslands soil microbial communities from the Angelo Coastal Reserve, California, USA - Sample 10_02_2013_1_40cm (SPAdes) (version 2) | ecosystem: Environmental > Terrestrial > Soil >...
TGGGTGAACGTCGTCCTCCTGCTCCTGACCATCGCGACGACGACAGATATAGGCCGGGCCTATTACGCCGGGTTCGTCGCGGGCTTCGGCGGCACCGCGCCGGCGATGTCCGCGGTCAGTTTGATCGTCCACGGTTTCTGGTACAGCGGAACCGTGCTCGCGATTCTTGGCTGCCACGAGCTCGGGCACTACATCGCGTGCCGGTATTATGACGTCGACGCGTCGCTCCCGTTCTTTCTGCCCTTCCCGTTCATTATCAGCGGCACGCTCGGCGCGTTCATCCGAATCCGCGAACCGGTCCCGCAGAAGCGGATCTTGTTCGACATCGGCATCGCCGGTCCGATCGCCGGATTCCTGGTCGCGGTGCCGGCGCTGTTCATCGGCATCGCGATGTCGAATCTCGTGCGCCTGCCCGATCCGTTGCCGCCGGGGACGCTCATGTTCGGCGAGCCGTTGATCTACAAAATCGCGTCGCGCCTGCTGTGGGGCACACTGCCGTCCGGGTACGATCTCAATCTGCATCCGATGGCGTTCGGCGCGTGGTTCGGTCTGCTGGCGACGGCACTGAATCTGTTTCCCGTGAGTCAACTCGATGGCGGCCACATTTCCTACGCGGTGTTGGGACGCAAATCCTCGTACGTCACCCTCGCGGCGATCGGCGTCGGCATCGCGCTGAGCTTCCTCGCGCGGAGCTGGATCGTGTGGTCGGTGTTGATGATCATCATGCTGAGCGTCATCGGACGGCACCATCCACCGGTGTTCGACGAGGAGATACCGCTCGATCGCGCGCGGCTGTGGCTGGCGCTGTTCGCGCTGGTTATGTTCATTCTGTGCTTCATGCCGGTGCCTCTGGACTTCATCCGGTAGATCGTTTTTCGATTCGTGTCACGCCGCTGAACCAACGTCGCGGATCACGCACGCCGCTGACGAGAAAAAGGCTTTAGGTTCTTACAAGACCGAGAGCGGATCCACGTCGACGACGACCCGGCGCTGAAGCTCGGGACGTGAGGCGAGTGCGCGCTGCAGCGCCTCGCGGATCCGTTTCCGGTTCGTGCCCTTGATCAACAGCTGCGCGCGGTACTCGCCGCGGAGCTTGCCGAGCGGCGCGGGCGCCGGTCCGAGGACGCGCAGCTGCCCGCCGTCGTTGTCCCTCACCTGCTGCACGACATCGGCCGCATCGTCCATCGCGCCGCTGAACGTACGGGCGCGCACGACCGTGTTGACGAGCGAGACGAGCGGCGGATAGCGCATCGCCTTGCGGAAATGCAGCTCGCGTTCGTAGAACGCCGGATAGTCCTGCCGGCACGCGAGCTGGATGCTGTAGTGCTCCGGGTACAGCGTCTGCACGATGGCTTCGCCAGGTTGCTCGCCGCGTCCCGCTCGCCCTGCCACCTGCGTGAGCAACTGAAACGTCCGTTCCGACGCGCGGAAATCGGCGATCCCGAGTCCAACGTCCGCCGACACGACGCCGACCAGCGTCACGCGCGGGAAGTCGTGTCCTTTCGCGATCATCTGCGTGCCGACGAGCACGTCGATCTCGCCGGCGCGGAACCGTGAGAGGAGCGACCCGAGCGCGCCTCTGCGGCGAATCGCGTCGCGATCCAGCCGCGCGACGCGCGCGCCCGGACAGGTCTTCTTCACTTCCGCCTCGACGCGCTCGGTGCCGAAGCCGGACTGCTCGAGATAGGGCCCCGCGCACAGCGGGCACGCCGCCGGCACGCGCGCCGTGTAGTTGCAGTAGTGACAGCGTGCGCGCCGCGCGTGGCCCTCGCCGTGGATGACGAGCGACACGCTGCAGTTGGGACAATCGAGCGTCCCAGCGCACTGACGGCAGAAGACCGCGGTCGCGAAGCCGCGACGGTTCAAGAGAATCAGCGACTGCTCGCGGCGATCGAGCCGCGCCTGGATCGCATCGCGAAGCGGCCGGCTGAGAATCACCTCGGGACCCTCGGCCGCGTACTCCTCGCGCATGTCGACGACGGCGACGGCCGCCAGCGGTCGATCGAGGACGCGTCGCTCGAGGACCACGCGCTCGTACTTCCCGGTCATCGCGTGGTGATAGCTCTCCATCGACGGCGTCGCCGAGCCGAGGACGACGAGCGCGCCGGCTCGCTGTCCGCGGACGATCGCGACGTCGCGGCCGTTGTAGCGTGGGCTCTCCTCTTGTTTGTATGAACCGTCGTGCTCCTCGTCGACGACGATGAGACCGACGTCCTCGAGCGGCGCGAAGACCGCGGATCTCGTGCCGACGACGACGTCCACGTCGCCGCGGCGGATGCGCTGCCACTGATCGTGGCGCTCGCCGTCGGAGAGGCCGCTGTGCTGGATCGCCACGCGGTCGCCGAACGCCTCGCGGAAGAGCGTCGCGACCGCCGGGGTCAGCGCGATTTCCGGGACGAGCATCAGCACCCGTCGTCGCGCGTCGCGAACCGCTGCGGCCAGGCGGAGATAGATCTCGGTCTTCCCGCTGCCGGTCACGCCATGCAGGAGCGCGACGCGAAACTCCATGCGGTCAGCGATTGCGCGCAGTCGGTCGAACGCCGCCGCCTGCTCATCAGTCAGTTGTCTCTGTTTATCTCCAGTCGGGCTCAAGCCTGACTTGAGCCTGACTTGAGCCTGACTTGAGTCGGACTGCAGTACGACTTCGAACGGGTCGCGGTTGAGGCGGTCGTGGCGGAGGCTGACGTAGCCGTGCTTCGCAAGGCGCGACACGGTGTCTGAGCCAATCCCACGAGACGCGAGTTCCGGGGTCGGAATCCCAGTCGGCGTGCCGGCGAGCAGATCCAGCGCCTCGCGCTGTTTGTCGGTAATCGTGTCGGCCGATCTCGCTTCCAGACCGGCCGCCGTGATCGCCGCGACGCGGGTGGTCTTGTGCGCGTCTGCTCGCGCGCCGCGCGCCATCGGCGGCAAGAGCGCGGGGATGGTGTCGCCGACACCGGCTGCGTAGTACTCCGCGGTCCACCGCGCCAGCGCGATCACGTCGGGCGGCACGAACGCCTCGGCGTCGAGCACCTGCCGCAGCGGCTTGATCGCGGCGCCCGACGCGCCCTCGGTCGCCGTGTTCGCTTCGATGACGATGCCGGTGACCACGCGCGAGCCGAGCGGCACGACCACGCGCGCGCCGACGACCGGAGCCGGCACGTCAGGCGGCACGGAGTACGTCAGGAGATCAAGATTCGGAACGGGAACCGCGACGAGTACGTGAGATTTCAGATTGCAGATTTCAGATTTCAGATTGATTTCAGATTTCAGATTGTTGGAGGAGGCGGCGCACAAGTTTCATATCTTCCCACACCTCGCGCTTCGAGGACGGATTGCGCAGCAGATACGCCGGGTGAAAGGTCGGAATCAGTTTCGCGCCGCGGTAGTCGTACACGCGCCCGCGGAGGCGCGAGATCGGATCGAGCGTGCGCAGCAGCGCGCGCGCCGCGAACGTGCCGAGCGCGACGATGACCTTCGGCTTGATGACGTCGATCTGCTGGAACAGGAACGGCTCGCACGTCTCGACCTCGTCCTGCTCGGGATTCCGGTTGCCCGGCGGGCGGCACTTGATCACGTTCGCGATGTAGACGTCCTCCCGCTTCAAGCTGATCGCTTCGATGATCTTCGTCAGCAGCTGCCCGGCGCGGCCGACGAACGGAATGCCCTGGATGTCCTCGTCGCCGCCGGGCGCTTCGCCGACGAACATGAGATCCGCGTCCGGATTGCCGACGCCGAACACAATCTGTTTTCGTCCCTGCGCGTGCAGCTTGCAGCGTGTGCAGTCGCCAAGCTCTGTGCGAACGGCGACGAGCGCCTCGGCGGAGTCTTTGAAAAACGCAGCGGTTTGGGGGCGGACACCTGGGTCCGCCCCTACGTCGGTACTGTCATCGGGGCGGACGCGCGGGTCGTCCCCTACGGCGGTCGTACGCGGATCGGCATCGCCGATCGTAGGGGCCGACCCATGTGTCGGCCCCGGTGTGTCGGCTCGCGTGCGCCACGCCGGATCACCGCTCACGCCGGCGACGCCGAGGTCAGCCGCGAACTGGAGATGCGCTTTCAGCTGATCGCGATCCACTGAGGAGGCGCTCGACGCGATTGAGGATTTCGCCGGCGACGTTCGTCTTCGACTGCAGCGGCAGCGACTCGGCGCCGTCGGCGGTCACGATCGTGACCGCGTTGGTGTCGACGTCGAACCCGGCGTCGGTCCGTGCGACGTCGTTGGCGACGATGAGGTCGACGTGCTTCTTCGCGCGCTTCTCGATCGCGCGCGCGACGACGTCCTGCGTTTCCGCCGCGAACCCGATGAGCGCCGGGCCGCGGCCCGACGCCAGGCGCCGGTGACCGAGATCGCCGAGGATGTCCGGCGTCTTGTGCAACACGAGGGTGAGCGTATCGGCGCCCTTCGGCACTTTCTGCGGCGCCCGCTCGGGCATATAGTCGGCGACCGCCGCCGCCATGATGACGACGTGCATGTCGCTGGCGCGCGACATCACCGCCTGATGCATCTCGCTCGCCGTGCGCACGCGCACCACTTCGCGGACAGACGGCGGCTCCAATTCAGTCGGGCCGACAATCAGGCTGACCTCGGCGCCGCGATGCGCAGCTTCCGCCGCCAGCGCGAACCCCATCTTGCCGCTCGACCGGTTGCCGATGAAGCGAACCGGATCGAAGTCTTCGTACGTCGGACCGGCCGTGACCAGCACGCGCTGCCCGCGCAGCGGACTCTCGGGGCGAAGGATCTCCTCGGCCGCCGCGATAATCTCGTCGGGCTCGGCGAGACGGCCCTTGCCGATCCATCCGCACGCCAGATACCCTTCGCCCGGCTCGACGAAGCGGGCGCCGCGCGCGACCAGCGTGTCGAGGTTCTTCCGCACCGCCGCGTGCGCGAACATCTGCGAGTTCATCGCCGGCGCGATGAGCACCGGCGCACGCGTGGCCGTGTACAGCGTCGACAGGAAATCGTCGGCGATGCCGTTGGCGAGCTTGCCGATGATGTTGGCGGTCGCCGGCGCGATGAGCAGCAGATCGATCGTCGACGCGATTGCGATGTGCTCGATGTCGGCGTTCATCCCCTCCGCGAACTGATCGGTGATGACGGGACGCCGGGTGATCGCCTCGAAGGTGACCGGTCCGACGAAGCGTGTCGCCGAATGCGTCATCACGGCCACGACTTCGTGGCCATGCTTCTGCAGCCCGCGCGCGACTTCGACCGCCTTGTAGGCGCCGATGCCGCCGGTCACGCCGAGAGCAATCAGCATTGGGTAATTGGGTAATCGGGTAATCGGGTAATCGCGTAATCGCGTCATCGGGAAAATCGAACAATCAATTACCCGATTACCCGATTACTCACTTACCAGATTCCTCCTTTTCGATCTTTTCCACCTGCTTGGTGATGACTTCCCGCTGCGCGATCGTCGTCTTCTTGTGCTCGCCCGCGGTGACGCGCGGCGTCGATCCGGCGAGGAGCTGGCGCGCGCGCGCGCCGGCGGTGACGACGAACTCGAAGGAATTCGAGAGCTTGCTTCTGTCGATCATTTTGACCTTTTCGCGGGGCCAACCCCGCATCTTCTTCTCGATGCTCGTGGGGCCCCACCCCCACTCGCCTCGCTCGCGTCTACACGCTCGCGAGAGCCGCCGGCGCTTCATCGCTCGCCTTCGGCTCGCGACGGTCGTTAGAACCGACTGGCCGCTTGGGGAGCGGCTCAGCCAAACGTCTTGACGATTCCTTCCGCATCGGCGCGCATGCGGCGCAGCCGCGAGCGCTGGGCGATGACAATGCTGCGTAACCGATCGACCGCCGCGGTCAGCTCGTCGTTGACCACGACGAACTCGTAGTCGACGAAGGCGGCCACTTCTTCCCGCGCGACCTGGAGGCGGCGCTGGATCGCCTCCTCACTGTCCTTACTGCGTCCGCGCAGCCGCTGCTCCAGCACGTGCATCGACGGCGGCATGACGAAGATCGCCGTCGTCTCGATCCCTCGGCTGCGGACTTTCCTCGCGCCCTGGACGTCGATGACGAGCACGACGTCGTTTCCTTCGGCGAGCATCCGTTCCGTGTCGGCGGCGCTGGTCCCGTACAGGTTGCCGAAGACCTCCGCCCACTCGAGAAACTCGCCTGCCGCAATCATCGCCTCGAAGCGTTCGCGCGACACAAAATTATAGTCCACCCCGTCGATTTCGCCTGCGCGCGCCCGCCGCGAGGTGTAAGAGCGCGACATTTTGAGGTGCGGCGTGTGCTCGACGAGCCGTTCGACCAGCGTCGTCTTGCCGGCGCCCGACGGCGCGGAGACGATGAAGAGCAGCCCGCGGCTCTTACTCGACATTCTGGACCTGTTCGCGCATCTTCTCCAGTTCCGCCTTGGCGGCGATGACGAGCTCGGAGACGCGAAGGCCGTCCGCCTTCGAGCCCATCGTGTTGACCTCGCGGTTCATCTCCTGGAGCAGAAAATCGAGCTTCCGCCCGCACGGCTCCGCGCTGTCGGAGAGCGCCGACCAGTGCGACACGTGGGCGCGGAAGCGCGCGACCTCTTCGCTGATGTCGGAGCGCGCGGCCATCCGGACGATCTCCTGCGCGACCGCCGTCTCGTCAGCCTGGAGATCGGTCCGCAGCTCGCGGACGCGGTCGGCGATCCGCTGCTCCATCGCCGAGCGACCCTCGTCGGCGGCGGCGGCGATGCGCTCGACCAGATCCGCGACGAGCGTGCGCCGCTCGTCCAGGTCGGCGCGCAGATGGTCCCCTTCGAGCGCGCGCATCGTGTCGAGCTCGGCGAGCCCCTGCGACACGACGTCACACGCCTGTGCCGCCAGCGCGTCCTGCTGCGAGTCGTCGTCGGACGGCTGTCGATCGCGGATGGAGATCGCCTGCGGAAAACGCAGCAGATCCCCTGGCGTCAGCGCGCCGCCCACGAGGCCCATCTCGCGCGCGCGATCGAGCGCCGCGGCAACCGCCTGCGCGAACTCCGCGTTGAACTCGACCTCGACGCCGGGCACCTGCCGAAGCTGCAGCGAGAGGCTCAGCTCCACGCGTCCACGCGCCACGCGTTTGCCGACGAGCGTGCGCACGTCGACTTCGAGCGCCGCGAGCGACTGCGGGACGCGCAGCTGCAGATCGAGATAGCGGTGATTCAGCGACTTGATCGTCACGGTCATCGTCGCGCGCTCGTCCTCGCGCGTGACCGTCGCGAAACCCGTCATGCTTTTGATCATTTTTGCACTGGCGCCGGGGCCCCACCCCCGGCGCGAGCTGTCGCAGACACCTCGCCTCGGATGTCCATGTCCTCGGCTCGGCGCGCCACCCCAGCGCGGCTGCCGCGCTGGGGGCCCCGGTGTGGCCGCAGGCGCTGCTGCGAAGGTGGAAAATAAGTACAACAGCTGTAGCGCGGCCCTTTCAGGGCCGCGATCACGATGGCACCATCCGTCTCTCGTCCTTTCTTCCTTCCAGCAACTGTAGCTGATAGAGCGTCGCGTACGTCCCCTCCGGCCGTGCGAGGAGCTCGTCGTGCCGGCCGATTTCGGCGACCCGGCCGTGCTCCAGGACGACAATCGCGTCGGCGCGCCGAATCGTCGACAGGCGATGCGCGATGACGAAGGACGTCCGGTTCAGCATCAGATTCGCCAGCGCTTCCTGCACGAGCAGCTCCGATTCGGCATCGAGCGCCGAGGTCGCCTCGTCGAGCACGAGAATCGGCGCGTTCTTCAGCAGCGCCCGCGCGATCGCGAGCCGCTGCCGCTGGCCGCCCGACAGCCGCTGCCCGCGCTCGCCGATCATCGTGTCGTAGCCTTTGGGCAGCGCGGCGATGAACTCGTGCGCATTGGCCGCGCGCGCCGCCGCCTCGATTTCATCGCGCGTCGCCTGCGGCGATCCGTACGCGACGTTGCTCGCGATGCTGTCGTCGAACAGCACCGTGTCCTGCGTGACGATGCCAATCTGGCCGCGCAACGAGGCGAGCGTCACGTCGCGGATGTCGACGCCGTCGATGAAGATCGCGCCCGAGCTCACGTCGTAGAACCGCGGCAGCAGGTTGACGAGCGTCGTCTTGCCCGCGCCGCTCCGGCCGACGATCGCGATCATCTGGCCGGCGCTCACCGTGAACGACACGCCGCGAACGATCCGGCCCGGGCCCTCGTCGTAGCCGAACCCGACGTCGCGGAGCTCGATCCGATCGCCGAACGGCGCGAGCACCGCCGCGCCCGGCTGCTCCTTGACCTCGGTGTGCGCGTCCATCATCTCGAAGATGCGTTCCGAGGCGGCGATCGCCTGCTGGAGGTTCGCGTTGACGCGACTGAGTTTTTTCGCCGGGCCGTACATCAGGAACAACGTGCCGATGAACAAGGCGAACTGACCGGGTGTCAGCCGGCCGGAGGCGATCTGCCGGCTGCCGTACACGATCGCGGCGGCCATGCCGATGCCGCCGATCAACTCCATCAGCGGCGGCAGGCTCGACAGCGACGCCGTCACCTTCATGTTCGTGCGGAACAGGTTGTAGCCGGCGCGCCTGAATTTCTCCGCCTCGTGCGCCTCGGTGCCGAACGCCTTGACGATGCGATGACCCGTGAACGCTTCGGCGCTCAGATGCGAGAGATGCTCGAGCGCTTCCTGGCTGCGCCGCGTCGTGCGCCGCACGCGCTGCCCGAGGCGGATGAGCGGGTAGACGATCAGCGGCGCGCCGGTCAGGCAGACGATCGTCAGCCGCGCGTCGTAGTAGAAGAGGAGCGCCGAGTAGCCGACCAGCGCCAGCGATTCGCGCGCGAGATCGCCGGCCGTTTCCGAGACGGCCTGCTGCACCTGTCCGACATCGTTGCTGATGCGCGACAACAGGCGTCCCGTGGCGCCGTGCGCGAAGAAGCCGGCCGACTGATCGAGGATGTGGCGATACAGCGCGTTGCGCAGATCCATCACCACGCGCTGCCCGACGTCGGCCATCAGATACGACGACACGTACGACCCGATCCCCTTCAGCAGATACACGCCGACGATCGCCCACGCGATGCGCAAGACGTCCTGCTGTTTGGGCAGCACGCTGTCGAAGATCGGTTTGATGAGATACGCGAGGCCGGCCGACCCCACCGCGTACACCACCATGCCGGCGATCGCCCACGCGAGGCGCCCGCGGTACGGCGTGGCGTACTCGAACAGGCGCTGCAGGGTGGTGCGCTGTCTCGGCATGGCGTCCGGCACTCCTAATCTAAAAGAGCGTCGCAAAATTACCTCGCCACCACAGGGGACACGGAGGACAGGAGGTTCAAACCTGTCCAGAGCAAGATTTTCCCCAGTGTCCCCGTGTCCTCCATGGTGGAGAGCTCAATTCTGCAATGCGTCTAAAGGAGCGCTTTACCTGTCTCCATTGCTACTTGTCTCCATAGCCGGTCGGGTGCGTCCGGTGCCAGTCCCAGGCGGTACGCACGATGACCTCGAGGTCGGCGTAGCGCGGCGTCCAGTGCAGCTCGGCGTGCGCCTTCTGCGGCGACGCGTAGAGCACCGCGGGATCGCCCGGGCGCCGCGGCGCCAGCGTCCACGGTACCTTGCGTCCGGTGACGCGTTCGACGGCGTCGATGACCTCGCGCACCGAGTGCGGATGCCCGGTACCGAGATTGTACGCGCCCGATCGATCCGTCTCGATCAACGCGTCCAGCGCGCGGACGTGCGCATCGGCGAGATCGGTCACGTGGACGTAATCGCGCAGGCACGTGCCGTCGGGCGTCGGGTAATCGTCGCCGAACACCTGCAGTCCCGGCCCGCCGCTCGCCGCGTCGATGGCGCGCGGAATCACGTGGATTTCCGGCGAGTGGTCCTCCCCGATCTCGCCCTCCGGATCGGCGCCGGCCGCGTTGAAATACCGCAGCGCAATCGAGTGGATGCCGTACGCGCGCTCGAAGTGCGGCAGCGCGCGCTCCACCGCCAGCTTGGTTTCCCCGTAGCTGTTGATCGGCGTCTGCGGATGCGTTTCCGCGATCGGCGTCTCGATCGGCTCGCCGTACGTGGCGCAGGTCGACGAGAACACGAAGGGCCTCACCGATTCCGCCGCCATCGCTTCCAGCACGCTCAGCGCGCCGGTCACGTTGTTCCGGTAGTACCGCGCCGGCTCACGCACCGACTCGCCGACGTCGAGCAGCGCCGCAAAATGCATGACGGCGAACACATCGTGCTTGCGAAGCGCCTCGCGGACCGCGGACACATCCGTGATGTCACCTTCCACGAAGTCGCCGAAGGCTGCAGCACCGCGGTGGCCGGCGACCAGGTTGTCGTAGACGACCACGCTGTACCCGGCCTGGCGCAACGCCTTCGCCGCGTGACTGCCGATGTAGCCGGCGCCGCCGGTCACGAGGACGGCGCGACCGCTAGCGTCCAATGGAAAAGTAGGTGAAGCCGAGCGCGCGCATCTGCTCGGGCGAATAGATGTTGCGGCCGTCGAACACGATCGGCGCGCGCAAAAGCGATCGCATCTTCGCGAAGTCGGGCTCGCGGAACTCGTTCCACTCGGTCACGATCGCCAGCGCGTCGGCGCCCGACAACGCGTCGTAGCTCTTCTCGCACACCGCAATGCGGCCGTCGAACAGGCGCTTCGGGATCGTACGCGCGCACCGTCGCGCCGCGCTGGAGCAGCGTCTCGATCATCTCAATCGCGGGCGCTTCGCGCATGTCATCGGTCCGCGGCTTGAACGCGAGACCCCAGAGCGCAATGGTCTTGCCGCGCAGATCCTTGAAGTGCCCCTCCATTTTCTCGACGAGCCGCTGCTTCTGCTTCTCGTTGGCGGCCTCGACGGCGCTCAGAATGCCGAAGTCGTAGCCGTGGTCCTGGGCCGACTTGAGCAGCGCCTTGACGTCCTTCGGAAAACAGCTGCCGCCGTAGCCGACGCCGGGAAACAGAAACGACGTGCCGATGCGGCGGTCCGCGCCGATCGCCCTGCGTACCTCGTCGACGTCGGCGCCGACCAGCTCGCAGACGTTCGCAATCTCGTTCATGAACGAGATGCGCGTCGCCAGAATCGAATTCGCGGCGTACTTGCACAGCTCGGCGCTCGCCGTGCTCATGATGAGAATCGGCGCGCCCGTTCGCGTGAACGGTCCGTACAGCTCCCTCATCACGGCCGCCGCGCGATCGTCTTTCTCTTCGATCCCGATCACCACGCGATCGGGTTTCATGAAGTCCTCGATCGCAGCGCCCTGCTTCAGAAACTCGGGATTGCTGACGACGCTGAAGGGCTGCGTCGTTTCCTTGGCGATCGTCTCTCGAACTTTCTGCGCCGTGCCGACGGGCACCGTACTTTTGTCGACGACGACCATGTACGTGTTCATCGCGCGCCCGAGGTCGCGCGCGACGCCGAGGACGTGCGCCAAATCCGCGGAGCCGTCCTCGCCCTGCGGCGTGCCGACGGCGATGAACACAATCGCCGAGTCGTGGACGGCGGACGCGAGATCGGTGGTGAAGCGCAACCGTTCTTCGTGACGATTGTGCCGGACCATTTCCTCGAGGCCGGGCTCGTAGATCGGCATCCCGCCCGCGTTGAGGGTGGCGATTTTCGACCCATCCTTGTCCACGCACACGACGGCGTTGCCGTTCTCGGCGAAGCACGCGCCCAGTACGAGCCCGACGTACCCCGTTCCGACGACGGCGATTTTCATTTTCTTATTCGCGTGGGGCCCCACCCCCACGCGCTGACGCGCGTCGCGGCGTAAACCGCTCGCGCGTATCCAGAACAGAATGTTGCTGAGGGCCTACCCCCACGTGCTGACGCGTCGCGGCGTAAACCGCTCGCGCGTATCCAGAACAGAATGTTGCTGAGGGCCTACCCCCACGTGCTGA
>Ga0209237_1002154_pt1 | contig 11779 bp, 10 predicted proteins | sample GraSoi013_1_40cm_2_FD_185820 | JGI IMG/M metagenome (GOLD analysis project Ga0209237, IMG submission 185820) | Grasslands soil microbial communities from the Angelo Coastal Reserve, California, USA - Sample 10_02_2013_1_40cm (SPAdes) (version 2) | ecosystem: Environmental > Terrestrial > Soil >...
CCTACGCCCGCCTCGCCGATCAGTACTGGGTTGTTCTTGGTGCGGCGGCAGAGAATATGAATCACGCGCTCCAGCTCGCTTTCACGTCCCACCAGCGGATCGAGCTGGGTATCCGTCGCGGCCTGGGTCAGGTCGCGGGAAAACTCACTCAGCAGGGAGGATTCGCGCTGACGCTGGGGTTGAGCTTTTTCCTGGCTGGTACGGGCCAGTTCCTCGCGCATGGTCGAAAGGTGTAAGCCGCGTTCGTGCAGGATCTCGGCGGCGAAGCACTTCTCTTCACGCAGCAGTCCCAACAAAAGATGCTCGGTTCCAACGTGCTTGTGCGAAAGGCGCTCAGCCTCCTCGGCAGCGTAAGCCAGAACCCGCTTGCACTCGTTGCTCAACGGGAGATCGACCGAGGTCGAGAGCTTCTCCCGGATAGTAATGTGTCCCTCAATCTGCTTGCGGATGGACTCGACCGAGGCATGAGAACGCAGGAACCGGAAGGTGAGAGCTTTGTCTTCGTGCAGCAGTCCCAACAGCAGGTGCTCCGTCTCTATGTAAGGAGAACCGAACTGACTGGCCTCGTAGCGCGCAAAGAAGATGACGCGCTGTGCTTTCTCCGTGTACCGTTCAAACATGAGCCCTCTCCCCGCCAAGTAAGGAACTCCGGTTCATGATACTCCGTACCCGACTGCCGTTTCTCTGCAACATGGCTACAACAACTTGCAAGCCAGCTGCAGAACCTGTCCTTCCATTGGTCCGGACTGTGCCGGAAAATGTCCAAAGTCGTGACACCTTCTGTCTACACCGACTCTCACGCCGGAGCGATCCCGGCGCCACCTCTTCGACATGCCCACGATGCAGCCGCAGCACGCGATGACAACGGCGGGCAAAAGCGAGATTATGCGTGGCTATCAAGAGATATTTTGTGACACGTGCTTTCAACCACTCTCATTTAAATCTCGCTCTGAATCAGCATCTCGGGGTTCGAATCCCCCGGGGGCAGCCAATACCATCTTGCGGAAGTCCTTCGTGAAAAGTCTCAATGAACGAGATGTGGCCTTCGTAGTCGGGCCGGGATAGATACTTCTCGAGCTTCACGCTGAGGGCACTGCCAGCGGCCTTTTGCCTCGCCTTGTGGAACTTCGTTCGAACCAGGCATCTATAAAGGAGTAGGACAATGACCGTAGCCAAGCTAATCTGCTCGTGGCACTCCACACGCGGGAGCGTGCCGAATCAAGAGCATTTTTTTCGCGCCCTGGGCAGGAGCGTCCGTGACCTCCGTACCCGCAAGGGGACCCACGCCGACAGCGCCAATTCCGCCGCCAGCAGGCTGCTCAAGAATCGCTTCTCCTATCACGATGCGAGGTACAATGATTTAGCTAGGTGGAACAGCAGCGGGCTCTGCGGGGATGCAACCATACCGAGGGATAGCTTGGTGGGCTTATGGAGACGATCACTGCATCTGCGCGAATATCCTTTCCGCGCTCCTGCCAACCCGCATCGGATCGGTAGACCCGCATGCCTTGGAAACCACCGCCCGAAGGACGGAATCTACACTACCGGAGAACGCTCCTTCCCACTTCACGCTGAGGCGGCACATTTGCGGTTGGCGCGCAGACTCGTGCGCATAGCAGCGCGGGGCGCGAGGAATGAATGACTGCCTCATGAAAGAGGGTTCCAACGTTCGCAAGATCGCGTTTGTCGGCGACCACTTGCCGCGCAAGTGCGGCATTGCGACGTTCACGTCTGACCTGCTTGCCTCCGTAGCAGCTGCGCATCCCCAAAGCCAGTGTTTCTCAGTGTCGGTGAATGACATTAAAGGTGGCTACGAGTACCCGCAAGTAGTTCGCTTCGAGATTGAGGAGCAGGATTTATCGTCTTATCTACGTGCTGCGGACTTCCTCAATATCAGCAACGTGGACATCGTCTGCTTGCAGCACGAGTTCGGCATTTTCGGCGGGACGGCCGGCGGCCATATCCTGGCACTCCTGCGCGAATTGAGAATGCCCGTTGTCACTACGCTTCATACCATTTTGCGTGAGCCGAAAGCCGACCAACGGCGCGTAATGCACGAGTTAGTCGCCCTCTCGACCCGGCTCGTGGTCATGGCTGAGCGGGGGCGACAGATGTTGCAGGAGATTTACCAGGCACCGCCGGCCAAGATCGATCTCATCCCGCATGGCATTCCCGACGTAGGTTTTGTCGATCCGACCGATTTCAAGGACCAGTTCGGTGTGGAAGGCAGGGTGGTGCTGCTCACGTTCGGGCTGCTTTCGCCGAACAAGGGGATCGAATATGTGCTCAACTCCCTGCCGCACATTCTCGCGGAGTTTCCCGACGTTGTTTATATTGTGCTGGGCGCCACCCATCCCAACGAACTACGCGAGCATGGCGAAGCCTACCGGCTCAGCCTCGAAATCCTTGCCAAAAAGAACAAACTCGAGAAGAACGTCATCTTCTATAACCGGTTCGTAGAACTTGAAAATCTGAAGGAGTTCATCGGCGCCGCAGACTTTTACATCACGCCTTATCTCAACGAAGCGCAGATCACGTCGGGCACGCTAGCCTATACGTTTGGTGCGGGCAAAGTGGTAATTTCGACACCGTACTGGCACGCTGCAGAATTGTTGGCGGAAGACCACGGCGTGCTGGTGCCGTTCGGCGACGCCCCGGCCATAGCCCGCGAGGTGATTGGTTTGCTGCGCGACGACACCCGCCGGCATGCCATTCGCAAGAATGCTTACAAGCTGGGCCGTGAGATGGTCTGGAGCAACGTGGCGCGGCTCTATATGCGCTCGTTCGAGTTGTCACGGATCGAGGGGGCGGCGCGATCTCGAAAATCTCTCGCCACGAAGACGCTCGACCAAAAGCCGCGGGAACTGCCGGAGTTGAAGTTGAGTCATCTCTCGCGAATGACCGATTCGACCGGAATCTTCCAGCATGCCATTTTTAGCGTCCCGAATTTTTCCGAAGGCTACTGTACGGATGACAACGCTCGCGCATTCATCCTCGCGGTACTGCTCAGTGAATTGGGAGAAGAGCCAGAGCGCGTGCGGACGCTGGCCACAACCTACGCGGCGTTCTTGCACCACGCGTTCGATCTCAGAGTGAAACGCTTCCACAACCACCTGAGTTTCGACCGCCGCTGGCTCGACGAGCAAGGGTCAGAGGATTGTCAAGGGCGAGCGCTCTGGGCGCTGGGCGTGGGCGTGGGGCGTTCGCCTTATCGGAGCTTCCAGATCATGGCTGGACAACTCTTCGCGCTGGCGTTGCCAGCTCTGACGGAGTTCACTTCGCCGCGGGCGTGGGCGTTCGGCCTTATCGGCATTCATGAATACCTGCGCCGGTTGAGCGGTGACAGCCTGGTCAACCAAACCCGTGAGACACTCACTTCCCGGCTCATGGAACTTTTCGAAAGGACCGCCCAGCCGGACTGGCACTGGTTTCAAGAGGATCTGACTTACGACAACGCGAAGCTCCCACACGCCTTGATTCTGAGCGGACGTGCAACCGGACAACAAGCGGTGCTTGAGCGCGGCCTGCAGGCCCTGCGCTGGCTGACGGAATTGCAAATCTCCGAGAAGGGTCACTTTCGATCCATTGGCACCAACGGATTTTATCGCCGCGGCGGCATGCGCGCCAACTTTGACCAGCAGCCCATCGAGGCGCAAGCAATGGTCTCAGCCTGTCTTGAAGCCTATCGCGCCACATCGGACCTCTGGTGGTACGAGCAGGCACAACGCGCCTTCGACTGGTTCATCGGCTGGAACGATCTCGGATTGGAACTCTGCTCTCCCGAAACAGGCGGCTGCCGCGATGGGTTGCATGTGGATCGGGTCAACCGGAACCAGGGAGCGGAATCAACCCTGGCCTTCTTGCTTTCGTTGGTGGAGATGCGCTTGGCGCAAAATATGCTGACGAGTTTTAAGGAACCGATCGCCGTCTAAGAGTAATCGCGGCTTCCGGTCTCGTTTCTCTGGAATAACCAGTCCATGAACGCCAACTCGATTCACGTCAAACGCACGGCCACGGTCCTCCGGCCTGACCAGTCCCGCGTTCTTCTGCGGCCATTCAGTCCGGAGGATTCCCAGCGGGCCGGCAGGATTATCGCCAGGATCATGTTGCTCCCGGAAACCCGAGTCGGCCCTCTCCTGGACGAAGTATCCGCCGAATTCTCCCAGCGACACCAGCAGATCCACAAATCCTTTCTGGAACGATTCGAACAGGTCCGCGACCTCCTGTTGACCGATGAGGAAATTTCCGAACAAAGACAGCTGTTGATCGGCTCCTATTTCGTTTGCGAATTCTCCTTAGAATCCGCAGCCCTGTTCAATCCGTCTATCGTCCCGCACCCTGACCAGTCTGGCCTGCCTCCCGGCGCTCTGCGTTTTATCCTCAGCTTGCGCGCCACCGGGGAGGGACACATTTCCTCCATCACTTTTCGGACGGGTATCATCCACGTCGACCATCGGATCGAGGTCCTAACCCCAACCGGCTTCCTCACCGAGCCGCGTCAAATCCCGAACCCCCGTTACGAGAAGGCGCTCTTCGAGCGGAAACTCTTTGAGCTGGGATTGACCAACGAATTCACGCGTCGGGTTATGAGCAAGTTGGGGGAGTCGTTTGCATTGGAAGAACTTCGCGCCAATCTCGAAGCCGAAGTGAAGCAGTCCCGCCTGTCGGATCGGAACGCCATCCAGGGAATTTTGATGCTGGCCCGGTCCAATTACGAGGTTCAGTTCCAGCCCCAACAGCGGCTGTGTGAACGCATCATTTTCCCGGCCACGCCGTCGCAACGCAACGGCATCGAAGACGCCCGGTTCGTGTGTTTCCAGAACGATGACGGCACCCACGTCTACTACGCCACCTTCACGGCCTTCGATGGCAAGGTGGTCTTGCCAGAACTGGTGGAGACTTCTGACTTCCTCCTCTTTCGGTTCATCACCTTGAACGGTCCGGCCGCAAAAAACAAAGGCATGGCCATCTTCCCCCGGAAAATCAACGGCCTCTATGCCATGCTCTCCCGCCAGGACAACGAGAACATCTACCTCATGTTTTCCGACAACGTCCACTTCTGGTATGAACGCAAGGTACTCCTTAAACCGATGTTCCCATGGGAGCTGGTCCAGCTTGGGAACTGCGGGTCCCCCATTGAGACAGAAGCAGGCTGGCTGGTCCTCAGCCACGGTGTCGGCCCCCTGCGAACGTACTGCATCGGCGCATTCCTCCTCGATCACGACAATCCCGGCAAGGTGATCGGCCGCCTCCGCGAACCCTTGCTCAAACCGGACCAAAAGGAGCGTAAAGGCTACGTGCCGAACGTCGTTTATACTTGTGGCGCTCTCCTCCACAACGGCGAACTGATCATTCCCTATGGCATGGCCGACCACGCCACCGGTTTCGCTACCGTTCCCCTCGATGAAGTGCTGGCTGCCATGCACTAGGAAATATCGTCGAACAGCATGACAAAGCCCGACAAAAGAGTGGCTGTCCTGTCGCCGATAGCCTGGCGAACGCCTCCTCGGCAATACGGCGCCTGGGAAACGGTGGCTAGCAACATCACCGAAGGGCTCGTCGCCCGTGGCTGGGATGTGACGTTGTTCGCCAGCAGGGATTCTGTGACCCGGGCTCACCTGCATGCCGTGGTGGACAAGGGATATGAAGAGGATTCCGCCGTCGATCCCAAAGTAGCCGAATACCTTCACATCTCCGAAGCGTTCGAGCGGGCGGCTGAGTTTGACCTCATCCACAGCCACTACGACTTCATGGCTTTGACCTACACCCGGCTGGTCAAGACACCGGTCCTGACTACCATCCACGGATTCTCGTCAGCCAAAATCATGCCCGTCTATCAGAAGTATCGTGACGGATACTTCGTTTCCATCAGCGACTCCGATCGAGCCGCAGGGCTGAATTACCTGGCGACCGTCTACAACGGCATCGATCTCTCGTTGTACCCGCTTCAGGAACCCGGCGGTGATGACCTGATTTTCCTCGGTCGGATCCACCCGGATAAAGGTGTTCATCTGGCCATCGAGGTTGCTCGTCTGAGCGGAATGCGTTTGATCATCGCTGGTATTATCCAGGATGAGGCCTATTTTCGGGAGCAGGTCAAACCCCATCTCGACGATCAAAACATCCTTTATATCGGACCGGTGGGCGTGCCGGGCAAGAACGAACTGTTTGCCCGAGCCCGAGCTCTACTGCACCTGAACACCATCCCGGAGCGATTCGGACTTGTCCTGGTCGAAGCCAATGCCGCTGGCGTGCCCGTCATCGCGATGGACCTCGGCTCTTGCCGTGAGGTGATCAAGGACGGGCAGACTGGTTTTCTCGTTGACAACGTCACTGAAGCAGTTCGGGCCCTTGGACGAATCTCTGAAATCGATCGTCGGGCCTGCCGCAGCCGTGTCCGGCAATACTTTTCGATCGATACCATGGTGGAGGGATACGAACGGGTTTACTCAACGATTTTTGATCTGGAAGCGAAGAGACGACCATGAAGCCGGACATTGTCAGACGATACCGCCACAACCCCATCCTCACCAAGGCCGAGATCCCCTACCCAGTGGAAACCGTTCACAACGCGGCGGTCGTGAAGCATGAGAACGAATACATCATGCTTTTCCGCTCCCATCTCCGCACCGGACGGTCCATCATTGGTTTGGCACGCAGTCCCGACGGATTCCACTTCACCGCCGATCCACAGCCCTTTCTGATTCCTGACCGGGACAGCCCTTTTGCCGCCTATGAAGAGTTCGGCGTGGAGGACCCACGCGTGACCCGGCTGGAAGGGGAGTACATCATCACCTACAGCGCCTACTCGCGAAATGGAGTGCGGATCGCCCTGGCCAAGACTAAGGACTTCAGTCAGGTGGAAAGAGTTTCCCTAATCACGCAGGCGGATTATCGGAATGTGGTGATCTTTCCCGAGAAGTTTGATGGGCTTTATGCCCGGCTTGACCGTCCTCATTCGGAAATCGCCCCCTGGTCAATCTGGATTTCCTATTCTCCGGATCTATGCTATTGGGGCCAATCTCAGCTCATCATGAGGCCTGAACCATATCACTGGGATGAAATGAAGATCGGTCCCGGCGCGCCGCCGATCAAAACGGACCAGGGATGGCTTTCCATCTATCACGGAGTTTTCCGAACTATGGATGGATCGGTCTATCGTTTGGGGGTTGCTCTTCATGACCTCGAGAACCCGGCAAAGGTCATCGGTGTGGGCGACTCGTGGATTTTGCAACCGGAAGATCCTTGGGAAATAACTGGATATGTCCACAACGTGGTCTTCAGCTGTGGCGCCGTTCTGGAGTCCGATGGAACCGTGAAAATCTATTGGGGGGGTGCAGACACGGTCATGTGCGCGGGCGAAGCGAATGTCTCGGATCTGGTCGCACTATGCCTGCATCACGGCAGACCGGCAAAGTAAGCATGGCATTTCAAGAGTCCTAATACCCCTGAATCGTATTTAATCCCCAGGGCAGCGTTCGCCTTGATGCCCCTCCCGCTGATGATCCAATATCGCGTCAAGGTATGAAAACTCACGATCTGTCCATCCCAACGAATCTATGTCCTGGCTTCCCGCCCTTGCCTGAATAAAGTCCCATTCCAGTTGGTCCAACTGTTGGCAAACCATAGAACAACTCCCGTACGAAAGCCCCGCTCTCGCGAGCGGGACCTTGGTTTCAAGCTAAGAGCTAAAAGCTAAGCTAGTGGCTGCTTTTAGTACATATCCCCCATACCGCCACGGCCGCCGGGGGCGGGAGCGCCCTTCGTCTCTTCCTGAATCTCCGCCACAAGCGCTTCGGTAGTCAGCATCAACGACGCGATCGAGCCGGCATTCTGCAGGGCAATGCGCACGACCTTGGTCGGGTCGAGCACGCCCGCCTTGACGAGGTCTTCGTAATCGCCGGTCAGGGCGTTGTAGCCGAAGTTGTTGTCCTTCGAATCGTTGACCTTTCCCAGCACGATGGCGCCTTCTTCGCCGGAGTTCTCGGCGATCTGGCGCAGCGGCTCTACGAGAGCACGCTTCACAATGTTGACGCCGATCTGCTCATCGCCCTCGACCTTCAGCTTGTCGAGTGCGGAGACGCAGCGGGCCAGGGCTACACCGCCGCCCGGGACGATGCCTTCTTCCACCGCCGCACGGGTTGCGTGCATGGCGTCCTCGACACGAGCCTTCTTCTCTTTCATTTCCGTCTCGGTCGCGGCGCCAACTTTGATTACAGCCACGCCACCGACCAGTTTCGCCAACCGCTCCTGCAGCTTCTCGCGGTCGTAGTCGCTGGTGGTCTTATCGATTTGGCCGCGAATTTCCTTCACCCGGCCTTCGACGTCGGCGTGCTTGCCTTTACCTTCGATGATGGTGGTGTTGTCCTTGTCAATGGTGACCTTCTTGGCCTGTCCGAGATCCTCCATCTTCACGTTCTCGAGCTTGATGCCTAGATCTTCCGTGATCGCCTTCCCGCCCGTGAGCGTTGCGATGTCCTGCAACATGGCCTTGCGACGATCGCCGAATCCAGGCGCCTTTACGGCAGCAACCTGCAGCGTCCCACGCAGCTTGTTGACGACAAGAGTCGCCAGGGCCTCTCCCTCGATGTCCTCTGCGATGATAAGCAGCGGCTTGCCACTCTTGGAGATCTGCTCAAGCAGAGGGAGGATATCCTTCATGGAGCTGATCTTCTTTTCGTGAATGAGAATGTAGGTGTTCTCGAAGGCAACTTCCATGCGTTCAGGATCCGTGACGAAGTAGGGTGAGAGGTAGCCGCGGTCGAACTGCATGCCTTCCACGACTTCCAGCTGGGTCTCGAGCGTCTTCGACTCTTCCACCGTGATGACGCCGTCCTTGCCGACCTTCTTCATCGCTTGGGCAATGATGTTGCCGATGGTCTCGTCGTTGTTGGCGCTGATCGTTCCCACCTGAGCGATCATGTCGCCAGTGACGGGCTTGGAGAACTTGTCGAGTTCGCCTTTGCCGCGCTCGCCGGTCTTGGAGTCGATGGTGCCGCAAACCACCGAAATCGCTTTCTCGATGCCCCGCTTCATGGCCATGGGGTTGGCGCCGGCCGCGACCGTCTTCACGCCTTCGCGATAGATGGCCTGCGCCAGAACGGTCGCGGTGGTGGTGCCATCGCCAGCGACGTCGGAAGTCTTGGAAGCGACTTCACGCACCATTTGCGCGCCAATGTTCTCCAGCCCATCTTTCAATTCGATTTCTTTTGCCACGGTCACGCCGTCCTTGGTAATGGTCGGCGATCCGAATTTCTTCTCAATCACAACATTGCGGCCTTTGGGGCCGAGAGTCACCTTCACGGCGTCGGCCAGAATATTAACGCCGCGGAGAATCGCTTGCCGCGATTCCTCTCCGTGTACGATTTGTTTTGCCATAGTCAAAATCTCCTATCAGAAGTTACGGATTTCTTGCAGGCCAGGCCTGCGGAATGTCTTGGGTTGCATGAGGTCCGGCTACTAGCTACTGGCGACCAACTCCTGACGACTACCGCCGCGCTCCCACGGTTTCCTTCTTGGTGACGCCAGCAAGTACGCCAAGAACTTCCTCTTCCTTCATAATCAGGAAATCTTCGCCGTCAATCTTGATTTCAGTGCCGGCATACTTACCGAACAGGATGTGGTCTCCCTCTTTCACCGCCAGAGGGAACACCTTGCCGTCTTCATTGCTCTTGCCCTTGCCCACGGAGATGACTTCGCCCTCCTGCGGCTTGTCCTTAGCACTGTCCGGTATGAGGATTCCGCCGCGAGTGGTTGCCGCTTCTTCTACGCGACGAACCAGGATGCGGTCGTGCAGCGGAGTGAATTTCGTAGCCATACTTACGCTCCTTTTATCGATTCTTAGTCGGTTTAGACTTGGGTTACGATCAGAAGCATTGTTAGCATTCTACATGGATGAGTGCTAATTGTAGAATCTGAGTCGGCCGTTGTCAAGTAAAATTCGGCAGACAAGATATAAGTCTATATCGTACTGTTGTTTACTGCATTACCTGACTTTCGTTGCCCCGGTCAGTCGGAGGGTCACCGTGTCAGCCGCACCGGGCGCGCGGGGGCCAAGAGTCTCGCTTTAACTCGGTGTCATGTCCCGAGGTGTCGGAGCTCCGGCGGATCGAGTGGGCACTGAAGCTCCGCATCGAACGCAAGAAGATCGAGTACAATCACATTGTTCATCAGCCGCGCTGCCGCCGTGATAACAATCTTCCTTCCTGAACGTTAACAGCGATGTTGGGCGAGGTATTCACAACAAACATTGCTTCGGTGCCATCGGCGTAGCACTCAGTTCGGGGAATATATGACGTTATTCGTCCTACGGCTGCGAGACGGTAATTGCGTTGTGGTTGCTGCGGAAGACGAGGCAGCCGCACGGCAGCGAGCAAAGGATTTGAGGACGGATGTAGAGATTGCTACTGTGAGAGAATTGGAGTCGTTCGCGGCTCAGTTCTTGTTGACCGACGACGGTGAATTGAGGTGCATTCTCCTCGATGAACAAACGCTCGCTGATTTGCGCGCTCACGAGTATCCAATCCTTAACTCCGCACACACTCAATCGTATGCCGATTTCAATTCGTCTGAGACCGACAGCAAGGCTGAACATGTCCTCTACGATGCTCTCGCACAAAAGCATATCGACGCATGGGATGACCGCGACAAGCGCCTGGTTTCTTACGCCGTCCAGCAGGAGCGTGACAGGCTAGCGAAGTAAGAGATAAACCACCAATCTAGTCACCATTTCCACCCAATTGAGAACGTTTTAGCCCGACTTAGGGCTTCTTATCCGACTGTAGGTTGTTACTGCGAATCAGTGCCGGCCGTACTCAGCCTCTAGCCTCCCCGCTTGCGCCGTCTGCCGTTCTTGGACGCCATCCAGCATGCAGCTCTGTTGGACATGGCGTGCGTGTCCGGAAACGGTGGCATACGGCACGCCCAGAAAGCGCTTTGCGACTATCCTGTGACTTCGAAACAATTGAAGTTTTGCTGTCTCACTTTTTCCAAAATCCGCTTCAATGCGCTGTGGATGTTTGTTGCTCCAATAGCACCGAAGATCATTACTTTTACTTCAGTGGCAATGAAGAAGAAGTTCCACCCAGCAGTATGGATCTTTCGATCGAGAGAAAAGCCATCGAGACCTTTGATCACGCTCCAGTTTCCTGAGTAAGGCTCGCTCTCCAACCCAAGAACCTGGGCGATCAGGGGCCGCTTCTCGATCAGAATAGTGCCGACTTGAACTTTTGGCGTCATCGGCTCGCCCGAGTGAACGTATCTTGCGACCAAAAAAGGGGTGGCGCAGGTAGCCACCCCGGGCGATTGACGAGGCACCGTCTCAGGCGGCCACGGCGGCGGGTTTGTGAATAGTCGAGCTAATCACATCCGAGACTTGCACCTTGGGTGTGCCGTCTAATACTTCATCCAGCATCTTGAGCACTTCGGGGAAGCCTGCAGTGCTGTAGGCTTCCGCGTACTCCTTGGTATCCCAGAGACTGATTGCGACCACATCCAGCCCTCCCGGGACAGCAAATGTGATTTCATCCCGGAACCCACTCTGCTTCCGCAGCATGGGAAGGACTTCTTTATCGAAAATCCGCGTGAACTCGCTCAGAGTGTTTGGTTTCAGGCGTAGAGAGACATTGCGAGCAAACATGATCAACCTCCATCGATTGGTTAGGTAATCTAAGAGGGAGAACTTCAGATGGGCTGACTTAGCTCAGGAGACCTGAAAGAGCGGGAAGACTACTCGCTCAATTACCACCATAGCCTTCTGCACTGCGATTGTCAACCGGCA
>Ga0209237_1002155_pt1 | contig 11775 bp, 12 predicted proteins | sample GraSoi013_1_40cm_2_FD_185820 | JGI IMG/M metagenome (GOLD analysis project Ga0209237, IMG submission 185820) | Grasslands soil microbial communities from the Angelo Coastal Reserve, California, USA - Sample 10_02_2013_1_40cm (SPAdes) (version 2) | ecosystem: Environmental > Terrestrial > Soil >...
GAGAAGCTTCAGATCGTCGTGGACGCCGAGAAGAAGTTTGTGCGGGACCACATCGGGCGATGGGCGCCCTTGTTTGCTGACATGGCGTCGAAGAAGGCGCAGCGGGGGTTCTTCCACCTGCTGTGCGAGCTGTGCAAGGCCTATCTCAAGTTCGAATGCGCCTATCTCGGTGTCAAACCCCAGCCCTATAAAGAAACCGACTACAAACCGGCCACCTTCAATCCACCGGAAGGGGCCACGTTCGAGTGCGGGGCGCAGGACCTCGGGAACGAGTTGACGGTCCTGCTGGATGAAGTCGGGGGCCGCTCCCAGATGGACGACGGCGACGCGAAGGAAGGAGACGGAGATTCTGGGCGGACCGGTCATACATAGGGAATCGGTCGGCGGCAGCAGCGTAATCACGTGAGGCTTTTTAATAATCTGCGAGTCACACAGTCGTTCTTCGGTTAATTATTTTATTTCTTAGAGAGGAGGGGCTATCGCTATGGAAATCATTCACACGAGGAACAGGGCCGTCGCATGGGGGGTGCTGCTGAGCGCCCTCGTCGTAGGCGTGGTCCTGACGCTGGGGCAGGTCCCGTTGGCCGTCAGCCAGCCGGTCACCATCCAGGCGAAGACGATCAAGGGACCCATTCCGATGGACGGAGCCAACCCCGTCTGGGAGAATGTTCCGGGTGTGGTAGTTCCGCTCACCGGACAAACCATCACCACGCCAATGCACCCCAACATCGCCGTCAAGTCGGTCTTCGTGAAGGCGGTCACGAACGGCAAGGAGATCGGCATCCGGATGGACTGGGGTGATCAGTCCAAGAACGATACGACCATCGGCCCGCAGCATTTCCGTGACCAGGCGGCCATCCAGTTCCCGGTCAACACCAGCGGCGCCCCTCCCTTCCAGTGCATGGGGCAGTCGGGCGGCACGGTGAACATTTGGCGGTGGAATGCCGAGTGGCAGAAGGACCTCGGAAAGGACGTCGCTGGAATCTGGGACGTGGACAACGAATACCCGGCTATTTTCTGGGACTACTACTATGAGGAGCCGGCTGGCGGCGTGACCTACCTGGATCGCGTCGGGCGGAGCATGGGCCCGTTCAACACCGGCATCTGGTCGGGCAATATCCTCTCCGATCCTGAGTTGCGGATTGGGTCCGTCGAAGACCTCAATGCGAACGGGTTCAGCACCCTGACGACCCAAATCCACCAGGATGTGTTGGGGAACGGCGTGTGGGAGCATTCGGGTTCGCTCAAGGGTGGGTGCTGCACGGGTCCGACGTGGCGTGTGGTGTACAAGCGGGCGTTGCAGACCCAGGACCCCAATGACGTGCAGTTCAAGCTCGGCATGTCGGTTCCGGTTGCGTTTGCCGTGTGGGATGGCCAGAACGTCGAGCGTGACGGGATGAAGGCGATCTCCACTTGGTTCACCCTGCATCTTCCGCAGTAAGGTGCATGGTCATACCGCTGCCGTAGGGAGCGCATCCCCGGCACGGTAGCAGATTGGCCCCGGGGGATCAGTTTCATGGATCCCCCGGGGTTTTTTATGCCCTTGAAGGGGGCAATGGAAGCGGCCCCATGTGCCCCTTGGGAGGGTCGCCAACCCTGCAGATTCAGTTGCATTTCCCTCTACGCTGGGTGTATAAAACCAGGAGGGGCAGCGCAAGGGAAACGCGTGTTTCTGCTAGCTTCTTTATATGTTTATGCTGTTCGGTAGCGAGGCGCCAAGATGAAAACCATGCTCTTGTTCCCCCCTACTTGGCATCCCTCCCAGCCATACCTGAGTCTCCCGTCGCTCACCGGCTTCCTCAAGCACCAGGGCGTCACGGACATCATCCAGCGGGATCTCGGAATTGAGGTTCTCGACAGCTTCCTCAGCCAAGACACCGGCCGTGAGACCTACGAGCGGATGCAGGAGAAGGTCAGAGCTCTGGAACGGCTGGGGACGCAAGGGGAAACGGGTCCCTCGAGCCAGGAGCACCTCGCCCGGATGAAAGAAGCCCTCGACTGGTTTCCGCCGCTCTACGACCACGTCGAAGAAGCCAAATTGACCCTGCGCTCCGAGCAGTTTTACGATCCGGACAAATACCGGGAGAGCCTCTTCCTCATCGATCGCTGGCTCGCCTTCCTTTCGACGCTCTATTTCCCGACACGTATCTCCGTGGTCGACAACCAGTGGCGGTATTCCATCTATTCGTCCAAGGACATCCTGAAGGCGGTCGCGGACGAGCAGGAGAATCCGTACCTGGAGGTCTTCCGGTCCCGACTGGTGCCGGACATCCTGGCGCAGGCCCCCGACCTGGTCGGCGTCTCGATCACCGCGACGTCCCAAATCCTGCCGGGCCTGACCCTCTGCCGCTTGCTCAAGCAGGCGCACCCGGATCTGCATCTGACCATCGGCGGGAGCATCTTCACCCGGCTGGTGGACAACCTCCGGCGGGTCGAGGCGATGTTCCAGTTTGCCGATGACGTTGTGGTCTTTGAAGGTGAGACCGCCTTGCTGGAGCTCATCCATCAACTGGAGGGGAAGCGCGATTTCAGCAAGGTGCCGAATCTCATCTACCGGCAGAACGGGAAGACCATCGTCAACCAGCCGTTCTTTTCAGAAAACATCAATGCGCTGTCGGCGCCGAACTTTGACGGCTTTCCGTTCCGCCAGTACCTCGCGCCCCAGTCCGTGCTCCCCATCCAATTTTCCCGTGGGTGCTATTACAAGGACTGTGCCTTCTGCGCCTTGACGCTGGATCACCAGAATTTCCGGCAGCGGGCCCCGGAAAAGGTCGTGGACGACCTGAAAGGGCTCATGGAGAGGTATCAGACGCCGTTCTTCTTCTTCACGGACGAGTGCTTCGCCCTGTCGCCGACCAGGCGTCTCTGCAGCCAGCTCGTCGAGGCCGGGGTCAACGCCCAGTGGACCTGCGAGATGCGGTTCGAAAAGAACCTGACGCGGGACCTGCTCAAGTTGATGCGGGATGCTGGGTGCTTGAAGATCGTTTGCGGACTGGAGTCCTACAACCAGCGCGTGATGGATTTCATGAAGAAGGGGATCAAGCGCGAGCACGTCAACCGGATCATCGACGATTGCCTGGATCTCGATATCGCCGTGCACTGTTATATCCTGATCGGCTTCCCCACCGAGACGGAGGCGGAAGCGATGGAAACCGCGAATTTCATCCTTGGGCACGCCCGGCTGCACTCGTCCTACGGCTTCTCGTGCCAGCCCTGCCTCTTCGATCTGGAGAAAGAGGCGCCGATCATGAGCGATCCGGCCAGCTACGGCATCCGGCGGATCATGCGGCCGGCGTCGGAAGACCTCAGCCTGGGCTTTTTCTATGAGGTGATGGAAGGGATGAAGCCCGACGAAGCGGAACGGGTCTACCAGTACGTGTACGAGAAGATCAGCGAGGTGGTGTGTGAACTCCCCTTCAATTACGCTATGGCGGACGGATTGCTGTACATCGCCCGCGCGAAGACGCACCCGGTCGCGACCGGGTAGCAGGGGCGTGATCGCTCCCGTAAAGGAGCCCTGATGGCCGAGTCCGTGATGACCCAGAAAGTTCGCGTCGGCGCCGAGACTGGCAGCGTGCTCTTGGAATATTTCCTGAAGGCCTTGCTGGTCGCGGGGCTCTGCGAGCTCATCCTCTACCGTCTGGTGTCCCGATTGGGGATGCACCTGTCGAAGGTCGCGAAGGAGTACGTGGTCGTCGAGTATTTCCTGCGGGGGGCGTCGGCGATCGGCTTCGCCTTGATGAACTTTTCGGCGATCCTCGTGTTTCTCGTCCTGCTGGTGCTGCTCTTCTACAAGATGAACGGGCTGCTGGCCCGGCCCCTGGACCGGATCGTCGTGCCGATGGTGTCGCTGCTCCTGGCGCTGACGGCAACGTTCCTGCTGTTTCCGCCACGCATGCTGGGCGCGGTCGTCTACAACGGACTGGCGCTCGTGCTTTTGTGGACCCTCGTGATCCAGTATTGCCGGGCCAATCCTGCCCCGACGGCTCGGGCCCTGGCGCTCTGTTACGGGGCTGGCGTGTCGAGCTGGCTCTACTACCAGATTTCGACCACTACGTACGGGTGGTTGGGGATCGTCTCGACCCCGCCGCTGGTTCATGAAATCAGCCGCCTCGGCGAAGCCCTGATGGTGGTGGCAACCGTGCTCGTCTTCGCCGTTTACTCCGGATTCACGTTCCGGACGAAGAACCGGCAACAGCGGCGGCGGTCCCTGCAGTTCGCGGGCGCGTGGGTCGCGCTGTTCCTTGCCTTGCTGGTGATGGATGGCGTGCTCGAGGTCTTCGATCCGGCCCTGGCGAGGAACGTCCGCCAGGCGAGCCAGGGCATCGGCTGGATTTTCCAGATGGGGATGGGCTACACCTTCTACCTGCCGTTCGCGCTCTATGTGGCTGGCCTGCTGTTCTGGTCCTATACGGTCATCAAGCAGATCAGCATGGGGCGGCGCGCCGGCTACGGGCTGGTGCTGATGTTCATTGCGGGGTACGCCTTGCAGTTGTCCCATCTGACCCTGTTCGTGATCGTGGGTTTGTTGCTGCTGGTGAACGACGGGAGGATCGACGCCCGCGAATCGGTCGGCCAGATGTTCCCGGCGGGGATGCCCGATCGTCCCGCGGCCGCAGCGCCGGGCGTGTCCTGAGCGGAACGGGAATGACCGAGGGGGATGTGACCAAGATGGATGCCGGCACCGACCGAGACACGCAGCCAGATGCCAAGCCGGCCGACGCGGCCGTTGAGGCACCGCTGAGCCTCGACGAAGAAATGGCGGAGATCAAGAAGCTGCTCGATGAAGATCCGGAGGACTTCCAGGCCCAGTGCCGCTTGGGCGAGATCTACTTCGCCAAGGGCATGCTTGATGAGGCGCTGGCGAACGTGTCGAAGGCCATTGAGATGGCCGAAGACATCCGCAAGCAGATGGACCAGTCGCTCGCCATGTACTATGCGAACCGTGGCACCATCCATGCGACGAAGGGGAACATCGACGATGCCATGGACCAGTACCGGAAAGCTCTGGAGATCAATCCAAGGGACGTCCTGGCGCTCTTCAATCTCGGACGGGCGCTGTACGACCGGGATGTGTACATGGAGGCCATGCCGTTGCTGGAAAAGCTCGTGGAGGTCACCCCTGACGACCCGATCGCCTGGTTCCAGTTGGCGAAGGTCTATGAAAAGCTCGATCTGAGGCATATTTCTGACCTCCATACGATCGACAGCGCCATCATGGCCTTTCGCCGGGTGCTCGAGCTCGACCCGCACAATCTGGAAGCGGCCTTCGCGCTGATGGAGATCTACCTGAACCTGCGCAAGCCGGAGGAGGCGATCGGGGTGCTGGAGGCGGCGGTTGAGAGCAATCCGGAGGAGCCACTGGCGTACTACAACCTGATCAGCACCTATGAGAAGGCCAAGCGGTTTGCCGAAGCTGACCAGACGCGCGAGCGGCTCAAGCAGCGGTTTGCCTCGCGGCGGGCCGCGCCGGAGTCGAAGGACAAGTAACCGGAGCCACTGACAAGGGAGCGCGCTATGTTTGGAAGCATGGGCATCACCGAGCTGGTACTGATTCTCTTCATCGTGTTGATCATCTTCGGGGCCGGGAAGCTCCCGCAGCTTGGTGAAGGGCTGGGCAAAGCCATCAAGGGCTTTAAGAAGTCGGTGCATGAAGCGGACGCCATCGAAGCGGAGGCCAGTGCGCAACAAGGGCAGATCCAGCAGCCAGGCGCGCCGCCCGCTCCGGACGCGGCGGCTGCGCCAGGGACCCAGCCCGCCGGCGCTCCGCCGTCATCTCCGTCTCCCACCGCGCCACCGCCTGTGAGATCGGAGCCACCGAAGGCATGAGGGCCGCAGTTTGAGGTGAGGGGTCGTCTATGGACAGTAGCGTCATAGCCGTTGGCATCATCGAGACCTTTGCAGGCAACGGGAAATCCCGCAGCACAGGGGACGGCAAGCCGGCTGCGAAGGCAGGCATGCCGTTGCCGGTTAGTGTCGCAATCGACCCGCAGACCGAGTCCCTCTACTATGCGGAGTCCGGGTCCGATCGCGTGCGCCGGATCGAGCTGGCAACGGGCATCATCAGCCACGTGGCTGGCATCGGTGAAACCTGGGGCTTTCCCTGCCGCTGGACGTGGCATTCGATTCGAAGGGCGATCTGTACATCTGCGATTCCGGGAGCAACCGCATCCGCCGCGTCGATATGAAGTCCGGGATCATTGACACCATCGCCGGGACCGGCGAGTTCGGCTTCAACGGCGACGGTCCTGCCCTCGAGGTGAATCTCACGTATCCCAGCGCCCTCGCGTTCGATTCGCGGGACCGACTGTTCATCGTGGATGGGCAGGCCCATCGCATCCGCATGTACGACCCGGAGACCAAGCTGATCACTACCATCGCCGGCACGTGGTCGAAAGACGACGACGACCGGGACAGTCCCTTGATCGCCAAGAACCTGGTGGTTCTCTCCGGGGACGCCATCGGGATCGATTTCAGCGACGATCACGGCTGGTTGCGTCCGGAGTGTTCGCCGGACGGCATGGACATGAGCGTGTATCGGGACGACGGAAAGCCGGGGGCCGAGGTCCGGTTCCATGACCCGGTCGCCCTCACCGTGGATGCGCATGACGACGTCTACGTGGCGGACAAGGGCAGCAACCGCATCCGGAAGATCGAGATGAAGACGGGGATCGTCACCACGGTCGCGGGCGTCTGCTTCTACGGCTACGACGGAGACGGCAAGCCGGCCACCCAAGCCATGCTCAACGCTCCGGAGGCGGTGCACTTCGATTCGTTCGGGCACATGTACATCTCCGACGCAATGAACCACCGGGTGCGGCGCGTGGAAGCGGGGACCGGCATCATCACCACAGTGGCCGGGAACGGTGAGAGCGGCTACAAGGACTCGGGCGCGATGGGCGGGTGCGGCATGGCCAAGTTTGTCAAGGCCGTGGACAAGGAGATGATCAAGCACGGCGATGGGCGCGTGGCTGTGGAGGCGGTGGTCAATTCGCCGGCCGGCCTCACGCTGGACCAGAACGGGTTCCTCTACATCTGCGAGCGGGGCGAGAACAAGATTCGCCGGTTGAAGCTGTACTAGTGCTGGTCCTCCCACGCGCAAGGGAGGCCGTGATGATCGTAAATGGGGGTGACGATGGGCTGGAGTGCTCCTGCCGCCAAGGCGCGTCGCCGGGTCCAGGCTCTCCTCATGGCCCTGCTGCTTCTGATGATCGGGTTCTACGGGCTCGGCGTCCAGGTGGTCAGCTCGCAGGGGCTCTTCATCCGCTCCTTTTACATCCCTGGCGACCTGCCCATTGATCCGAAGTCGCCGGACTGGAGCAAGGCGACCCCGATGGTCATTCCGCTCAGCGGCCAAGTCATCACGCGGCCGAGCCTGCCCGATCCGACCATCAAATCGCTGACCGTCCGCGCGCTCCATAATGGCAAGGAGCTGGCGTTCCTCCTGGAGTGGCAGGATCCGACGAAGAACGATCGCCTCACCCCCGGCACCTTCCGCGACGGGGTGGCCATCTCCTTCCCGCTTGGGGACGCCCCGGCCTTCTTCTGCATGGGGCAATTGGATCACTATTTGAACATCTGGCATTGGAAGGCCGACTGGCAGACCGATATCGACCGCCGGAAGGCGAAGGAGGATGAACGCAAGGCGGGCGGTGATGAGGGACAAATCCGGCGCTTCGAAGTCATTCCGCGCCGGGCCTCCTCGGTTGAGGACCTGTTGGGTGGGGGCTTCAGCACGCTCACCAGCAAACGCGGACAGGGGACCGTGCAGGGGAATGCCGTCTGGGAGCAGGGACGCTGGCGGGTCGTCTTTAAGCGCTCCATGGAGACACGGGATCCCGACAACGACGCCTCGTTCGGGCCCGGTCGCATGCAGACGGTCGCCTTTGCGGTCTGGAACGGAGAAAACAAGGAGCGCAACGGGCAAAAGGCCGTCGCGCCCTGGTTCCAGTTGATCATTGATCCGATCCCCTCTGAACGAGTCGAGAAGAAGGAGAGCTGAACCCGGTGCATTACTTGAGAATCGTTGTGAGCGGCATGGTCTTGTTCGGCCTGGTGGGCATGGCCCAGGCGGCGTCGGACGCGACGACCGACAAGAAAAGCGTGGCGCTGACGCCGGACAAGGCTGCGGACAAGAAGCAGAAGGACATCATCGCGATGGCTGAGGAGTTCGGGCTGATCGTCGGACCGGTCACCGAGGACATCCGCAAGGAGCTCAACCTCCGATCGGCCGAAGGCGTCGCGGTCTTCGAGGTGATCGGCGACAGTCTGGCGGAGTTGGCCGGCATCAAGGTGGGCGCAGTCATCGCCGAGATCAATAAAAAGCCGGTTCGTACCCTTGAAGACTTCGGGCGGCTGATGGCCGAGGTGCTCCCTCAGGGCAATTTCACGATCGGCACATGGGAGCCCACCAATCCGGAAAATCAGGGCCAGGCCGGACAGATGAACTTCCATTTCGTGCCCAAGCGCACGGATTAGCGCGGGCCTCGCCTGGGTTCGAGCGCATGCGGAGAACCGGCATGAGATGTGGAGCACTACTGGCGGGCCTGGCGGCCTTCCTGCTGGTCGGGTTCGGCACTGCCCTGTTTCAAGAGGGAGCCGGGCAGGACAAGAAATCCCCGAAAGAACCCTGGATCGAGGAGATCGAAAGCGTCTTTGTCCGCTCGGAGGTCTGCCGACAATGCCATGATCGACACTACGAGGAGATGGCCGGCCTGCGCGAGATGACCATGGACCTCAAGCTGATGGGCCGGGTGGACGCGGCGCTGCTCCACGGGACGGCGTTACCGTCGCCGGTCTTCCGCGCCGTAATGGGGGTCTGGCTGCAGACCAATCCCAGCGCGGCCAAGAAGCAACAGTGCCTCTCCTGCCATGCCCCAGCCGTGACGATCTTCCCGCAGCACACAAACCGGATCATCGAGCAGGTCATGTCCGGCAAGGTCACGGTCGAAGGCATTGGTTGCGCCTCCTGCCACCTGGTCGAGAAACTGACCGACGATCCCAAGAAGATCCCATCCTTCCAGTTGACGGCCGGCAAGACCATGTACGGCCCGTTCAAGGACCCGGAAGACAACATGATCCACACCTCCTTCCAGTCCCCCCTTTACAAGGGCGCGAACTTCTGCACCGCGTGCCATTTTGAAAAGCTGCGCGACAACCGGAGCCCGACCATCGACAGCGAGATTCTGGAAGGCACTGTGTGCCAGTCCTGCCATATGGAGCAGTCGACGGGTAGCTCGACGTCGAAGCGCGGGGCCATGACGCGCGAGATCGGCCGCCATTACTTCCGCGGCATCGTGATCCCCGGGTTGATGCTGAAGAACCGGAACCTGCAGGCCGAGTGGATGCCGCGCCTCGAGGTGGACGCCAAGAAGAACGGCGCCAAGGTGGAAGGCCAGGTGGCCGTCATGAACGGCGCCGTGCCGCACAATTTTCCGGACGGCGATCCCGTCCTCAAGCAGTTCTTCCTCACCGTCACCGTCAAGGATAAGAAAGGACGTCCGCTGGGGTCCTTCCAGAAGACGTTCGGGACCCCGTACGAGCAACTCCTGGAGCAACCCCTAGGCGACATCCTGGTCAAGGGCGGTACGACCACGCGGATCCCCTTCGAGCTGACGCTGAGCGAAGAGGGCGAAGGTCTGCAGATCGAGGCGGTCCTGACCTACAGCCTGATTCCCAAGCCTGCCCCCGCGCTGCTGGACGGCTACCTGAAAACGCTCCAGTCTAACGCGGAGCGCGAGCGTATCAAAAAACTGATCGCAGACTACGCGGAACCCCGCATCTTGACGTTCCGGACGAAGCCCCTCCAGTAGGACGGCCACCCCACCTTCCGTGGCTGGACATCGCGAGACAGGGAGCAAGCGAGCTATGGGTTGGACATCTCGGTTAGTGAAAACGGTCGCAATCAGCCTCGCCATCCTAGGTGTGGTGGTGGGGGTCGGGTGGTTTCAAGGCACGTTTGCCGCCAAGGTCGACGAGGGCCCGATGACGCCTGAGCGGGTCTTCCCGGCCTCCTCCAAGTGTAAGAAGTGCCACATCCGCGCCAATGAGGAATACGAAGAATCGACCATTGCGCGGGCGATTGTCTCGCCGACGTTCCGAGCCATGTTGGAAGACTATGTGAGCAAGGGAAAGGATAAGCGCTATTGCCTCAACTGCCATGCGCCCCAGTCGCTCGTGTTCCCGGATCTGGTCGATTCCATGATTAAACAAATCATCTCCGGAGACCTGACGTTCGAAGGGGTCGGCTGCATCCAGTGCCATCTCATCAAGGCGGTGGATCCGAATGTGAAAGGTCACCCTTCCGTCAAATTAGAGCCGGGTCGGACCGTCTTTGGGGGCTACAAGGATTTCCTTGAGAGCAAGGCGCACGATTCGCAGTTCGTGGATATCTTCAAGAAGTCGGACCTTTGTCTTGCCTGTCATACCGTTGCCCCGCCAGGGGTGCCGACGGCCGAAGCTGTCGGGAACTGGAGAGGCAGCAAGGCGGCCAAGGAAGGGAAGAACTGCCAGACCTGCCATATGCCGCAGGGCTTCGATTCGTCGGCGAACGAGGAGAAGAAGCGGGACATTGCGGGGCACGAGTTCAACGGCAAGTCCCCGGCCCTTCGTAAGCAGGCGTTTGAACTGGACTATGAAAACGAAGTCCAGGGAGCCCAGACCAAGCTGACCGTCAAGCTGAAAAACCTGGTCCCCCACAATGTGCCCACCACGCACCCGATCTGGAACCAGGTGTATCTCCAGGTCGTCATCAAAGGGCTGAACCTCCGGGAGGTCTTTAAAGAGAAGCGCACCTACGGTCGCATCTTTGCCGATGCGAAAGGCAATCGGACGCTCATGGACCACGATGCGGTCAAGTTGCTGGAGGACACGACTCTCAAGGCGGAGGAGACCCGCGTGGAAACCTTCACCTTCCCGACGCCGGAGGCGACCCCCTCATTCGACGTGGAGATTTCGCTCCACTACGCCACGCCTGGCGAATTGTGGCCGGAGGCTTTCGCCAAGCGGGTCGCCTCGTTCACGCCGAAGGGCATGACGGACCCGGTCTTCAAACCCTCGGAGATCACGAAGCGGTGCGGCAACACCAGGGTTGCGGAGGGGAAGATCAGGAAGTTACCGTGCCCCTAGCGTAGGACGTTAAACGTGAAACGATAATCGTTAAACGAGGGAAAGTTTCTGAGCCGTTTACGTATAACGATTAACGAATAACGTCTAACGCTGTTATTCGAAGACGATGGTTGAGCCGGGCGACTTGGAACGGAAGATCTGGATGGCCGCGTAGATGTTCTTGGCGGGCTGGTTCAGGACGAGTTCCGATTCCGTGATATGCGTGTCGATCAGCTCGAACGGCCCGCCGCTGTAATAAAGCCGGCACTTGTCGATCTGACAGTTCTTGTAGACGTGGTTATCCAGCACCAAGTCCTCCTTGGTAAAGGTCTTCTGGTCTACCACGATATATTGAGGTTCTACAGGCATCTTCTCGCCCTTGCTTGCTTCTCTTCTGCTGCCGCGACTATAGCAGGTCGCGGCGCCTCAGACAAGCATCGTCCAGCCTCATCCGACGACGTCTTTCACAAATCGCCGGAGGCGCTCGAAGTAGGGGCTCCCCCCGATCCACACCAGATCGTTGTGGTCGGCGCCGTGGACGATGTACAGGTCCTTCGGCGGACGCGCCGCTTCGAAGACCGCCTGCCCCAGTTGGAGCGGCACGAGGCTGTCGCGGTCTCCATGGATGACGAGGACCGGCCGGCGGACCTGGCGTAATCGGTCGGCGAG
>Ga0209237_1002156_pt1 | contig 11770 bp, 10 predicted proteins | sample GraSoi013_1_40cm_2_FD_185820 | JGI IMG/M metagenome (GOLD analysis project Ga0209237, IMG submission 185820) | Grasslands soil microbial communities from the Angelo Coastal Reserve, California, USA - Sample 10_02_2013_1_40cm (SPAdes) (version 2) | ecosystem: Environmental > Terrestrial > Soil >...
CGCGCGCCCGAGCGTTGCGCTCTCGGCGAGCCTCTGGAACGGGCTCACCCGGGCCGCGATCTTCCTGATGCTTGGCCTCCTCATCGACCAGGTTCGCCGCGAGCGTGTCGCCCTGCGCAGCGTCGACGCCCACCGCGAGGAGTCGCTCGCCTTGATCGCGCACACGCTTCGGCGTTCCGCGGGTGAGATCGAGTCGGCGATCCCTGATCTCACGAGGGCGCCCGCCCTCTCGGCCGCCGAGCGGCGCGCGATCGACGAGCTTCGCCGGCAGAGCCGCAACTTCAAACGGTTCGCGGACGACGTGCTCGAGGTCGGGCAGCTCGAAGCGGGACGCTTCCGCTTGAATCGCGAACGCTTCGACCTCTCGGAATTCGTCGCGACACTCGTGAAGGAGACCGACCGCGAGCGTCTGCAGCTCGTCGCGGAATCAGACCCGGTGTGGGTCGACGCCGATCCCGAGCGCTTGCGCACCGCGATCGAGCACATCTTCAACAACGCGCTTCGCTTCTCTCCCCCAGGCTCGACCGTCCACGTGACGGTCGGCCAACGCGAGAACAGGGCACGCGTCCTCGTGAAGGACCAGGGCGTTGGTCTCGCGCGATCGCACATTGACGTGATTTTCCGGAAGTACGGTCGGATCGAGACCGCCGCCACCAGAGACAAGATCGGAGTCGGACTCGGCCTCTACGTCTCTCGGCTCGTCGTCGAGGCGCACCGCGGCACCGTATCCGCCAGCAGTGTCGGTCTAGGGCTCGGGTCGACCTTCACGCTCGACCTGCCGCTCTCTTCGCACCAAGCCTGACCGGGGCGAGGCAGCGTGGCGAAGATCCTCGTGGTGGAAGACGAACCGAACAACCTCGAGCTCGCACTCCGGATTGTCAGGCATGCCGGCCACGAAGCGACGGTCGCGACCGACGGCTTCACGGCCCTCGAGCTCGCCCGCGAGCATCGGCCGCACCTCATCCTCCTGGACCTCCAGCTTCCGAAGCTCGACGGCTGGACCGTCGTGAAGCTCCTCCGTAAGGAGACCTGGGCGAAGGAGGTGCCGATCGTGGCGATATCCGCCTCCGCGACGCCGGGGGACGAGCACAAAGCGATCGAGGCCGGATGCACGGCGTTTCTTTCGAAGCCCTACTACCCGGCTGCTCTCCGTGAGGTTCTCGCGCAATACCTTCCGTAGGCAGCAGGGGTCGGGTGGCCTTTTCGCATCCTTGCGGAACAAGAAGAAGGAGAAGCGCGCGACCCTGGCGGTGATTGCCCCTCAACCCTGCCGGGCGCGTCGCCTCTCCTTCCGAAGAGCGCTCGGGCGAGTGTCGGGCGCGCACGCCGCGCAGTAAATCGGCCCGCTGATGGAGCGATCCCTACCGCATATGAACTAGGCGCGAGCGCGCGACGGCCGACGGGCCGGCTCACGCGAGGCCTTTGCGATCTCCTCCAGCAGGCGTCGCGAGGCGCGACCGACCTCGGTCACGGCCGCGTCGAACGCCGCGGTGTTGCGCTGCGAGGGCGCACGGTAGCCGCTGACCTTGCGGACGTACTGCAGCGCGGCGGCGGCGATCTCCTCGTCGGAGGCGGGGCCGTCCGCGCGGCGGAGGGTCTTGATCGATCGGCACATGGAAGAACCTTAGCGCCTTTCTCAGCAAAACTCGGCAGCCGCGTTGACTCGCGCCGCTCCGCGCCGCAGCGTCCGTTGCGTGACCGCCGCAGCACTCTCCGCCATCGTGAGCGCCGTTTTCGCAGCCGTCATGGGCGCACGGTACCTGAGCCGCCGGCGCGCACATCAGCTCGCCTGGACGATCGGGCTCGCGATGTTCGCGGCGGCCGCTGTCGCGGGCGCGCTGGCTCGGTCGGGTGGTGCTACGGAGGCCGAGTACCGCGTCTTCTATCTGTTCGGCGCGATCCTCAACGTCGCCTGGCTCGCCCTGGGGACCGTGTTCCTGCTCGTGCCGCGGGTCGCGCGCTGGGCGCTTTGGGGCGTGCTGGCGCTGACGATCGTCGCCGCCCTCGCCGTGTTCACGAGCCCGGTGAACCTGAGCGCTGCCGTCGACACGGGTCGCGGGTTCGACCAGGCGCCGCTCCCTCGCATCCTGGCTGGGATCGGCAGCGGGATCGGCAGCTTGATCCTGATCGGCGGAGCCCTCTGGTCGGCCTGGGTGTTCCTACGTCGTCGCCACGAAGGGCGCCGGGCCCTCGGCAACGTGATCATCGCGATCGGTGTCCTGGTCGCCGCGGCGGGCGGGACGGCGGCTTTCACCGGGGCGAGCGGCGTGGTCGAGTGGACCAACTTCGCGGGCGTCACGCTGATCTTCGTCGGATTCCTGCTCGTCTGACAGGACTCGGCGCGACCTACCATCGCGCCGTGCTCGTCCTCTCGCGTCCGGATGTCGAGAGACTGCTCGATCTCGACCGTCTCCGTGAGGCGGTCGCGGAAGCCATGGCCGATCTTTCGGCGGGCCGCGCCTCGATGCCGTCGCGTATCGCCGCGCTGGTGCCGGAGCGCGACGCCCTGCTCGCCGCGATGCCGGCGTACCTACCATCCTCGGGCGCGCTCGCGACCAAGCTCGTGTCGCTCTTTCCCCGCAACTCCGACCGACCGACGCATCAGGCTGTGATCGTCGTGTTCGACGCCTCAAACGGCAGCCCGATGGCGCTGATGGATGGAGAGGCCATCACGGCGGCGCGCACCGCCGCTGGATCGGCGCTCGCCACGGATCTTCTCGCGCGACGCGACGCGAATGTGCTTGCCGTGATCGGCACCGGCGTTCAGGCGCGGGCGCACCTCCGCGCAATGCCTCGGGTACGCGAGTTCCGCGAGGTGCGGGTCGCGGGTCATCACGCGACGAAGGCCCACGAGCTCGCGAACGAAGCGACCGGGTGGCTCGGTAAGAAGGTCCGCGCCGTCGAAACGTACGCGGACGCGATCCGCGACGCCGACGTGGTGAGCGCCGCGACGCATTCACCCGAACCGGTCGTGCGCCGAGAGTGGCTCTCGGAAGGGACGCACGTGACCTCGGTTGGCTACAACACGGCCGGACGCGAGGTCGACGGCGCGACGTTTCGCGACGCGCTCCTCGTCGTCGAGTCGCGCGGCGCGGCACTCGCGCCTCCGCCGGCAGGATCGAACGACATCGCGATGGCGATCGCGGAAGGCGCGATGACGCCCGAGCACGTCCACGCGGAGCTTGGCGAGCTCGTCAGCGGCTCGCGGCCCGGCCGCGCGGATCCATCGCAGATCACGCTCTACAAATCGGTCGGAGTCGCGGTGCAGGACGCGGCGGCCGCCGCGATGGTGCTGGACGCGGCCCGAAGGAGCGGTGTCGGCCGCGTGATCGAGATCTAGGAGACGGCGATCCTGGGGTTGCGGCGGCCGATGCGGCAGCCGGTGTCGAGGAGAACGGTGGAGATCCACTCGTCCCCCACCTTTGCCTCAACGCGATAGGGCGAGGGCTGGCCCGCGTCGAGCGCGGTGACCATCTCGTTGTTGATGCCGAGGACGACCCACGCGACGGCGTTCGGTTCGCCCTCGATGAGCTTGGCGTGACCCTTCTGGCCCGCCGCGAGGGCGATGAACTTTCGAGTCTCGACAACTTCGTCGTTACGATCGAGCAGGCGGATTGAAGTCGGGACGAGCTCGGCCGTGCCGCCCTCAAGCTGCATCCAGTGACGATCGCCGTCGTCGTGGATGCAGAAGCGGAACGGCGCCTTCGGGAGAAGCCGGGGCAGGGGCAGCGTCGGAGGTCGAGCGGCGAGACCGCCGGGAACGAGCGCGCGCACGGCGCTGACGATCTTTTCGGCGGCGTCGTGCAGCGCGGGATGTCCACCGAGGACCTTGCCTCCGTACGCGAGCTCCATCGTCGCGCGAGCGAGGTCGCCGAGGGGGAGCATGAACTCGACGTAGCGCGCGTACTCGTTCGCGGCGCCATCGATGTCACCGGCGTTCGCGAGCATCGCGGCGAGGCGACGGTGCGCGCCGAGATCCGTCGGCGCGATCGCGACAGCCGACCACATGACGGCGAGCGCGGCTACGCGGTTGCCGGCTTGGATCAGCATCGCGGCACCGTCTTTGAGCGCGTCGAGATCGGACCGGTGGATCTCCGGGTCCGCGGGCTCGATCGCCGCGACCGGTTCGGCGGGGTTCGCGCCGCCGATCGCGCGCAGGCGCAGGTCGTCGCTCATCGCCGAATAGTGTTGGTCAAACAGGAGCCCGGTGCACTACGCCAAATGGGGGGTGCGCCGCCGCCGGGGGCCTTCCCCGTCAGGGGCCCTGCCCCAGCGATTTATCGTCGGGCGCGCCATGCCCTTCTCTTCCGACCCGGCCCAGGCCTGGCGTCCGCCCCCGTCCTGGCGGCGCGTGCTCACCGTGGAGTCGCACGCGGCCGGGGAGCCTTTGCGCGTGATCACGGACGGCCTCGATCCGATCCCCGGCGCGACCATCCTCGAGAAACGGCGTTTCGCCCAGGAACGCCTCGACACGCTTCGGCGGGGCCTGCTGTTCGAGCCGCGGGGGCACGCCGACATGTACGGGGCGATCCCGACGGAGCCGGTGACGCCCGACGGCGACGCCGGCGTCCTCTTCATGCACAACGAGGGCTGGAGCACCATGTGCGGACACGGCGTGATCGCGCTCGTGACCGTCGCGATCGAGATCGGTCTCCTGAGCGCGCGCGGGGTCGTTCGGCTCGATACCCCGGCCGGCCGCGTGACGGCGCGGCCGCGCCGCGAGGGCGCGCGCGTGCGGAGCGTCGCTTTCGAGAACGTTCCCTCCTTCGTCGTGTCGCTCGACGACCGCCTGACAGTGCCGGGCGTGGGCGAGGTCCGCTACGACCTCGCCTTCGGCGGCGCGTTCTACGCGTTCGTCGACGCGGCGAGCCTCGGGCTCGAGATGACGCCGGATCGCTTCCGCGACCTCATTGCGGTCGGCAGCGCTATCAAGCGCGCCGTTATGGCGGCGCGAGAGGTCCGCCACCCGCGAGAGCCGGACCTCTCGTTCCTCTACGGCACGATCTTCACGGGACCCGCGCTCGGCTCGGGCGCGGACTCGCGCAACGTCTGCGTCTTCGCGGAGGGTGAGGTCGACCGGTCACCGACCGGCACCGGTGTGTCGGCCCGAGTCGCGATCGAGCGGGCCCGCGGTCGTCTCGCATCGGGCGGCACCTTCGTCGTCGAGAGCATCATCGGCACCCGCTTCGTCGGTCGCGTCGCGCGTGAGCTGCGGTGGGAGGGCTACGACGCAGTCGTGCCCGAGATCGAGGGGGCCGCCTGGATCACCGGGCGAAGCGAGCTCCTCATTGCACCGGACGACCCGCTCGCCGAGGGCTTCATCCTTCGCTGAGTCGCGTCAGCCGAGCTTCACCGCGAGCATCGAGACGCCCCCGTTCAGACCTTCCGTCGGAAAAGTCACGGTGTCCCCCTCGCGTCGCGCGCCAACGGTGTAGAGAAGGGGGTAGTAGTGATCGGGCGTCGGCACGCAGAGCTCCGCATCGGGACCGAGCCGCTCGTAGCTCGCAAGTTGTTCGGTGTCGCCGGTCACCGTGAGCTCGCGGACTTTCTCGTCGAACCGTTTCGCCCAGTCGTACTCAGGCGCCTGATCGCCGAACCCGGCGCGCAGGTTGTGCACCACGTTGCCGCTGCCGACGAGAAGGACGCCTTTGTCGCGCAGCGACGCGAGACGCTCACCGAGGGCCCGATGCGTTTCCGGCGGCGCGGTCCCGTCGATGCTCAGCTGCACGACGGGGATGTCGGCCTTCGGAAACATCCGCACGAGAACGGACCAGGTCCCGTGGTCGAGTCCCCAGTAGCTGTCGAGGACGACCGGCGTCGGCGCGAGGATGTCGGTGAGGTCGTTCGCGAGGGCTGGATCACCCGGCGCCGGGTACTGGACCTCGAAGAGGGCGCGAGGGAAGCCGCCGAAGTCATGGATCGTGCGCGGAGTGGAGACCGCCGTGACCCCAGTGCCGTCGGTGTACCAGTGTGCCGAGATCGCGATGATCGCGCGTGGACGTGGGAGCGAGGCGCCGAGCGCCTTCCAATCTTCGGTCCACTTGTTTGTGACGAGCGCGTTCATCGGGCTTCCGTGGCCGATGAAAAGCGCGGGCATCCGCTCGTTCACGATGCTCGTTCCCTCGTCTTTCATGGCAATCGGTCGAACGCGCGAAAGCGCGAGAGTATTCCCTCGGATGCGAGTGTTCGTGACGGGCGCGACCGGCTTCGTCATGGGCGCCGTGGCGAGGGCGCTTCGCGCTCGCGGCGACGCCGTCACGGCGCTCGTGCGAAATCCATCGCGCGCGGCGTCGCTGACGGCGCTCGGGTGCGACCTCGTCGCGGGCGACGTCACCGAGGCGGCCGCGGTGACGAGCAACCTTAGCCGCTGTGACGCACTTGTTCACGGCGCCGCGATCTACGAGATCGGCGTCGATGCGGAGCGCCGGCGCGCTATGGAGGAGACGAACGTCACCGGTACTCGTCGGATCCTCGACGCGGCGCGAGCGGCGGGGATTCCGCGGATCGTCTATGTCTCCACGATCGCCGCGTTTGGCAACACCCACGGCGCGATCGTGGCCGAGGGTCATCGCCCGACGTCGGCGCCCACCTCCGCTTACGAAGACACGAAGCGGCGAGCCCACGAGATCGCGCTCGACGCTGCGCGACACGGAGCGCCGATCGTGATCGTCCAGCCCGGCCAGGTCTACGGTCCGAACGATCACTCCGCCGTCGGCGCGAACTTCCGCGCGCTCGCCGAGGGGCGGCTGCGCTATCGGGCGTTCGAGGGGCTCGGACTGAATCTCGTGCACGTCGACGACCTGGCCGACGGCATCGTTCGCGCGCTCGATCGCGGTCGCGCCGGCGAGTGCTACGTCCTCGGCGGGGAGCTCACGACGCTCGGCGCGGCGTATCGCGCGGTGGCGGGCGCGCCGCCTATTGCCGCCACTTGTCGTGCCGTCAGCGATCGTGCGCGTGGTGGGGCGACTTGTCCCGAGCATGCGCGAGATCGTGTCGTCCGCGGACGGGGTCACGTTCTGGGCAACCGACGCGAAGGCGCGCGCCGAGCTCGGAACGACACCGCGGGACCTTGCCACCGGGATGCGCGATACGTTCGGGCGCGCGGTCAGTTAGTCGATGCGCTTGGGAGCGCCTCGTCGTGGAAGCCGCTGCAGCGAGCCTGCCGGCGGCGTCTCGGTCCTCATCGGCACGTGGTGGTACTGGTGCTCGGCGATCTCGTGCTCGGTGCGTTTCGCGCTCGCCTCGAGCAGCGATGGATAGGAGTCGCCTCTCTCGACGGAGAAGCGGACATCGCAACCACCGTATCGGCACGGGAAGCCGCCGTATCGCACGGCTACGCACGATAGCCGACGAAAGGCCGCGGGTCTCTACCTTGCAGCCGCAGGAGTGGTGACTTCTCTGGCGGAGCGGGCGGAGCTCGTCGCTTCGCTCGCCGACCGCCGCGCCGCCCTCGTGACCGAGGACGAGGCCGGCGGCGCGAAGGATCGCGCCCGCCAGCTTCGCGATCACGTCCGTGCCTACGTTCTGCCGCGGGTTCGGGCAATCGAGTCCCCTCTCCTCGTCGTGCTGCTCGGCCCGACCGGTGCGGGCAAGTCGACGCTCATGAACACGCTGGCGCGCGCGACAGTCAGCCGTACGGGCCTCCTTCGGCCCACGACGCGCGAGGCGATCCTCTTCGCCACGGACGCGGACGCCGCGACGCTCCGTCGGGGCGCTCTTGCCGGCATCGACGCGGGGCGGATCGTGCGCTCGCCGGCCGAGAACGCGTCTGCCGGTCTCGCGATCGTCGACGCGCCGGATCTCGATTCCGTCGAGCGCGCGAACAGGGTCGTAGCCGACGCCCTCGTCGAAGCCGCCGACCTCGGCATCTTCGTCACCTCGGCGGTTCGGTACGCCGACAAGGTCCCGTTCGACGTGGTGCAGCGCATCGCCGCCCGCGGGCTGCCAGTCCTCATCGTCGTGAACCGCTTGCCGGCCGAGCGGTCCGAGCAAGGGGTCGTTCTCGACGACGTGCGGCGCATTCTCAAGGACACGGCGCTCCGCGGTATCGACGACGCGCGGCTTCAGGTCGTGGGCGTCGCCGAGGGTCGCCTCGATCCGTCCGGCGAGCGCTTGGATCTCGAGGCGGCGGCCCCGGTGCTGCAGCGCATCGACGAGCTCGCCCAGGATCGCGAGCGCCGGCTCGCGCTCGCGCGGCGGGCTCTCGAGGGTGCGCTTGCCGGCCTCGGCCCGCTTCTGGGGACCGTCGCCCTCGACGTCGAGCGCGACGCGGCCGAAGGCGAGGCTCTCCGCGCGATTGCGAAGAACGCCTACGACACCGAGCTCGCCGCGCTGCTCGAAGACCTGCGGGGCGGGACGTTCCTCCGCACCGAGGTGCTCCGGCACTGGGAGTCCTACGTGAAGGCGGACCAGATCACACGTTTCTTCTCGCGCGGCCTCGGGCGCATCCGAGGGACGATCATCGCGGCAGTACGCGGGATGCCCGAAGCGCCGGTCGGCGTGGTCGAGAAAGAGGTCACCAGCGACGTCATCGCCGTCGCCGTCTCGCGCGCGACGGAGGCGGCGCGCCGCGTCGCGAGCGAATGGTCGAGCCGTGCGGGGCCCGCCGATCGGCTCGCGCGCGATCCGTCGCTCTGGTCGGCATCGCCGGATCTCGCCACGCGTATCCAACCCCGTCTTGGCGAATGGGTCGCGAGCATCGCGACCGAAGTGCAGGCTCGCGGCGCCGGCAAGCGCGACCTCGCGTTCGGCGTGTCGCTCGGCGTGAACGCGCTCGCGGTCGCGGCGATGGTCGGTGTCTTCGCACACACCGCGGGCGTGACCGGCACAGAGCTCGGCATCGTCGCAGCGACGGGCTTCCTCAATCAAAAGCTTCTGCAGGCGATCTTCGGGGAGGCCGCGATGCGCGAGATGATCGCGGGCGCACGCGAGCGTCTCGAGGCGCTCCTTGGCGATGAGTTCTTGAAGGAGCGATCGCGCTACGACCGCTTGACCGTCGACCCGCTTGAGCTGCGCACGCTCGCGGAGGAGATGCACGCCGCGATGGCGCCACTCACCGCGTGACGCTCTCGGCGAGCCTCGCGGCGCTCGACGACGCTATCGCTGCGGCCACGTCGCTGGGAGTCGACACGTCGCGCGCGCGCCGCGTGCTCGAAGACTCGCGCCGCAGACTCGGCTTCGAGGGATCGGCCTACGTCCTCGCCCTGGTCGGCGGCACCGGGGTCGGCAAGTCGAGCCTGCTCAACGCACTCGCCGGCGGCGCGGTCAGCCCCGCCGGCGCGCGCCGTCCGACGACAGACACGCCGGTCGCGTGGGTCGCCACGAGTGCGAGGGAAGAGACCGCTCCGCTTTTGCGTTGGCTCGACGTGCGCGAGGTGCGGGATCACACCAGCGGCCCATTCGCCGACGTCGCCATCCTCGACCTCCCCGACGTCGATTCGACGACCCCGGAGCATCGCGCGCGCGTCGACGAGCTGCTCCCCCGCGTCGACGCGGTCGTCTGGGTCGCCGACCCTGAGAAGTACCGGGACGCGCTGCTCCACGACGAGTACCTCCGGCGCTGGGCACCGCGCCTTCGGCGGCAGCTCGTGGTGCTGAACAAGTCAGACCGGATCAGGCCCGATGCCGAGCGTGTGCGCGAGCATCTCGTCGCGAGCCTTCGCGCCGAGGGCATCGACAACGTGAGCGTCGCGGTGACAAGCGCGACGGTTGACAGCGACGTACATGAGCTGCGCGACTGGGTCACAAGCGGTGTCATGGCGAAACGCGTGATAAGCGAACGCATCGCGGCCGAGCTTCACGGTGCCGCACTCGATCTGGCGACGCGCGCCGGCGTGCTGTCCGCCGCGAAGCCCCTCATCACGGCCGAACAGCGGGCACAGGTGCTGGCCGACGTGACGCGGGAAGCGGCCGCGATCATCGATCTGGCCGGCCTCGAGCGACAAGCCGTCGCAGCGACTCGGCTTGCCGCGCGTCCTCGCGGCGCGGGGCCGTTCGGCCTCGTCACGACCTTCCTGTATCGCGCCACCGGACGAGATCGGGTCGTCGCCGACCCGGAGGGCTATCTGCGCCGTTGGCGCGAGCGCGGCAGCCTCGCTCGGCCGGCCCAGCCGATCCGAAACCTCGTTGGCGATGTGCTGCCGCGCGTGCCGTCCGAGACCCGAGGGGCGGTCGCTTCGCTCATCGATGCCGAAGCGCTGCACCGGCGCCTCTCCGGCGCGCTCGATGCGGCGGTCGCGACGCGCACCGCCGACGTGCGCGCGCCAACGAGCTTCGTGTGGTCGGTCATCGGCGCGCTCCAGTACGTTGTGACCGCAGCTCTGCTCTTCGCCGCCGTCTTTCTCCTGCACGCCCCGTTCGCGAGCGTGGACGTGCCCGTCCTGGGCCCGATCCCGACGCCCCTCGTCGTTCTCGCGTCGCTCCTGCTGGCGGGCTACATCCTCGCGCGTCTCCTTGGCGCGCACGCCGGCATGCTCGGCCGGCGATGGGCCCGCCGCCTGCGGGGCGACCTAACGCGCGAGCTCGAGACTCGTCTCCGCGACGTTCTGTTCGCGCGGCTCGACGATATCGACGCGGCGCGCGGGCGAATCGCGTCCGCGCGCGAGACGATCGAGCGAGCCGCCAGCACTACGGAACGCTGATCGGAGACGCGCCGCGCGGGAGACGGTGGGGCTGGACCGGCTCGAAGCGCGATTACCGGTGGTAATGTGCGACCAGCGGCGAGGGGGAGGTCCACTGATGCGGCACTCACTGAGCGCGGCGATCCTGGTCTGCGCGACGGTCCTTGCGGCGTGCGCACCGACGGCATCGAGTGGACCGTCGCCGACGACCAGTCAGCCCAATCAGCCCAAGAAGGGCGGGACGCTGATCCTCGCCCGCGCCGGTGAGGTCACGAACCTCGATCCGCACAAGGTTCCGGCGTTCACTTCGGCGCGCGTCTTCGAGCTCGTCTACAGCTATCTCATGCGGCTTGACGAGAATCTCGGCGTGCAACCAGACCTGGCCGAGTCCGTCCCCACGACATCGGCCGATGGCAAGACCGTGACCGTGAAGCTCCGAACGGGTGTGAAGTTCCACAACGGGGATCCGTTGACCAGCGCCGACGTGAAATACACCTTCGACCGGATCATCGACACGAAGACCGCCGCGGTGGCGCGGTCGTTCTTCGCCGACGTCGACACGATCGCGGCGCCCGACCCCGCGACCGTCATCTTCAACCTGAAGAACCCGAACGCCGCACTCATCGCGTACATGGCCCACCCCAACACCGGCATCGTCTCCAAGAAGATCGGCGAGGCCAACGCGGATCTGTCGAAGAAGGAGACGGCGATCGGGAGCGGTCCCTTCAAGCTCGCAGAGTGGGTCCCGGACAACTACATGCGCTTCGAGGCGAACAAGGACTACTACGTGTCCGGGCAGCCGTACCTCGACGGAATCCGGATCAACGTCGTACCCGACGAGTCGAGTCTCACGGCCGCCCTGCGCACGAAGGCCGCGGACATGGCGATCATCTACGACGTGAAGGTCGCGAAGACGCTCAGGAACGAGAGCGCGGTCACACTCTCCGCGAAACCCAGCCTCAGCTACAACCTCCTGTTCGTGAACACCAAGCGCAAGCCCTTCGACAACCTGAAGGTGCGCCAGGCCATCGCCTACGCGATTGATCGCAAGGCGATCATCGACGCGGTGGCGTTCGGCGAAGGTGAGGTCACCGGCCCCATCGCGCCGGCGCTCGCCAACTACGCGCTGCCGACGTCGCTGTACCCGCTCT
>Ga0209237_1002157_pt1 | contig 11770 bp, 10 predicted proteins | sample GraSoi013_1_40cm_2_FD_185820 | JGI IMG/M metagenome (GOLD analysis project Ga0209237, IMG submission 185820) | Grasslands soil microbial communities from the Angelo Coastal Reserve, California, USA - Sample 10_02_2013_1_40cm (SPAdes) (version 2) | ecosystem: Environmental > Terrestrial > Soil >...
GATCTTCGGTGAACTCTTTGCGAAACGCGTCGATCTGATCCTTGGCCTTGCCGATTGCGATCACCCTTGCCCCTTCTCGGCGCAACGCGCGCGCGATCGCGAGGCCGATTCCGCGGGTGCCACCCGTGACGAGCGCCGTCCGACCCTCGAGGCTCACGACGCTGCTTTGGCCCGGACGGTGGCAAACGGCTTCAGGATGTGCTCGGCAAAAAGCTCCAGTTGCCCGAGGTCGGCGGTCATCGTGTGCAGGAAGATCTCCTCGACACCCGCGTCGACGCGCTCCTGGATCCGGCGCTGAATGTCATCGATCGTGCCCGTCAGATAAACGGCTTCGATGTAGTCCCACGGCCGCTCGTCTGATACGACGCCGAGCATGTAGCGCCTCTGCTCGTCGACGGCCGCCTCCCGGGAGGCCTTCTCACTGAGCCAGCAGAAATTCTCGTGCGCGACAGTGAACTTCTTCTCCGCCCTCGAAGTACCCCGGCGGCTGAGCTCGGCGTCGATCTCCGCGAGGTCTTCAGCAATCTGCTTGGGGTGCGACGTCGGGCGGACGATCCATCCGTCCCACCGGCAGATCCTGTCCAGGACGTTGGGCGACATCTCCGCCTTGTCGGGAGACGCGGCGTGCGCATATTGCTGGCCGCCTGCGACCCAGACGGGTGGCACGCGACTTAGCGGCTCGACGGTGATGTCGTTCATACGGTAGTACTTGCCTTCAAAGCTGACGTGTGCGCCCTTCAGCAGCTGCACCGAGGCCTCGAGAACCTCATCGGTGCGCGCGCCTCGCTGCTGGCGGGTCGTGCCGGTGGACTCGAACTCCGGCGGGTACCAGCCGGTGCCGACGCCGTAGACGAAGCGACCGCCGCTGAGATGCTGCAGGGTGGCGATCTCCTTGGCAAGCACGACCGGTTGCCGCGTCGGCAGGACGAGGACCGACGTGCCGAGCTTCACTCGGCTGGTCACGGCGGCCACGTGCGCCAGGGTCATCATCGGCTCCGTCCAGCTGACGCGATAAAACCTTGCGGCGGTCAACAGGTGGTCGGTGATGAACAGCGAATCGAAGCCGAGCTCCTCCGCTCTGATGGCGAAGCGCCGGACCTGGTCGCCATGCCGGGAGTCCTGGCCCGGAAGCAGGTACGAGGGGACGAAAACGCCGACCTTCACGCCGACGCCTCCGCGAGGCGATTCGTGGAGCGGCCCTCGAAGAGGTCGCGGCCCGCAACCAGCGCGTGGATCTTGGCGTCGGCGATTGATCGGGCAAGCATCCAGAACCCGCAGTCCGGGTGGACGTATTTGATTCGTTCCGCGCCGCCAAGCAGGTCGGCCGCCGCCTGGATCCGATCGGCAACCTCGTCGGGCTTCTCCACCGCCGTCGTCTTGATGTCGATCACCCCAATGCCGAGCTTGAGCTTCGGATTGATGTCGCGCAGCCTCTCGAGGTCGCCGTAGTCCGGCCGGGCGAGCTCGAGCACGACGTGGTCCGCGTGGATGAGGTCGAAGAACTTCGCGAGCCTCACCCAGTTGCCTGCCTGGATTCGCTGGCCGCCGTAGTTGCCGAAGCAGAGGTGAACCGCCGGCGTGTGCGGCACCGCGTCGAGGATGCGGTTGATCGCCTCGGCCGCCAGCTCGGCGTCCTCAGGCTTGCCGGGAAGATTGGCCTCGTCGACCTGGACGACCGCCGCGTCGATCGACCGGACCTGGGCCGCCAGGACATCTGCCAGCGCCAGGGTCAGCGCGCGATGGTCGCGATAGTGGGTGTCGAGGAGCATGCGAGCCAGCATGTAAGGGCTGGTCAGCGTGAACTTGATCGGGCGCAGGCTCAGGGCCGCGACCCGCTCATAAGCCGTTACGAGGTCCAGCGTGCCTTCGCCGACGGGCCCCTCGACCACGGCGGCCGGGCGCCGGCGAAAGCCGAGGTGCGCTTGCGAACGGAAAACCTCGACGTCGGCTCGGCGGATCTCCGAGCGAATCCCATCCATGGGCCTGACGAAGTACTCGATCATCCCGTTCGTCTCGGGGTGGTTGGGATCGAAGCGATACAGCTCGCCATCCACGACGAGGTCGATGCCGGCAATCTCCTGGAGGTGCACGACCACCGCGGTGGCATCGTTCAAAGCCTGTTCGCTCGGATGCGCAACCAGCCATGACGGGACTGGATAGCTGCCGACGAGCGTGGCCTGGATGCGAGGCGCGGTCATGGTTCCTGCACGTACTGGATGAGGACGCCATCAGCGCGCCTCGGATCGACCAGGCCCACGACGGTTCCTCGCGAACCGCGATGCGGCGCGCTGTCGATGGGAACGAAACCCTGGCGGTTCGCTTGCGCCAATGCCGTGGCGACGTCGTCGACCTTCAAGGCGAGGTGATGGACGCCTTCGCCGCGGTTGGCGAGGAACACCCCGATGTCGGTCTTGTCGTCGAGCGGTTCCAGCAGCTCGACCGCCACCGGTCCGGCGCCGAAGAACGCGACGCGCACGTCCGGGTGGCTCTCTTCGCCGCGGAACTCGAGGCCGAGTGCGGTCTCGAAATGGTCACGCGCCTGGTCGATCGACCGAACCGCCCATCCGAGATGGTGGATGGTGGGCACGCTAGCGTGTCTTCCCCGCAAGCTTCGATTGACCCGCGATGGCCACGGCCATAGTATGGGGCAATAAATGGAAATCCATTTCCATCTCTGTCTGAGTGAAGCCGGCGTTGCCTAAGCATCGCCTGCCCATCCTCTCCGATGTGGCCCGCCAGGCCGCGGTTTCTCTCACCACGGCATCGCGGGCACTCGACCCGGGAAACGACCACCCGGTCAGCGAGCGGACCCGCGCTCGTGTGGTGGCAGCCGCCACGCGACTGTCTTACCGCCCAAATCCGATGGCTCGCGCGCTGCGCACAAAGCGGGTCCCGACGATCGCCATCGTCGTCCACGACGTAAGCGATCCCTATTTCGCGGAGATCGTGCGTGGCGCGACTGCGGCCGCGTCGTCCCGGGGCTTCCTCACCGTCGTCTGCAGCAGCGACCGCGACCCGGCGACCGAGCTGCGCTACGTAGAGATGCTGTGCCTGAGCCGCGTCTCGGGTGTGATATTCGCGGGCGGGGGCCTAGAGGAGGCCCACTACCGCAGCCGGATGAGCGACTACGCGCGAAGCATCGCCCACTACGGCGGGGCGATCGTCGCGCTCGCGCCTCGCTCGGAGCGATGGCCGGCGGAGGTTGCAGACAACCAGGCCGGCGCGCGCCTGGTGACGGAGCACCTCCTGTCGCTTGGCCATGTGCGGGTCGCCATGATCAGCGGGCCGGCGGCCGTTCGTACGAGCCGCGAACGCGAGGTGGGCTACATCGAGGCCATGAAGGCGGCTCGGGCCAAGCCGGCGATCGTGCGCGCCGACTTCACGATCGGTGGCGCCGCCCAGGCCACAGCCCGATTGCTGAACGGCACTTCGCCGACGGCAATGTTTTTCGCCAGCGACACCATGGCGCTTGGCGCGCTGTCGGAGCTGCGCAGGCGTGGCGTCCACGTCCCGGGCGATGTGTCCGTGGCCGGCTTCGACGACATTCCCGGGCTCGAATTCATCCACCCCACCCTGACGACCGTGCGCGTTCCGATGGCCGCGCTGGGCGCCGCCGGGGTGGCGCGCCTGCTCCATCAGCTCGACGGCGACGACAAGAGCACGCGGACCAACTTCCACGAAGTCGAGCTGGTGGTGAGGGAGAGCACCGGCAAACCGCGCGAAGTCAGTCGGGCCGGATAGTCTCGGGAGGAAGGCCGACATGGCGTACGACAGAAAGCAGGGCCAGCACCAGGTCGCGCAGTCCGGCCGGCCAGATTACAGGCTGGAGGTCGGCCGCGCCGAAGTGCCCGTGGGCGCGCCCCGCACTTTTGTGGTGCTCGACCCAGCCCGCGCCGCCACCCTGAGGGCCTGGACCGCGAGTCTCATCCCTGCCACCGGCCGGCGGCCCGACGCCGGCAGTGTCGGCGCCGCGGAGTACATCGACGCCACTGTGCACAAAGTGCCGTCGATAAGGCCGGCGCTGTTCCACGGCATCGATGAGGTGGAGAGGCTTGCTCGGGCCAAGGCAGGACACGCGTTCACGGATTGTTCCTCCGGCGAGCGGGAAGATGTCCTGCGCCAGTTTCAAGCCGCGGACGACAGCGACGCGTTCAACATGGTCAACGACTTCACGTACGAGGCGTACTACGGTCATCCAGCCGTGCTCGCCGCCGTCGAGGCGGAAACCGGATGGCGAGGCGCGGGACCGATGACCGGCAGCGCGATGACTCCGTTCGACACGAACCAGCTGGCGCGCGTCCGCTCAATGCCTCCACGCTTTCGCGCGGTCAATGCGGACGAGGAAGCAAAGAGGTGAGCCGCGAGCCGGGCGCGGACGTCCTGGTCATCGGCTCCGGGGCCGCCGGCGCGGCCCTGTGCAAGCGGCTCTCGGAAAAAGGCGCGAAGGTCATCTGCCTGGAGCAGGGAGACTGGATCGATCGCTCCCGGCTGCCAAAGGCTCAGCTCGATTGGGAGGTGCGTGGGCGCCGTCACTGGGCGGCAAATCCCAACGTGAGGCGCTGGCCCGGCGACTATCCGGTGAGGAGCGAGGGCGGAGATCCGGTCGATGTGTACATGTACAACGCGGTCGGCGGCAGCCAGGTGGGCTTCGCGGGCAACTACTGGCGCATGGCTCCTTCCGACTTCCGCGTCCGCACCCTGGACGGGGTCGGCGCCGACTGGCCGCTCGACTACGAAGAGCTGGCCCCTTACTACACGATCAACGAGGCGGAGGTTGGCGTGGCCGGCCTTGCGGGCGACCCCTGCGGTCCGGCCAGGCCCCCGCTCCCGAACCCGCCGGCGCCGATCGGACGGCCAGGCCAGCTGCTTGTGGACGCATACGAGAAGCTCGGCTGGTACTGGTGGCCTACGGAGCAGTCAATAACCACCGCCGCCTACCGCGGGCGGCCGGCATGCACGAATCTCGGCTGGTGCACCTTCGGATGCCCGCAAGGATCGCTTTCGACCGCCGACCTCACGTACTGGCCCGGCGCGCTCGCGAACGGTGTCGACCTGCGCACGAACGCGCGCGTGCGCGAGATCGTCCTCGGCCCGGATGGAGCCGCGCTGGGCGCTCGCTATTACGACCGCGAGGGCGTGATCCAGGAGGTCCACGCCGCGGTGACCGTCGTCGCCTGCGGTGGGCTCGGTACGCCGCGGCTTCTGCTGATGTCGTCCTCGCCGGCGCATCCGGACGGGCTCGCCAACTCGAGTGGTCTCGTCGGCAAGAACCTGATGGTGCACGTGCAAAGCTTCGCCACCGGTCTGTTCGACGAGCCTGTCGAAGGCTGGAACGGGACCTGGGGCGGCACCGTCTCGACGCGCCAGTTCTATGAGACGGACCCCGCGCGAGACTATGTGCGCGGTTTCATCATGAGCGGCTGCCGGGGCTGGTCAGCGCTCAACCTGGCGCTGCAGATCGCGCCATGGGGGTCTGGGCATCACAAGGCGTTCGACGAGCGCATCAACCACGAGATCTCGCTCTATCTGTGCGGAGAAGACCTGCCGGAGGAGACCAATCGAGTGGAGCTCGACTGGGCGCACCTCGACGATTTCGGCATGCCCGGCGTCCTCACCCACCACGAGTTGAACGAGAACAGCCGCAGGCTGGGCCGCGACATGATCGCCCATGCCCGCCAGGTGCTGGATGCCGCAGGCGCGAAGAGTGTGCGCGACTTCGGCCTGGCGCCGATCTGGGGGTGGCACCTGCTCGGAACCGCTCGAATGGGTGACGATCCGCGGACGTCAGTGGCGGACCGTTTCAACCGCTCCCACGACGTGCCCAACCTGTTCATCGCCGACAGCAGCAGCATGCCCACCAGCGCCGGCGTCAATCCGAGCGCCACCATCCAGGCGCTGGCCCTTCGCTGCGCGGATCACATCTGGGGACAGCGTCGCGAATTTACCAGCGGGTGACTACGACTTTCTTGCGCGTGAAGAACTCGATTCCGTCCGTGCCGTGAATGTGTAGGTCACCATAGAAGGACCCCTTCCAGCCGCTGAACGGGAAGAATGCGAACGGCTGAGCGATGGGCACGTTGATGCCGGTCATCCCCGCTTCGACGCGCTCGCGAAACTCCCTGCCGGCGCGTCCTGACTGCGTGAAGATCGTCGCCATGTTGCCGAGCGCCATGCGGTTGGCCTGTTCGATGGCGGCGTCCAGGGTCGACGCGCGTGAGACGGAAAGCACAGGTCCGAAGATCTCCTCATGCCCGATCGTCATGTCGGAGCTCACCCTGTCGAGGATCGTGGGGCCGAGGAAGAAGCCCGGCCGCCTGACCTGATCGCGCCCATCAACGAGCAGCTTCGCCCCTTCCGACACTCCTTTGTCCACGTAGCCCGCGACCTTGTCGCGATGCTCGGCGCGGATGAGCGGTCCGATCTGCACGCCCGGCTCGTCTCCCGGCCCGACGACCATGCCGGCGGCCGCGGCCGTCAGAGCCGGCAGGACGTGCTCCGCCGCACCGCCGACGACGACCGCCACCGAGCCCGCCAGGCAGCGCTCACCCGCGTTGCCGAAAGCCGAGTTGAGGATTGCCGCCACGGCGACATCGGGATCCGCGTCGGGCATGACGACGATGTGGTTCTTGGCGCCGCCGAGCGCCTGCACGCGCTTGCCGTTGGCCGCAGCTGTCTGGTACACGCGGCGCGCCACGGGCTCCGAACCCACGAACGAGATCGCGCGCACGTCCGGATGTACAAGCAATGCCTCGACCGCGTCGCGCGCACCGTGGACGACGTTGAGGACTCCCTCGGGAAACCCCGCTTCCAGGAACAGCTCGGCCAGTCGCGCGCCGCCGAGCGGCGTCCGCTCTGATGGCTTGAGCACGTACGTGTTGCCGGCGACGATGGCGAGCGGGAACATCCACAGCGGGATCATCACCGGGAAGTTGAAGGGCGGGACGCCCGCGCAGACTCCGACTGGATAGCGGTAGTAATCCTGGTCGACTCCAGCCGAGACATCGCGCAAGGTGCGCCCTTGCAGCAGGGTCGGCGCCCCGCATGCGAAGTCAACGACCTCGATGCCCCGCCGCACCTCGCCGCGCGCCTCGTCGAGTGTCTTTCCGTGATGGCGTGTGATGATCGCCGCGAGCTCCTCGAAGTGATCCTCCAGCACGTTCTTGTAGCGGAACATCAGGCGTACGCGTTCCATGACCGCGGTGCGGGACCACGTTCGGTAGGCGTCCGAAGCCGCTTTCACTGCAGCGTCGACCTCCTTGGCGCCTGACAGCGGGACCTGGCCGATCACGTCGCCGGTGGCTGGGTTGTAGATGGGCAGCGACGACACGCCGTTGGATGGCGTGCGCCATTCAGATCCGATGAGATTCGCGATCATTTCCGGCATCGGTCTATTGTGGCGCGTGGCATGACGGATCATCGCGACCTCTTCCGACTCGACGATCGGGTCGCGCTGATCGTGGGTGGCGGCGGAGGCATCGGCTCGGCGATGGCCGAGGCCCTTGGCGATGCCGGAGCGTCCGTTTCCATCGCCGGCCGGAGCGCCGAACGCGCCGAGGCGGCCGCCGCCAGGGTGCGTGAAGCGGGCGCCCAGAGTCTCGCTGTGGTCGCCGACGCCAACAACCCGGTCGATTGCGAACGCATGGTGGCCGAGACGGTGGACCGATTCGGGCGGCTCGACATCATCCTCAACGCGGTGGGCGGTGGCGCCGGGACTGCGCTGCACGCCGCGGAGCAGTACCCGACCGGCGAATGGGACAGGATCGTCGACCTGAACCTGACGAGCACCGTGCTGCCGACCCAGGCTGCCGTCAAGGCGATGATCGCCGGCAAGCGCGGCGGAAGAGTCTTGAACGTCTCGTCAGTTCGGGGCCAGCTCGGAATCGACGCCGGTTACTCCGCGTACGTGGCCGCCAAGGGGGCGATCAACGCTCTGACCCGTCAGTGGGCGACCGAATGGGCGAAGTACGGCATCACCGTCAACGCGATCTCGCCGACATTCGTGGACACCCCGCAGGTGGCGACTCTCCTGCAGGACGCAGAGTTCAAAGCCAAGATCGTATCTCGCATCCCACTTCGCAGGATCGGCACAACGGCAGACCTGGTGGGCGCGGTCCTGCTGTTCTGCTCAGATGCCTCGTCATTCATCACCGGCCAGATCCTGACGATCGACGGCGGCCTGACCGCAACCCAGTAGGATCACCGAGGGCCGACAACATGGAGCAGGTGACCGCGAACATCTTCACGGACACGAAGCTGCGCGGATGCAACCCGGGCTTCGTAACCACCTCGGACGGCGTGGTCGTCGTCGACACCCCGCAGCTGCCAACCAAAGCCGTGGCCATGCGCAAGCTGGCGGAGTCGCACGGCCCGATCCGGTACCTGATCAACACGGAGCACCACGTCGACCACATCTTCGGCAACTACTACTTCAAGGGCGCGGGCACGGTCGTCCATCACCAGGGCGTGTACGACAGCTTCATGGTCGTCGGGCCCAACATCGACCCGTTCGCCTACGCAGCTGAAGCGATCCCGACCGACGACCCTGAGGGTGCGGAGATCTTTCCGGATCGCGAAACGTACTTCCGCGATCCGAATAAGGCCACGATCGTGTTCAAGGGCGACGTGACCCTGCGGGTTGGTGATCACACGTTTCACCTGCTGCACACACCGGGTCATACGCGTGGGCAGATCGCGGTGCACATTCCTGAAGAACGTGTCGTGTTCACGGGCGACACGATCTTCCACGACTGCCAGACGTGGCTCATGGAATCCGACGTCCCGCAATGGCTCGACGCCCTGGAGCGTGTCCGATCGCTCGACGTGGACCATCTGCTGCCCGGGCATGGACCGGTGACGACTACGGACTACGTCGCGACACAGCGCGCGGTGCTGCTCGACTGGGTCGGCGCTGTGGCGGACGCCATCGCCAAAGGGTGGTCACGGGAGGAGACGATCGCGAGAGTCAACTTCGCCGACCGGTACCCCGTGGACATCGGCCAGGGCCACATGATGGGTCACATCCAGACCAAGAACGCCGCGTCGCTCTACGACAAGCTGACCGCGAAGCCCGCCACTAGCATTTAGGCCCGACTCCTACCGGCGAGCTGGATCAGATCCTCGTGGAGCTCGAACCAGACACCGTGATAGCTGTCGACGCGGGGAGAGGCAATGAAGCGCTCGTCGCCGTTGCGTGCCAGCTCCAGCGCCCGCTCGAGCCGGGTCAGGTATCGGCGCAGAGCCGGCGGCGGGTCGCGGAGCGACGAGAGCCACGCCGCAGCGTCGCCATGCAGGCTCGCCAGGCCATCCAGCACCTCGTCGTCGTACGCGGCGTCCGCATGATCGTTGAGAACCTGCGCCCCATCGACCTCCCGAAGCTGCCACGCGGTGATCGCATCCTTCACGTGTAGGTCGAGTGCGCCGAACGACTCCAGCGCCGCATTTGCGTGGTCGCCTCCCCACCGGTTCCGGTCGGCCGCGAGCTGGGAGGCGCCAGTCCTCTTGCCACTTCCGGTCAGACGGACTCCGTCAGGGGTGCTCTCGACCAGGCCTGCGTTGATCAGACGTTCGACGACGGATCGCACCTTGTCGGAGGTCGTCAGCACCGCATCGGCGAGGGACTCCAACGTGGCGGAGCCCTTGATGACAAGCGCCCTCAAGACGTCTTCCTCAGTCGCCTGCCCGAGCCCCTCTCCCTGACCCTCCCCCCTGCCGGGGGGAGGGGAATCCTCCAGCTTGATCCGCAGCTCTCTCGCCCAGGCGAGCAGGATCGTGGCCTCGGGCGCGATCGCCGTGCTGCCCGCAATCACGCCCGCGAAGACCTCGCCCGTCCCACCGTCGATGGTGATGGTGTCGCCGGTATTCAGCTTGTGGCCGTCCACGTCGACGATCCGCTCCCCCACCTTCATCGTCTCGACGCCGACGACCGCGGGCATTCCCCACCCGCGCGCCACAACGGCGGCGTGGCTGGCCAGGCCGCCTCGGCTCGTTAGGACTCCGACCGCCTTGGCCATGCCCTGAATGTCGTCGGGTGAGGTTTCCGCGCGGACCAGGATCACCGGGTGCCCGGCCTCGGCCGCGATCACTGCCTCTGAGGACGATGTCGCGATCTCGCCGGTTGCAACGCCGGGCGATGCGGGGAGGCCGACCGCCAGCGGCGCGACCTCGCGAGTGTGTCCGGTCGAGATCATCGGCGGATGCGCGAGAAACGAGCCGACACGCTTCACCGCTTCGGCTCGCGTCAACGGGAAGTCGACGTCTTCAGCCATGTCCACCGCGATACGTAGCGCTGCCTGCGCGCTGCGCTTGCCCACGCGAACCTGCAGGAGCCAGAGCTTCCCCTGCTCGATGGTGAACTCGACGTCACAGAGGTCGACAAAATGGCGCTCGAGAGTGTGTGCGTGGCGCCGAAGCTCGCGGCCCGCAGCAGGCAGCCTTTCGTCGAGGACGCCCAGCGGCTGCGTCCGGTGAGTGCCGGCTACGACGTCCTCACCCTGGGACGCGAACAGCACGTCGCCATAAAGGGCCGGCTCGCCGGTGGCGGGATTGCGCGTGAACAGGACCCCGCTTGCCGAGTCGGCACCCCAATTTCCGAACACCATCGCCTGCACCGTCACAGCTGTCCCCAGGTCGTCATCGATGCCCTCATGGTTCCGGTAGGCGCGGGCCCGGTCGCTGTTCCAAGACGCAAACACCGCCTCGATGGCTTCGCGGAGCTGCTGCCGCGGGTCGTCGGGCACAGCGGCCGCGCCGACGGTCTTCGTGAACATCTCCTCGAGACGCCGCCTGCAATCGGCCGCGAAGGCCGCGTCCCCAGACACTGCTGCGAGACCCCGCGTGGTTGCGCCGTTGAGGCCGACGTTGAGTATCGTGTCCATCATTCCCGGCATCGACACCGGCGCCCCGGAGCGAACGCTCACCAGCAGCGGGTTGTGGGGGTCGCCGAACCGCCGGCCGGCGGAGGCCTCGAGCCTTCGCATGGCGGCAGCCAGCTCGCCATCCAGCCCAGACGGCCAGCCGGCGGCGAGGTATGCCCTGCAGGCTTCGGTCGTGATAGCGAATCCCGGTGGCACCGGCAGCTCAAGCCCGCTCGCCATCAGGTTGAGGTTGGCGGCTTTGCCGCCGATGAGGGCGACGAGCTCATCCGGTGGCAGATCGTGCTTGTCGTCCAGCGAGTAGACGAAGGTCACACGTCCCTACTCTGGATCGCGCGCCACACTCGTTCCGGCGTCAAGGGCAGATCGCGGATGACGACGCCAGTCGCCTCCGTCACCGCGGAAGCCACCGCCGGCGCCGTCGCCATCAAGCCGCCCTCGCCGGCACCCTTCGATCCGTAAGGCCCCGGCCCGTCGGCATTCTCCACGACCAGAGCGAGCATTTCCAGGGGCAGGTCCTTGGTGGTCGGGATCCGATAGTCCAGCGCCCCGAGATTTCGAATCCGCCCGGAATCGTCGAGAAGGATGTGCTCCATCAACGTGTGGCCGAGGCCCATCACCGCCGCACCCTCGTCCTGCATCTCGACGTGCTGGGGGTTCAGGGCTTTGCCGACGTCCGCGACGGTCACGTGCCGGACCAGCAGGATCTGGCCCGTGCCTTCGTCGACCTCGACCTCGGAAGCCGTACACGAGAACTCATAAAAGGACGGGCTTCCACCCAACGGATGGCCGGGCTGATGCTCACTTCGATAAGACCCGACCCCGATCACCTCTCCCCTCACCTCGCTGAAGCGGGCGCGAAGCAGCTCCACCACGCTCACATTTGCGACCAGTCCAAG
>Ga0209237_1002159_pt1 | contig 11768 bp, 6 predicted proteins | sample GraSoi013_1_40cm_2_FD_185820 | JGI IMG/M metagenome (GOLD analysis project Ga0209237, IMG submission 185820) | Grasslands soil microbial communities from the Angelo Coastal Reserve, California, USA - Sample 10_02_2013_1_40cm (SPAdes) (version 2) | ecosystem: Environmental > Terrestrial > Soil >...
AAGTTTGATTCCAAGGCGGACATTCTGCTGATTCCGGCCGTCAGAGGCGGGTGAATGGGGGTTCAGCCCGAGCCGGTTACTCCCGAGGCCAAAAGCAAACAACTGCTGTGTGAGATTCTCCCGCTAAGGGCGTTGCAGGAATTTCTCGAGAAAGACTACTTCCACCATGTGGGTAAGCTCGGGACCTACCGCATCTGCCGCAACTCTCAAACCGAGATATACCGCAAGGGCCGCCACGCCGCTTCAGGCTGCTTGCAGTTGTCGGTCTTTGCCCCCAGCTACGATCGAATGGCTGCAGAATATCTGATCCTCAGCAACAACGAGCAACTCTACTGGAACAAAGCCAACATCTTCCCAGCGAGACGTGCCATTGATTTCCGAATCGCCGCGGCCGCCGTTCTGGATTTTGTTCTTCTGCTGAACCTCGCGCGGGCTTGGTGGTAGAGCCGCCGTGTGGCGGCTCTCGCGTGGGAAGATACGTCGCACGCCGCCGGCCCTACCAGTCCCGGCAAAAGCCATCCGCTTTACTTAGGCACCTTCAGCGAGACCGATGTGCTGTGGCTCAGCGTACCGGATGTGCCCGTCAGAGTCAGGCTGTAGGCACCTTTGGGTGCGCCTCCGGTGTTTACGGTGAGCGTGGACGTCTGACTGGAGCCGGTCAGAACTACCAACGCGGGTGAGAAGGTGCAGGTCACACTGTCGGGAACACCAGGGCAACTAAGTCCCACGGTTCCCGTGAACCCGCTCACCGCGCCCACCGTCACGTTGAAGGTTGTAGAGTCAGTTGAACGAACCGTTCGTGAAGAAGGAGAGGCGGAGACTGAGAAGTCCGTGCCCGTTCCCGAAAGCGGCACCGACTGTGGGCTGCCACTGGCGTTATCGGCGATGGATAGCGTTCCGCTTTGTGTCCCGGTCGCCGTGGGGGTGAAAGTCACATAAATCAGGCAATTCGATCCCGCCGCCAAGTTGGAACCGCACGCGTTTGTGCCTGAAGTCACAGCAAATTTAACATTAGTTGTTGCAATACTAGAGATGGTGAGTGTTGCAGTCCCCGTATTGCTCAACGTCACAGATTTCGGGGAGCTCGTGGTGTTTATAGGTTGGCCCCCAAACGAAAGACTGCTCGGCTGGAGGCTTACGGCGGGCCCAGAACCCGTCCCACTCAAGCTGGCCGTCTGAGGGCTGTTGCTCGCGCTGTCGGTGACGGTTAGTGACCCGTTGCGGGTTCCGGACGCTGTAGGCGTAAAGGCCACGTTAATAGTGCAGCTCGCGTTCCCGGCAAGGGCCGATCCGCAATTATCGGTCTTGCTGAAATCGCCACTGGTAGTGATAGCGCTGATCGTTATGGAAGTAGAAGCAAGGTTCGTAAGCGTGATGGGCTGGGAGACGCTCGTTGTTCCTACGACCTGGCTGCCGAAGTCGACGCTGGCGGGCGCCAACTGAGCTGACGACAATATTCCGAAGACTCCAACGCCTGTCGTTGTGCCCACGAAGACTTTACCGTTTGCAATCATGGGCGTGATGAACTTGTTCCCGTTCCCGAAATTGTCGCGGCCGTTCGCGGCCTGATTGCTGTTGTAAAGTTCCATGGCAAGATTCGCGGCGTCATAAGCACGCAAGACTGCGGGGTTGGTGTTGGACGTGACCCAAACGATGCCATTCGCGGTGCCGTTGGCCGAGATGCTCGGAGTTGCGCCAGGGTATGCGAAGGTGACACTGCTTGTTGAGGAGGGATTGGACTGTAGCCTGGCGTTGATAAAGGGAAACATTTTCAAGTGATCGCCGACCGATCCGTAGTAGATCGCATTGTTAAAGTAGGCGGGCATGCCATACTCACCTCCCGCAAGAGCTGTGGTGAGTTGCTGATAGATATTGTTCGTACTGGAATTGAACTTACCCATGTTGTCTCGGTTAACGAGATAAATGTTCCGGTCCTTGCCTGCCCCTACCGCGAGGTGCCAGGTCATATTGCTGGAGTCGGTCATATCCGGCAGGACCAACGCACCGCCTGAGCCGAGGTCCTGGTCGGCATTCGACTCGGAAACCGTATTGAACATGTTGAAATAGTCCGCCACCGCCAGCGTGCCACTGGTGGAGAGTTTCATGAACGCGTTTCCGTAGTTTCCGTTGATTGGAAAGCCCTGTGCGTTGAGTGTCGTGTCGGCCGTCCCATTCGCGGTGAGGAAATAGATGTTGCCGGAATCGGCGGCCATACCTGCGCCACTCTGCCAGACGGAGCCCTCACTTCCGTTAGGAGTGATGTTCAGCAGGCGAGTTTGGAGCAGAGTGCTTTTGTCGTAACCGATGATCCATGCTGTATAGGGATTGATATCGCAGTGGGAAGACCAAGCCGTGTAAACAATGTTGTTCAACAGAAGGAGGGAGGCGCGTTCCTTGTGCTGCTTTGGATCAAACGTGAGAGTTGTACCGTTCCCTTCGGCACCTGCGCCCGAATACGTCGCCTGGATTTCTACGGGCCCGCCGAACTCCTCGGTCCCGGTCGTAATATCGAGCGCGTGTAAGCGTTGATGGTATGCACCGCTCATTGCGACTATGTAAATCGTGCCAGATTGCGGTCCGCTTGAAAGATCGATGACGGGGGTGGCGGTGACACCGATCTCCGGTGTGACTTGCGAACAGCTACGATCGTCGGATGGAGTTTCGCCCGCCTGGAGCATCGTCACTTGCCAAAGAAGCGCGCCCGTATCGGCATCGTAGGCGTAAACGCTATCGTGTTCGCTGGCTACAAATACAACGTTGCGCGTTGTGGAGTTCACGGTCAGGTTTCCCACATAAAGAGGTTCCGCATCCACTTTCCCGTCCGTGGGAAGGATAAAGCGTTTCCCAAACGTATTCATGGTGACGTTGCCAGGGTTCAAGACTGTCTCATTCAGGTTTTGACCGGTGCGGGCGTTGTCATTGTGATAGGTCAAGACATTCTGTGCGGCGCAAGGAATTGTGTATAGAGCTAAAAGCAGCGGCAGACAAAGCCGAATCCTCATTATATGTTCCCCCCACAGCGTTCAACTTGTCTAAAGTCGAGCCGAAATTATCGACGAATCGGATTTGGACTCCAAGGAAAACTTCCCAGCGAATGCGGGGGCGGAACGATTACGGAGCGGCTATCAGAATGTTCGGAATTCGCCGTCACTCTTGGGAAGCCCAGACGACGCTCAAGGATCTTTAATATTTCCAAACGAAGATTGTGGAACTGACGGTGTGGCTGCTCGCCTATTTGTCGACAAATACACGAATTACTGAATGGTAACTGAGTTGCCAAGGCACCTCCGCATGCAGGAGTTTCCAAGTTTTACGTCAAGGACTTGGCGGTAAGAACAACGTTGAGTGGTGGCCCAAAAACTTGGGTCAACTCAACAATTGCTTGAGGAGAGCTGATGAAGAACCGCAGGATTTTTTTGTTCGCGATGGTTGCCGCATTGATGGCATTGCCATCCTTAACCCTTTTTGCAGATGATGATAAGGACGATCAGGAAGACTCGCGCTTTTCAGCGGAGATCTTTTGGGCCAAAGGGCACGACCACGACCGCCATGCCCGTCCAAGGGCGGCGACCGACAGTTCTCCAAACTTGAGTTGGCACGGCGGAAACATCATGTCGAGCGTGCTGGTTACGCCCATTTTTTGGGGGCCCAACTGGGGCAGTGCGGACTTTACAAATGACAAGATGACCGGCCTTCGAACCTTTTACATGGATATCGGGAATTCTAGGTACGCGCACACTTCGGACGAATATACCGTTGCGAACGGAGTTGTGACCGATACCATCACCTATGTACAAAACTTCATGGATGTGTCGCCGGCGCCAAGCAGGGGTAACCGGGTCTCGCCTATCCTGGCGGAGGTGTGCAAACTCATCCAAAGTCCGTCTGCAAACGGATACTATCCCGTTTATGTCGATAGGCCGCGAGGCAGTGCAGGGTTCTGCGCCTGGCATAGCGCCGGATATTGTGGCGCGACACCTGTTCAATTTGCATTCTTCTTTAACCTCGATGGCGATCCAGGATGCGATCCGGAGGACAAATCTTCAGGCCACTCTCAGGGCCTGGCTGCGCTTGCCAACGTCTCGGGCCACGAGCTTTCGGAAGCCCTGACGGATCCTCGCCTTAATGCATGGTATGACTCCGCCGGCGCGGAAAACGCCGACAAGTGTGCCTGGTCGTTTGGACCGTCCTTGCTGAGTTTTTCGAACAACTCCAAGTGGAAGATTCAGGGCAACTGGTCGAACAAGGCCTTCAACGCGGGGACCGGCTATCCGAATACCAGGGGGCAGAAAGGATGCATCGACGGAAATTAGAAGTAATCAGGAGCACGCCTCCTCACCAGAGTGCTGTACTTTGGGTTTAAACCGGCGAGGAGGCGTGCCCAGGTCTGCCGCATGAAAATAGGACAGACCTTTCCACGACTATGGCTGGACCAGGCGCCATTTGGTAACGTCAATATCGGAGGAGTCGAAGCCGATTCCTCTCCCGTCTCTTTTGATCACGCCTCAGTTTGCTGTTAAGGCCTGCGTGTGGTAACTTCGCGCGATATATTTCCAGACATCTTCTAAAGCCTGGCCTTACGAATGAAAGGAATTTTGGGCTTTAGACAAAGGAGGCGTATGAGAAGAAAGCTGTCGCTTCTCTCGATCGTGTCGCTGATTCTGCTGATGCTAATGGGCGGGACAGCGAAGGCGCAGGATGCCAGGGCGGTTCTGCAGGCGGCCGTCAAGTCAATGGGCACTGATTCGCTGAAGTGCATCACGTATTCGGGCACCGGTGGTTATGTCGGCATTGTGGGCCAGAATTACGCCCCCGGCGATGACTGGCCAAAGGTCGAGCTAGCGAATTTCTCCAGGACCATCAACTTCGACGCCCGAGCCATGAGAGAAGAGCAGGTTCGGCGGCAGGGGAACTACCCGCAACGCGGCGGCGGGGGCATTCCGCTCCAAGGGGAACAGCGGCAGATCAACCTTGTGAGCGGCAATTATGCTTGGAATCTGCAGGGCGCGAACGTCAATCCACAGCCGGCTGCCGCGCAAACTCGGCAGCTCGAGATCTGGCTCGACCCTCACGGTTTCCTCAAGGGTGCGATAGCGGCGAAGGACCTTATATCGTTTGAGCGGTATGAAGGCGGCCCCGCCCGCGACGGCGGTTTCGGAGAGAAGAGGAAGATCCTCGCTTATACGATCGGCAAGTTCCGGATCCAGGGATCCATCGATGATCGGGATGAAGTCGTGCGCGTTCAGACGTTCGTTCCGACGCCGTTGCTTGGGGATACCGTCGAGGAAAAGACCTATGGAGCCTACAAGCAGTTTGGTGGTGTGAAATTTCCCACGAATTTTCATCACCACACGAACTGGGATCACGAAGAACGGCCCCAGGGGTATTTCGGAGTCCGCGATGGGGGCCATAACTCATTCGGCATCACGATAGCCAACGTCCAGCCGAACGTCTGTGGCGAGGCGATCACGGTGCCCGAGGCAGTCCAGACTGCGGCGATTCCGCCCGTTCGAGTAGAGTCGCAGCGGCTGGCTGACGGAGTGTTCTACCTGACAGGCGGTTCCCACCACAGTGTAGCTGTCGGGTTCAGCGATTTCGTGACCGTCGTCGAGGCACCGCTCGATGAAGCGCGGTCCCTGGCGGTGATCGCGGAGGTGAAACGGCTCTTTCCCGACAAACGGATCAAGTACGTCGTCAGCACGCATCACCACTTCGACCACTCCGGCGGCCTTCGCACCTACGTGCATGAGGGCGCGATCCCCGTGGCGCACCGGGACATAGTGCCCTACTATTACTACGCTGTCATGGACCTCGCGCCACGGACGCTGGAGCCGGACCGGTTGTCCCTCTATCCGCCGGATGAGTTCCAGGAGACCTTCGTTCTGGAAGCGGTACAAAACGACAAGTACACGATCAGTGACGGGACCCGAATCATGGATCTGCACCTCGTCGAGGGCAATCCGCATGCGGTGGGCATGCTGATGGTGCACCTGCCCAAAGAGAGAATTCTGATAGAAGCGGATCTGTTCAATCCGCCGGCGCCGAACGCGTCCTATCCAGCCACTCCCTCACGGGCGGCCACGAGTCTCTACAATAACGTGCAGCGGCTGAAGCTTCAGGTGGACCAGATCGCCCCGATTCATGGGCGGCTCGTTCCGTGGGGCGAATTCGCGAAATTCGCCAGCTCAGGCAAATCCAACTGACGGCCCAGCGATGGAGGAGAACAAGCAGGAGGCCGAGCATGGGGCCCCTGCTTTTTTCTTGGCACACTCAGAACAGAACCTTCAACGCAAATTGAATCTGCCGCGAAGTTCCCACGATCGACGTAATCGTGCCGGCGTTGGAGTTCCGAGCGCCGCTGCTATTGAAGGCGCCCAAGGTGGTCACAGGGAAGTTGAAATTGGTGTGATTGAGAATATTAAAGAATTCCGCGCGAAACTGGACAACTGCCCTCTCGGTGACCTTGGTATCTTTCGACAGATTGACGTCCAGAGTCGAGTAGCTGGGTGACGTTCCGATATTCCGCCCGGCGTTACCCAAGGTGCCGATCGGTTGAAGCTGGAAACAGGCCGGATTGTACCAATGAATTCGCGACTGGTTTGCCGTAATATCGCAGCCTGCGATGCGATTGGGACGCGGAGTGGCGAAATTGTTTCCGAGCAGCGCGGTGTCGAATCCGGTGGTTATGGTAAACGGCACGCCGGTGCGGAAGGCCTCAATGCCGCTCAACTGCCAGCCTTCGATGGCGCGATTTCCCTTGAACGGCAACCGGTACACGGCGTTCAGCGTGAGGTTATGGCGGATATCGTAACTGCAATTACCCTTGTCGGTAGAGCCGTCATAGGGATTGTTCCACGCGGAGGTTCCGTTATTGCCGCCAAGGCCGCCGTAGGTGTAAGCGAGGTCGACGCAATGCGAAAAAGTGTAGGAAAAGTAGGTCTGAATGTTATTGGAGAACCGTTCATTGACGCTCATCAGCATGGCGTTGTAGCGCGAAAGACTGCTGGGCTGCGTGAGCGATAACGTGCCGAAATTGGGATTGAGTCTGGGATTGCTGACACCCACGCCGTTCACGATTTTTCCGAAGTGCTGCACTCCGTTGGCATCTAGTTCGACTCGAGGCGGATTGTAATCGCGGAAGGAAAGCAGGTTAACGCCGCGCGAGCCGACGTAACCCACAGTGAGTGTCGTATCGCGAAAGATTTCGCGCTGGACGTTTAGATTCCACTGCATCTGGTAAGGAGTCTTCTGGATGTCGTACACCGTGCCGAAGGTCAGCGACGGCAGTGGTTGTGCTCCGATAGTCCCCTGGAATGGAATCGGAAATGATGGGTTCTCCTGGTTCAGCGAGTTGAACGGCGGCGTTCCGACGTACCCGGAAAAATAGGCATAGGTCTGATAGGGGTCATGGAACAGCCCGAAGCCGCCCCGCATCGAGGTCTTGTGATCGCCGAAGACATCGTATGCGAATCCGAACCTGGGGTCCCAGTTCCACATGGAGGGATTGGTTTTGAATGCATGAGGAACGCTGGTGTACGCGGTATCCGCGAGGGGATTGACGACGTTGTGGAGATTCCCGTGCTTCTCGATCGGGTTGGTCTGAAACTCATAGCGAAGACCCATGTTGAGCGTGAGTTTGCGTGTCACCTTCCAATCGTCTTGAATGTAGGGCGCAAAGGCGATGTCGCGAAAGTCGCGATTGCCGTAGGCTTCGCCGTTCCGGGCGCCGGTAAAGATCCGAGGCGTTCCGGTTAAGAGCGCCGGAAGACCGGGGAAGGTGTAGTTTCCGTTCCAATAGGTGTAGCTGTAAGAATTGATCTGCTGCCGCCGGAGACGCCCCCCGAACCTGAGCGAATGCGAACCCCTGGTCCAGAGGACATCATCGGTGATGGTGAATTTATTTTGCAGAAAGCGAAACGGGTTTACGAAGTTCGCCCCCAGCGGAGCCAATCCGGTCACCGTAATCGTGACGTCCTGCCGTCCGGGAAAAGCCTGCTGCAACGGAGCGTAGGTGTTGGGCTGCGTCTCGGTCGTACTGGGCCTCGTGAAAGCGAATCCGAACGAGTTGAGCAGGTTTGGCGAGAAAACGTGGCGCTCCTGGATGGTGGAGTATTGATTTGCCGAGCGGTCGAGAGTCGGCCACAGCGGAATCGGCTGGTTGGTGATCCCAGCGCTCACGAGCGTCCCGACGTCGTTGACGTAGCGAGCAAATAGCGAGTCCGTTGAAGACAAGGTGTAGTCGAAACGCCCGAAATAGTAATTTTCTTCCGCTGTTTGGCCACCCACCGTGATGAGTGTCCCGATACCGCCGTCTAAATCCGTAGTAGGCGCCGGGTACAAGTCAATGATGGATTTAACGCTCGGCACGGCTTGAGAGCGAGCGGCTAGAGTCGGGACGAAGGCCTGGAAACTTTGATCCAGGTGTTGCCGAAGACCTTCATAGTTGAAGAAGAAAAACGCTTTGTCTGGTTTCACAGGGCCGCCAACGCTGGTGCCGAATTGATTCCGCCGAAATGGCGCCGGGCTCTTCTGCTCAAAAAAATTGCGCGCGTCGAGAGCGCTGTTGCGCAAAAACTCGTAAAGGGATCCATGGAAGGAGTTGGTTCCGGACCTGGTTGCAGAGTTGATCACGGCGCCGTTGCCGCCGAACTCGGCGCTGTACGTGTTGGTGAGCGTCTGAAACTCGGCAATCGCTTCTATTCCAAGTGAAGTGCCGGTGACGGCGGATCCGCTTCCTCTCTGCCACCAGTCCTGGATGTTTTCGCCGTCAAGCAGGATCGCATACCCCTCTGGGCGGGAGCCGGAGATGGCGTATGTCGCTGCACGTCCGACGAGCGCGCTGCTACCTCCCGCCGGATACGAAACCGCGGTAGGTGCCAGCAGGATCAGTTGCTCGAAGTTCCGGCCGTTTAAAGGCATCTCGCGCATTTGGGTCTGATTGACAAGCGAGGAAACGCTGGAGGACGTGGTCTCGACTGCCGAGACCTCCTCGGTCACATTGACCGTTTCCGCGGCTTGTCCGATGGGCAATTGCAGATCGACCACCGGACGGCTGCCCACTGTTAGAACGATCCCGCGTCGCACTACCGTTTGAAACCCAGCCAGCGATCCCTGAACCTCGTACTCGCCGATCGGCAACTCCGGAGCGACGTACCGGCCTTGATCATTGGACAAGACCGTTCGCGTAAAAGCGGTTCCTATATTTCTCACAGTGATCGATGCCCCAGCGATCGCGGCCCCGGACGGGTCGAGGACCGTACCGGAAATAGCTGCCGTGGCACCTTGCGCCTGCAACTGCCCGGCTCCGAACGCTATGAAAGTGGCGGCTATGATTGTCCGTGAGATAATGTTCATTGGATTCACCTGATCGTCAGAATTTTTTTCTACCGTCCAGCCGCACGAATCCTAACATCACGTTCGCGTGAGATGAAGAAATATTCAAGCTATCATTACACCCGTCAGCGAACCGAGCGAGGCTCCGAGTTGTCAAAACAATCTTTACTTTCCATCCTCCTGATGGCTGGCGTTTTTCACACGGGCTACGGCTTCGGCGCTGCACCACAAAAGGCTTTGTCGAAAAAACAGGATTTGCCGTGTCCCTCGATCGACAGGAAATTTCCCAATTTCGAGCTGAAGGACATTTCCGCCGAAGCACTGGCCCATCTCAGAAAGTACTCTCTGCCGATTGGGGATCGCGCTGCGTTCTGCCGCTACCTGGAACATATCCAACATGACCACGAGGTCAAGAGCGAGGAAGGTCTTTTGGATATGATGGGCGATTATTTCTTAGCAACTCAAAAGATCGAAACCGGCTATTACTTCAGCTACAAGATCGGTTTCCCCGAACGAGAGATACCGCAAGTCGTACTCGATCGCGCTTCCTCCGAGAGCGAACAAGCGGACCTATTTCTCAAGGCCATCGATTCCGATTCGGACCGGGCGAGGAAAGCGCTACTCGAAAGACAGATTAAAACTCTGTCGGCTTCGACCAGAAAAGAGGGTGCCCTCAAACTCATTCGATTGCTGTTGGAGAAGTCCTGGGTCTTCAATCCCGCGATTCAAAAATACCTGGAATCCGAAAGCTACCACGACGACAGTTACGTTTTCGTGGATCGAGGTTTGAGGACAACATCGTACGCCCACATGGGCGCAACGCTGGATTCGTATCTGAATAGACCAGGTGTTAACGCGTCGACAACGCGGTTTCCTGAGAAAGCAAAACGTGTTCTTGTCATTGGCCCTGGTCTTGACTTCAGCCATCCCGAACTGGGGGAGGAAATCCCGCAACAGTCCTACGAACCTTTTGCCGTCTTAGACATTCTCTTGAAATCCAAGAGGTCCGACTTTGAAGGTATTCGAGTCGACTTGTTCGATATCAGTCCCCGTGTCATCGAGCATTGGGAAGACCTTGTGAGGTCAGCAAACCAGGGCAAACCGGCGACGTTATTCCTGGTTAGCGGACCGGCGATGTTGAGAGGGGGAAATCCATCGTCAAACGACGTGATCACAAGCTACATCGCTCACTTTGGAAACTCTCTTCCAGGCGTGACCTCGGAAATCTCGATGAAAAGGAGCCGGCGGCCTATTCCTAGAACACTGGATTCAGACTCGGTCTCTCTACGCACGTTGACCATTCCCTCCGCCGTGGTGAAAAAATTTCATCCTTTTCAGGGCGATCTGACCACGACCGATCTTGAAAATCTGGCGGCCAAGAACGGCGGTAAGTACGACCTCATTTTTTGTTTCAATACGCTGGAGTATTTGAACGAGACCGAGCGGGCGTTAGCCGGAATTAACATCCGAGAGTCGCTCTCGGCGAATGGAATTTTTGTCACCGACAACCGTTTTGAAATAGATTTGGGAGAGCGTCCCCAACAACCCGAAAAGCCCGCCTCAGCCGCCAAACCGATTTTCGAAGCATCATTCTTCGAAATGGCTTCCGACGTCACTACGCTCACCGGCCGCCACATCGTTGTTTACCGAAGAGGACATAAATAACAGGGGCGTATCATTCCCCTCCTCTGCGAGCTCTGCGAGGAGGGGAATGACACGCATCAGAACACGAATTTCAAACCGAATTGGATCTCGCGGTTATGCGTGCTCGTCGTTGTGATTCTACCGCCGGCGTCGTTGTAAGAGCCGTCCTGAAGGATCGGTTGCATGTTGGGTTGCCCGAGATTCGTGTGATTCAAGACGTTGAAGAATTCAGCCCGGAAGGTAAGAGTTTTATCCTCTTTGAAGTTGAACCGTTTGAACAACGCGAAATCGACATTCACCAGATTCGGTCCAACGATGGTGCCTCGCCCCACATTACCGAAGAAGCCTGGTACTGGGTTTCGCAACCCCAACGGGTTTGGCAGCGCGAACGCATAGGGGTCATACCAGTGCTCTGCGGTTCCCAGGCTTATCCCGTTTGCTCCGATACCCTGCGTCGGATTCAAGCTTCGGCCTGGAGCGAGATCGGGACGGTCCGCGGCGCCGGAGTTCCCCGTACGGGAAAAATCAAACATCAACTGCGGCGTCAGCGGCTGGCCGGACATGACCAGGGAAGTGCCTGAGATTTCCCAACCGCCCAGCAGCACCGAAGCCGCGCGACTGTTAAAACGGAACGGGAACGGGTAACTGGCACTCGACGAGAACACGTGCGTGGCGTCGTGGGCCGCGCGCCCCCATTCGCGTGCGGAATCGTCCGGATCGAGGCTTGTCGAGGGATCCCTCTGGCCATTGTCGCCGTTATTCAGGCCGCCCTGCTGATCCATGACCTTGGA
>Ga0209237_1002160_pt1 | contig 11767 bp, 10 predicted proteins | sample GraSoi013_1_40cm_2_FD_185820 | JGI IMG/M metagenome (GOLD analysis project Ga0209237, IMG submission 185820) | Grasslands soil microbial communities from the Angelo Coastal Reserve, California, USA - Sample 10_02_2013_1_40cm (SPAdes) (version 2) | ecosystem: Environmental > Terrestrial > Soil >...
GCGCGGTGCGCATATGGAACGGTCAGCAAAATAGAGGGTTGCAGAGACGGGTGTATGAAATCCTGACAAAATTGCCGTCTGGGGAAAAGATCCTGTGCGTTGGATTACACCTGAAATGAGGTGAGGTGTAGGCGATAACGGGCAGCTTAGTGTGCGGCGAATTCTTCAGGGGGCAGCAGCCCAGTCTCCCGCACGTGTCGCCGGATGCCAGGGAGCGCCCTCCAGAAAAACCCGGCGCTGATGATCGCTATGATTCCTCCCAGCGCGATGGTCAGGGGTGTGCCAATGTGGGAAGCCACGGTCCCGGCCAGCAGGCTTCCGAACGGGGCAAGGCCGAAGAACACGATGGTGTAGAGGCTCATCACCCTCCCGCGGAGCGAATCGGGCACCAATGACTGCAGCAACGTGTTGGTGCCGGCCATGCTCGTGACCATGCCGTAGCCGACCGCGATGATGGCGAGCAGCGCAAGCCAGAAGGCCGTGCTGGCCGCCAGAGCCAGCAGGCTGAGACCGAACAGCGCGGCGGCCTTGGCGATGACCGTGCCCAGACCGCGGATGCTCCCACGCCGGGCGATCTGCAGGGCGCCGACGAGCGCCCCGACACCGGTGGCAGCCATCAGCGCGCCCAGCCCGCCTGGGCCGGTCTTGAGAATCTCCCCGGCGTACACCGGCAACAGGACGGCATAGGGCATGGCGGTCAGGCTCAATACGGCGATCAGAGTCAGGAGGGCCCGGACGTGCGGGGTCTGCCAGGCGTAGCGCAGGCCTTCGGCCAGGAGACTGGCGGGGCTCTCGTGCGCTGTCCGGGGCGTTGGTGTGATCCGGATGGCCAGCAGACAGGCGATGACAACCAGGAAGCTCACGGCATTGATCAGGAAGCACAGGCCCTCGCCGGAGAAAGCGACGATGACCCCTGCGAGAGAAGGACCGAGGATGCGCGCGACGTTGAAGGCGGAGGAGTTCAGCCCGATCGCCGAAGGAAGATCGCTCCGGGGGACGAGGTCCGCCACCAGGGACTGGCGAACGGGCATGTCCAGCGCGTTGATGGTCCCCAGCAGCGCGGCCAGCGCCAGAATCCAGCCCACCGTGATCCGTCCGCTGAGGGTCAGGCCGGCGAGGAGCGCGGCCTGCAGCAACGAGAGTGTTTGGGTCGTCACAAGAAGCTGGCGCCGGGGCCAGCGGTCGGCCAACAGGCCGCCGAACAAGCCGAACGCCAGCACGGGCGCCTGCCCGACGAACCCGACCAGGCCGAGCAAGAATGGGGAGCCGGTGAGGCGGTACACCAGCCAGCTCTGGGCGAGGCTCTGCATCCACGTGCCGCACAGCGAGAGTCCTTGGCCGGCGAAGAAGAGGGCGAAATTTCGATGGTTCAGGGCGCGGAAAGTCACGCCCGCCCGCCCCAGGCGCGCCAAGACGCGCCCCTTCCCGTGGCTGAGCCCTTGAGTGCGGAAATCATCATCGTTCTGGAAGGCCGGGTCGCTTCAGGCGTGGCCGGCAGCAGAGCGTCCGTCGGCGGATTCCATCAAGGCCTTCATCGCGGCGATGCTGGAGCTGACGCACATGGTGGCAGCGGTCACGATCGAGTTGTGCCCCCGCGACCCCATGGCCGTGGACACCGTCTCCCCAAATTTCTTGAAATAGCGGTCACGCTCAGGGCCCTCTTCCGTGACCAGGAATTGAAACGGCTGATAGAACTTCTGGGCCTCGTCAAAGGCGGCCGCGATGGACACCTTCACCGGGGTCTCGTCATACCCAGGCCCGGCCTGCTGACGGAACGCGTTGTTCATCTGATCGATCACCGCATCTTCCAGGGCGTCCAGGAACTGGAGGTATTCGCTGACGGGCACGTAGAACGCCCCCACGCGATCGGCGAGGTTGAACAGGACCTTCAGAAACTCCAGGAAGGCTTCCCATTCCTGCTTGCGAGTCATCTTGCTGGCGATGTCGGGGGTGTTCCGCTTGAGCAGCGTCATGGACTCCCGCGCGATCATCAGCATCAGCTCGCCCATGACCCAGGCTTTGCGTTGGAATTCGGGAGAGAGTCCTTTCTTCGATCCGCCCGCGGCGCTGGGAGGCCGGTAGGTGAAGCTGGTGCCGCACGTCGGGCAGGTGACCTGGAGGATCTCGCCGGCGGGAATGCGGAGCTGCTGCCCGCATTGGGCGTTCATGCAGGTGACGTTCTCGGAGGAATCGGCGGTCTCCATCACGCCGTCCCGAGGCCGGACGTGTTCCCTTCGTCCTTCGACAACTGCTCGACGAACTTCGCGCCGACGATGGCGGTGACCCGGTTCATGTGCTCGGAAAGCTCCTCCCACTCCGCCGGGATCAGATCCTTTTTGAGCTGCGGATGGATCCCCCACTTGGCACTGACCGTCTCGCCTTCGCGCATGACCAGCACGTTGATCAACTGGATGGTGTTGGGGGCGCTATCCTGCGCGCCTGGCGGTTCGGGCGATCCGGGGACTCGTTCAGCCATGGTATGCTCCTTAGCGATGTGAGCGTATCAACGACGACCGTATGATACACGAATCATTCGCCGGTTCGCATCAGCCGCGGCTCAATTGAAACTCCGAAAGTCATGTGCTAGGGTTTCGCCTAGGTCCAAAGCGGGGAGAGCCAATCGTCTTTGCCATCAATTAGGAGGTGACCCATGCCGACGTACATCAGTTACATCAACTGGACCGAACAGGGAATCCGGAACGCGAAAGACTCGCCTAAACGTCTCGATGCGGTCAAGAAACAGCTCAAGGAACTGGGGGGTGAACTGAAGGCCTTTTACATGACCCAGGGGACATACGACGCGCTCCTGATTTATGAGATTCCCAACGATACTGTTCTGGCCAAGTTGCTCCTTCAGGTAGGCTCTGCCGGGAATGTCCGAACGACCACGGTCAGGGCCTATACAGAAGCGGAGTATCGGGAGATCATGGCTGGGCTCCGCTGAAGGCAGGTATGTATTCCCCGCTCAAGTCAGCCGGCCTCGCGGCCACCGCGCTCCTCGCCGCGCTCTCCCTGTCCCATCCTGCCGGTGCCATCGAGATCGTCGCGCCGAAAGACGGCGCCGTCGTCCCTATCGGGGCGGAGCTGGTGATCCAGGTCCAGCCCAGCCCGGGCGACGACATTGATCGGGTGTATCTGACCCACTCCGATGAGCACATGAAGCACAACCCCCAGACCGGCTACTTCGAGCAGCGGATCAAGCTGCGCGGCGATAGCCTGGGGCCGATCGAGATCGAAGTCTGGAGCAAGAACAGCAAGGGCGTGGTCAGCACCGCCAAAGTCACCGTCCACGTCAACCTGCCGCCGGTGCTGCCGCTCATTTCGCTGCGCATCCATGCCGAGCAACGGAAACTCGTGCTGGAAGCCGTCGGCGAGAAGCGGGACTTGCAGGTGATCGGCGAGTTTCCCGACGGCACCGTGCGGTTCATCTCGAAAGCCACCTTCGGCACGACCTACCAGAGTCGGAACGAGAAAATCGTGAAGGTTGACCCTAACGGCGTGGTCACTGCCGTGGGTATCGGGGAGACGATCATTGTCGTCCGCAACGGCGACAAGGAGGCACAGGCCCGGGTGATCGTCAAGCCCAAACTTCCTGAAGGGGAGAAGAAAGAGACTTAGGAGGGACGCCCGGCCGACCGAAGGCTCTGCGCGATGGCCTTCGCGTAGAGCAGCTCCGTGTAGTCGCGCACCATCCGGCGGGTGCAGAACCGAGGCACGACGCTGCGGATGGTCTCTCGCATCATGTTCAACCACCCCCTCGGCGCCCCGTCCCGGTCCCGGTTGTAGTACAGCGGCACCACTTCCTGCTCCAGCATGCGGTACAACGCCTCGGCGTCGGCGGCGTCCTGCGCGTTGGGGTCCGGGTCGAACTCCGGGCGGCCGATCGCCCATCCGTTGGCGCCGTTGTACCCTTCCACCCACCACCCGTCCAGGATGCTCAGCTGCGGCACGCCGTTGAGGGCCGCTTTCTGGCCGCTCGTCCCGCAGGCTTCCTGCGGCGGGCGGGGCGTGTTCAGCCAGACGTCCACGCCGTGGATGAGGTATTTCGCGGTATGTAGATCGTACTCTTCCACGAAGGCGATGTGGCCGCCGAAGCCGTGGTCCTTGGCGAGAGAGTAAACCTGGTGGATGAAGTACTTGCCGTGCTCGTCAGCGGGGTGGGCCTTGCCGGCGAAGATGATCTGGACCGGCCGCCAAGGATCGTGCATCAATCGTTTGAGGCGTTCCAGGTCCCGGAACAGGAGCGTCGCGCGCTTGTAGGTGGCAAAGCGTCGCGCGAACCCGATCGTCAGGGCTTCCGGGTCGAGCAGCGTGCCGGAGGCCAGGATCTGCGCAGGATCCATCTTGCCCTGGATCCAGCGAAGCCGCGCTTCCTCGTTGATGTGCCCCAGCAGCTTGCGCTTGAGGGCCAGGTGCGTGTTCCACAGCTCCTGGTCTGGGATGTCCCCGACGCGCTCCCAAATGGCAGGGTCGTCATGACGGGCGACCCAGTCGGGACCCAGGAACTTCGCGTAAAGCTGCCGCATCTCGGGCGCGATCCAGGTCGGGACGTGGATCCCGTTCGTGATGGACGTGATCGGGACCTGCTCCTCCGGAACGCCCGGCCAGACGTAGCCCCACATGCAGCGGGCCACCTCCCCGTGTCGGCGGCTCACCCCGTTGCGGTAGCCGCTCATCTGCAGACCCAGCACTGTCATGTTGAAGGCGGTGTCCACCGTGCCCGGCGCGCAACCCAACCGGAGGAAGTCCTCGCGGCTGATCTGCAACAGCTCGCAGAACGGGGTGAAGTATTTCTCCATCAGGTGGAACGGAAAGGCGTCATGGCCGGCCGGCACCGGCGTGTGGGTCGTGAACACGGTGGATGCTTTCACGGCCTCCACGGCTTCGTTGAATGGTAGCCCAGCCTGGCGGCACTCCCGCAGACGCTCGAGGGTCAGGAACGTCGCATGCCCTTCATTGGCATGCCACACGGTCGGCTGGAGGCCTAGCGCCCGCAGCACGCGCACGCCGCCGATACCCAGGATGATCTCCTGAAGGATACGCATCTCCTGGTCGCCGCCGTACAGGCGCGCGGACAATTCGCGATCCCAGGGCGCGTTTGCTTCCACGTCAGTGTCCATCAGGTAGAGCGCCACCCGGCCGACGTGGACCTGCCAGACCGCGACATGGATGGTCCGACCGTCCAGGTGGACCTGGATCGTCAAGCGCTCGCCGTTCGGGAGCAGGGCGGGGCGGATCGGCGCATCGGCGGCGATGAACGGAACCGACCTGGCGTGCTGCCAGCCGTCGGGAGAAATGCTCTGGTGGAAGTAGCCCTGCGGATAGAGGAACCCGACGCCGACCAGTGGGACACCCAAGTCGCTGGCTTCCTTGCAGTGATCGCCGGACAGGATGCCCAGGCCGCCGCTGTAGATGGGCAGGGAATGATGCAGGCCGAATTCCGCTGAGAAATAGGCGATGAGGCTCTCCGCCATCTCCGGATGCTGGCGCGCGAACCATGTGTCCGCCGCGGACATGTAGGAATCGAACGCCAGAAGGACGGACTCGTAGCGCCGCAGGAAGACCGGGTCTGCGGACGCAGAAACGGCGCGTTCAGGGCTGAGCTGGTGGAGCAGCTTGACCGGATTGTGCGACGTCAGCTTCCAGAGCGTGCGGTCAAGGGTTTCAAAGAGGGCTCTGGCGTCCGGGTTCCAGCTCCACCAGAGATTGTGTGACAATTCCCAGAGCCGACTCAGCGAGGGAGGAAGCTGGGCGGGGCTCTGGGGAAGCAATATTGGGTCGATCAACAAGCCTCCTTGTAACGAAGTCGGGTAGTACTTTACCGTAAACATGATGGAAATGCAAGAACCATGCGGGTTTTTTAGTGTCGCCTCAAACCTAAGGAATCCAGCGGGCCCCTCATAGATATATAACCCCTGTGCGTTCCAGTGAAAATCCGGACAATAGTGGAATCTGCATGCGGTGAATACATGAAGAGAGACTATCAGACAAAGCCGGAGGTTTCGGTCAAGGAGAGAGCGTCACACGGCCGCGCAGGCGGGACGACACGATCACCATACCCTGGGCGTCCACGATCACGGCGCCGAGCCCGAGTCGCTCGACCAGCGCCATTCCGCGGGCCGGCCCCATGACGAACACGCCGGTCGCCAGGGCGTCCGCGGTGGTGGCGTCCGGGGCGATGATGGTGACGCTCTGGCACAGGCGGGCCGGCTGCAGCGTCCGGGGGTCCAGGATGTGATGGTAGCGGACGCCGTCCTTCAGGAAATACCGCTCGTAGTCACCGGAAGTGGAGATGGCCTCGTCGGTGACGTCCAGCATGGCCAGGACTTTCCCAGGCTCGCGTGGATGCTGGATGCCGAGCGGCCAGGCCGTGCCGTCCGCGCGTCTGCCGAAGACCCGGAAGTCGCCGGCGACCGCCACGAGCCCGCCCGTCGCGCCGTTCTCCCGCATCACGGCCGCGGCCTTCTCGGCCGCGAAGCCCTTGCCGATGCCGCCGATGTCGATCCGCATGCCCGGTTTCTCCAGAAAGACGGTCCGGCGGGTCTGATCCAGATGGATGCGGCGGTAGTCCACATATTGAGCGGCAATTTCCAGCTCCAAGGCGGAAGGGATGCGCGGGGCCTCGGGGATGTTCCAGAGCCGGACGGCCGGACCGATGGCGATGTTGAACCCGCCCTCTGTGTACTCGGCGACTTCCAGGGCGCGACGCAGCAGGTCGAAGGTCTCGGCACTCACGCCTATGGGTTCCAGTCCCGCGGCCTGGTTGACCCGGGATAGTTCGCTGGTCTCGATCCAGGTGCTGAGCATGTTTTCGAGCCGGCGGATCTCCTGAAAACCGGCGGTCAGCGCCGCCTGCGCGATGACGTCGCCGGGGGCGACGGCGGTCAGCTCCACCAGCGTGCCCATGAGGAACTGGGCGCGCTTGACCGTGACCGAACTCCCAACTTTCCCTCCCCCCGCTGAGGGGAAGGGCGGGGGTGGGGGGGATGATTTCGAAATGGGGATGATCGCGCAGGCGGTGAAGAACGGAATACAGGCCAGCAGAAAAAGAGCTGCGCGGCGTTGCATTGGAAGCGAGTCTAACAAAGTGCAGCGGGAATGTCATGGGACGCGGGTCCTGTCACCGAACAGCCCGGACGTGCTCAGCTCCTTTCGCCGTCGCGGCCCCGCAGACTCGGCTGTAGGCCCTTCCGCTCCGCCCGGGCGCCCGTTCGGTGCCACCCGCAAGCCACGTTCCTAAATCGAATCGGTAACCCTTTCGTTCTGTTATAATGTCGCCGCGATGAAGCCCTATGTCCTCAAGCGCGGTCCCGACAGCCCCGCCGAACCCAAGTTCTCGCTCAATTACGAAGCCGAGTTGAACCCCGGCCAGCTCGCCGCAGTCAAAGCCGTGGACGGCCCGATCCTCGTCATCGCAGGCGCGGGCAGCGGCAAGACGCGGACGCTGGTATACCGGGTTGCGCGCCTGATCGAGTCCGGCATCCCGCCGGAGGCAATATTATTGTTGACCTTCACCCGAAAGGCCGCTGAGGAGATGCTCCAACGGGTGGGCGCGCTGATCGGCTTTCGCAGCGGAAAGGTCACGGGCGGCACCTTCCATTCGGTCGCGAATTTGCTGCTCCGCCGGTACGGCAAGGCGATCGGGCTGGAGCCTGGCTTCACCATTCTGGACCGTGGCGATACCGAGGACGTGATCAATCTGCTGCGGACGCAGCACGGGCTGAACGACAAGGCAAAGCGTTTTCCCCGCAAGAACACCATCGCGGAGATCTTCAGCAAGGCGGTGAACAAGATGCTGCCGGTAGAGGATGTCGTGTTGGGGGAGTTCGCGCACTTCACGGACGAGATCGAAGACTTGCAGAAGCTCCACCGCGCGTTCGAGGCCTACAAGCGGAAACGCCTGCTGGTGGACTACGACGATCTGCTGGTGCGGCTCCGCGAGTTGCTGGACAGGGACGAAGGCGTCCGGCGGCGCATCTCGGACACCTATCGCTACATCATGGTGGACGAGTACCAGGACACGAACCGCCTGCAGGCCGAGCTCGTCCGCAAGGCCGCCTCCACGCACGACAACGTGATGGTGGTGGGCGACGATAGTCAGTCGATCTATGCCTTCCGAGGCGCGACGTTCCGCAACATCATGGATTTCCCCAAGCTGTTCCCCGGCACGCAGATCTTCAAGCTGGAGGAGAACTACCGTAGCACGCAGCCGATCCTCACGCTGGCCAACGAGGTCATCAACCAGGCGGCGGAGAAGTACGCCAAGACGCTGTTCACCCGTAAGAGCCAAGGCCCCGCGCCGGTGCTGGTCACAGCAGCGGACGAGAACACGCAGTCGCGGTTCGTCGCGCAGCGCGTCCTGGAGTTGCGGGAGGAAGGCGTGCCGTTGGGGGAGATCGCCGTCCTGTTCCGCTCCAGCTTCCACTCGTTCGACCTGGAGATCGAGCTCTCGCGGCGGAACATCCCGTTCGTGAAGCGAGGTGGGTTCAAGTTCGTCGAGACGGCTCACGTCAAGGACATCCTCGCGCACCTGCGCGTGGTCGAGAACCCGCACGACGCGGTCAGCTGGAACCGGTTGTTGCTGCTGATCGAGGGCGTCGGGCCGAAGAAGAGCCAGGCGCTCATCGAGTCAATCCTGGCGAAGGAGGCGAAGGGGCTGGACGCGTTACGCGAAGCGGCAGCGAAGGGATCAGGCCCCGGTGCGCAGGGCTTCCAGGAGCTGGTCCGCGTCTTGGAAGAAGTGAGCGGCGGGCGGATGACTCCGGCCGAGCAGATGAACGCCGTCTGCGGGTATTACCTGCCGATCCTCAAGCAGCACTACGACGACTATCCCAAGCGCATCAAGGACGTGGAGCACCTCTACACGATCGCCGCGCGCTACGGCAAGCTGGAGTCCCTCCTGGCGGACCTGGCGCTGGAGCCGCCCGATGAGAGCGTGTTCGACGTCGAGGCGGAGGACCGGGACGACGAGCGGCTGGTCCTGTCCACCATCCATTCCGCCAAGGGGCTCGAATGGCACAGCGTCTTCATCATCTGGGCGCTGGACGGCAAGTTCCCGTCCGTCTATTCGATGACTGCCGACGACGAGCTGGAGGAGGAGCGCCGCCTCTTCTACGTCGCCATCACCCGCGCGAAGCAGAATCTCTATGTGAGCTGTCCGGTGAACGTCTACGACAAGTCCTCGGGCATGGTCCTCTCCAAGCCCTCGCGGTTCCTGGACGAAGTCCGCCGGGACTGCCTCGAGACCTGGTCCCTGATCGACGAAGATGAGTTCCGCGACTAGCAAAGGGACTCTTGTCGTAGCCTTCCTCTTCTTCCTTCCGCCTCTCGTCCAGGCCGGGCCGGTGCCGGATCTGCAAGGGGAGTGGGCGCGGCTCACCAGGGAAGCGGCCGAGATGGGACTGCCGTCCCGGTTTCTCCGCCTCCTGCCGCCGGAGTTCGTGAAGCTGGAGTTCGCCGATCTGAAGAACGTGGCGGCGGAATACCATCCGGATGGCCACCGCATGGTCTTCCACCTCAGTCTGTCGGAAGGCAAGCAAGGCAAACTGCTTCGGTCCCTCCGGCAGATCGGAAACCGCGATCTGGCGACCATCTATCACGAGCTGTTCCACGCCTATTTCGACTACGTGGAGTTCGCTTCCGGCACGCTCAGAATGACGCCGCAGGGGGCGCGGCTGTACGCGGAAGCGAAGCGGTTCGTGGTCTGTCGCTATTCCGTGGTCGAGATCAGCCCGACCGGCGCTCAGAAAGGCGCGCCCAGGAAGGGGAGGTTCGAGAAGCGGCGCATCAGCGAGCGGGAAGGCTGGGATGCGCTGAATGAGACGTGGGGTGTGTTCGTCGGGTGGGCGATGTGGAATAAGCTGGAGGCAACGGACCGGTTGAGCCCGGCCACTCGCTGGGACTGGGATTCCGTTGAGGAATATCTGGATCGTCTCGAGACGGCGTACGTGAACGGCGAGCTGACCGGGTATTTCGAGCCAGCCGATCAGGCCGAGCGCAGGGGAATCCCGCGATGGTATCTGGCCCCAAGTCACGCGATCAGTGCGCAGGAGATCGCGCTGCTCTTGGAGGTGATCCTCGACGAGACGCCCGGCATGGCCCACCTGGCCGCGTACTGGGTCTCGGCTTCGCAGGATCAGAGCACCGCGCTGACCTTAGGCACTTGCTAGATGCCGAAGGTTCTGGGATTTACTGGTCGACTGTGTGAGGAGGCAACTATGAAGGCGTTGATGATGCGTGTGGTGTTGGGCGAAGTCCTGCTGGTGTTCTTCTTGTTTGGCCCCGCCGTCCTGGCGGCGGAGGTACAAAGCCCAGAGGAAGTTCTCCGCGCCTTGGTGAAGGCGAATGCGGACAGGGATCTTTCCACCATGGCCCGGCTCATGGCCCATGATGCGGACATTGTGAGCTACACCATCGGTGGGAGAAAATACGTGGGCTGGCCCCAGCTTGAACGAGACATGTTGGAAGAGTTTCAAATGGTGGCGCGGCTCGAAATGCCGATCACTGCACTGAAGGTATGGACCCGCGGCGAGATCGCCTGGTTCGCGATGGAACTCGACTACATTCGCTATGTCGGGAACGATCCAAGTCAGCGCCGGATGGTCCTCCCTTTGCGAGAGACCGGCGTGCTCGAACGCCGAGACGGTAAGTGGGTCCTGTTGGCCTGGCACGAATCCTTCCGGGATGCAGAACGTCTGATGCCGGTCGCCGATCAGGTTCCGTGCACGCCGGCTCAGAAAGCGGGCATGGGCGGTCGCGGTGCCGTGGTGCCGAACTTGAGCGGCGAATGGGAGGTGCAGGAGGAGGACAAATCCTACAAGGCCGTTCTGGACCGCAACGGCAACGGGTCGTACTCCTGGCAGAGCGGCCGGATCGTGACCACCGTGATCGCCGAGCAAAAGTGGCAGGGCACCTGGCATCAGTCCGGCAATGACCGCGAAGGCGGGTTCGAACTGGTGCTGTCCGAGGATGGTTCACAGGCCAGAGGTGTCTGGTGGTACACACGAGTCGGCGAGAAGAGCGACATCCCGCCACGTCAATGGGGCGGCAGCTATGTCTGGAAACGAACGAGCGCAGGCCCGGCGTCAGGAAACGTTAGGTGAAGGCGATGCGCGAGGCGGTTCAGGAGAGCGCGGGCTTGGGCGCCCGTTTGGGAGAGAGCGCGACGGCGAAAAAGAACACGCCTGTGGCGAGGAGCACGATGGCCGGACCGGCCGGCAGGTCGAACTGGAACGACAACAGGACGCCGGTGACGGAGACGAGCACGCCGATCGCCACCGAATAAGCCATCATCCGGCGCAGGCTGGACGTCAGTTGATACGCGGTGGCCGCCGGGATCAGCAGCAGCGCGAAGACTAGGATCGCGCCGACGGTCTTGAGCGAGACGACGATCGTGAGCGCCACGAGGGTCAGCAGCAGGAAGAAGAAGCGCCGCGCCGGCACCCCTGACGCTTCGGCCATCTCCTGATCGAAGGCGAGGAAGAAGAACTCCTTGGCGAAGAGGGCCAGCAGACCGACCACGACCGTTGCCAGGCCGGCGGTCAGTTTGAGCTCCTCGGCCGTCACTGAGAGGATGCTGCCGAAGAGGTACCCGTACACCTCCGCGTTGTAGGTCTTCATCAGGCCGATGAAGAGGATCGCGAGCGCCATGGTGGCGGTGTAGAAGATGCCGATGCTCACGTCGAGCTTCATGCGCCCCTGCTCTTCCAGCAGCCCCGTGATCCAGGCCGTCCCCAGGCCGAACGCAATGGCGAACGGCATCGGCGGG